>WASV01149847.1_pt1 | contig 14402 bp, 35 predicted proteins | sample 5698531 | NCBI WGS metagenome assembly WASV01 (sample SAMN11175559, study PRJNA528189) | sponge metagenome | isolation source: marine sponge | host: Myxilla | place: Antarctica: Western Antarctic Peninsula, King George Island | collected 2013-01 | reverse complement strand
GTGCTTAAAGTATTTTTTAGAATCGTCTTTAACCCAGTTACGGTGACGGAGGTAATCAGCCGTAAATTTGATAGCCAAAATACAATTATCAGTATCGTAGCGGGAATTATGGAAAACGTGAATATTAAAACTTTCAGCCCAAAATTCATCATAGTCTTTAAATGCTTCATCAAGTGCTGCAAAATATTCTTTTTTATGTTTAACTCTTATTGAGAAATGTCTACCTGAATAGTAAGCGTTTAAGCTTGGTGGTTTAGGCAGGTTTAATGTTATGTTATGCATACACCTTGGCTTTGCTTATATGCAGATACCCAACTTCTTTGTTAACGAACTGCCTTTGATTAAAGTGTGATGTCTTTGGCATACCTCTTGTCTCCCATATAGGTTCTGGCATTGTAGCTAGATTGAAGGCGTAGATACCTTGAGGTGTTTGTGATATATAGACAGGTATCGTAAGGTGTTTCTCTGCTCTGCGCAGTAGCTTGTCGTACTTAGCCTTCTCTATAAGAAGGTCATCGTAATGTTTGTTACGACATTTAAGTTCTATATCTGTGCTAGTAAACTCTGAATAACAATCGTAATGATTGTACTGTCCTTCAGACCACTCTAGGTCTTTAAGGTAATTGCTCTTTATGTGATTGAAGAGAGCGTCTTCGTTCTTTTTCCAGCTCATTCCTTGTTGCCTATGGCAATCTTTAATAGGATTAAGTATCCTATAAGGTCTTGGACTGTGTCTTCTGTAGCATCAGTTATTCCCCTGCTTTTTATGCGCATTAACTTGTCATCAAGCCTTGCACACAGACTATCTACGGGATCACCCTTTGAGAAGATACCTACGGGGTTAAGGGCTGAATCCCCATAGGCATCGTTCTTCTCAAGTAGCAAGTTTGTAACTTCCGTAGAAACTTTGATTATTAAATCTCTTGTTTCCATAAAACTAAGTTAGTCGTTATTGTCGAATAAATCAACCTCTAGTTTATAAATTTTATTAACAATTCCTTTCTGTATATATAACCTACCACTAGATGGGTTAAGGAATATATATCCCATACCTTCATCATACCCAGTGTAGTCTGATATATCTACCTTGTACAAGTGGTCGTTAATAGAGATGCTACCATTTCTTAGCACCTCTATCTTCTTAGCCGAAGCAACATTGTACTTCAAGTACGCTCTTATAAGTTCTGCAAATGCCTTCTTCCTATCAAGAATTAGGCTGTGGATATGCATATTGCTTTTGTCCTCTGTTGTCGTATTCATAGTATCTGTTTTTCATTTTATCATAGTATAGAGTGACCGATCCAAGCTTACCTACAATCTTAGGTTTTGCCTTGACCACTGTAATCTTAACTTGGTTAGGCTCGTATGGTACTCCGTTCTCATCTTCCAATCCATAAGGACATCTCCATACATTAAGCACCATCATACCTTTCCTGGACCACTGCATTCCCCCGGCAATATCGTTCATCGTAGGAACATCCACATATGGTATGCCATTCTTATACTTAGCTGTTTGGTATTTAGTATGCACTGTAACAATGCTATGGTAGTTCCTCTCAGCACTATGCTTACGAACCTTTGTCAACACTTGACCAATAGCTATATCATCTCTTACACCGCTAGAAACATCTGTGCGTATCTCAGTAAACGGATCAATCATACAGCCGTCTATCTTTAGGAAGTTGTCCTCTTCTATCTGCTCAACAGCAGTGTAGAATCCCTCAATGGATAAGTCTTGTAGACCGCTATCCACTAGGAAGAAGTGCTTACTGATAAACTCTACTGCCTTTTCCTTCTCTTCATCGGTTGCAGTTATGTGGTCGTTTATAAGGAATGGCTTACGCAAGTACACCCATAGCAGTTCAGCAAACACCTCAGTAGGTGACCCTGTTTCTGGCGAGTACACTGCCCATTTCCAACCACTATATTCTGCAAGGTTTACCATTACCTCAAATCCAAACTGCGACTTGCCTTGATGCGCTCCCGCATAGATATAAGTGGTACTACCTTTCTTCATTGAGTACTTGTCAAACAAGCTGCTGAAACCTGTCCAAGCACCCTTCTTAACTCCCTCAGTTCTTAATGTGTTTAGAGAGTCTTTAACATCCTCTACTTTGTAAATAAAATTTCTCATTGCCCTTAGTTTAAATTATTCTCCAAATTCCCTAACGTAATCCTTTTCCTTGTTAGCGAAACTCCTTGACATTTCCTTTCTTGATTTCTCTTCCTTGACAGTAAAGTCAAAAACCTTCTTGCTAGTAAGTCCGAAATGAGCCATCATCTTAGCCATCATCTCTGGACTTCTATTGATATGATCAATTGTCTTTGCCCTTGTTATAAATTGGTAGTCACGATAGTTGTTTATGTATCCGTTACCTCTCTTTATCTTCCAAGTTAACTTCACTTCAATATAGTAAAGCATTTGACCTTCTTCGTCATTCTGCATCACCTATATTATTTAATGTTCCGCAATCACATATGTGTAATTGATTCGCTCCTAATATTATTGGTATCTGCTTCTCGCATCCTCCACAAAAATAGTTCTGTTTCATATCTCTTCAGTGTTTAAAATTAAAAAGGGAGGTCAGCTTGTATTTAACCAAAAGTGTTTCCCTACAAGGGATTAATTTATAGTGAACCGCCTCCCTTTTATTATAAGGGGCAAGACAAGCAGGATACTTCCCCAAGTAAAGATTAATATTATTAAACTAACCTACCTGCCTTGATCTCCCTTTAAGATAAAAGAAAAGGGGAGCGTTCAAATACCTACTCCTAAGTCCTTGCTCTTGCTCCCCTCTGTCTAAAGTTAAAGAAGGAGGGCAATGCCCCCCTACTGATAAGTCAATAAACAATAAAAATGTTAAAACGGTAAGTCATCAGTTTCGTTAACCGCTTGTGGTTTCTTAGCACCTGTGTACTCGCCTTGTAGTTGGATATATTTCCCACCATCACGCTTGTCTTTAATCTCTAGGTTTACCCATCCTTTCTCGTTCTTTGCATTGAGCAGTACCTCGAAATCTTGTGGGCCTAGAGCCACCTTTACAATTTCACCAAACTTAGTGGTGATTACGCTTGTCTTACCTACGAATGTTTTGTCGTTTGCCATAATAGTTGATTGTTAATTTAGTTACTGGTTAATAATTCTTTCAAGTGTTCGTACTGACCTTGCATAGTCATATACTTTTCAAACAAGACGTTTACTTTATTCTGTAAAGACTCATCAGAAGTCTCTTCATAATCACTGATAAAGTTAACGCTCTTTTGGTATGACCTACTATATCTTTTCTCTGACATCTTATTGTCGTGAGACTCAATATAAGTTGATACACCTTTTACATCTGTGTTTGTCAAACGTGATATCTCACGAAGTCCAAATCCACAGTAACTTAGAACGGAGCAAGTCAAGGCTCTTGCCATAACTATTTCCTTGTTCTTCTTAGAACCTAAGATATCTACAATACTTACTCCTGTGACTGATGCACAAGCGTGTAAGCATACATTCTCATACTTGTTAAAGTTCGCCATATGTTACACTATAAGGGTTAAATGTTTGATTAAGAAACTTCTCTTCATAAATCTCTACAGACCTTTTAAATTCGTACTCTCCTCTTCCTAGGAATTGCTCACTAGCTTTGAAGATACCAACCTCGTAGGGAAACTCTTTCTCAATTACTAAAAAATAAAACTCATCAACTCCAAAGATTTGACTATAAACATATGCTTGTTGGTTGTATAGCATCCAAGTTGCAGACTTCTTAAAATCCTCTAGGGACTTAGCAGTAGTCTTTAAATCTACTAGATACTTAACATCACCTTTCTGTACAATAGCATCTGCCTTCCCCTTCATCCGTATCTTAGTAAAGGAATCTGTTATATGATCCATAGTCCCTGCGACCTCGGCCTTATAATCTTTTCCCATTAACTCTTCAACTTCCTTTAGGGCGTGTAGCTTATCGTTCATTCTGTGAACCAAATCATAATCCTTTTGAGGGAGTACAATCTTACTAGCATTCTCTGCCTTAAATTCCTTATAATCATTTCCTCTTCTAGTACCTTTCCATAGAACGGTATTGTCAATCTTTTCAAGAAACAAGGAGTGAAGGGCAGTACCTACATCAAAGAAAGAAAAGGATGGGTATTTCCATTTTCCTGTTTGCCATAAGTAAAACTTAGTTGGCGAAGTTCTCAATAGCTTTAATGCACTATTGGTCATATACTTCTTGTCAGCGTAGTACGCCTCATCATCCTGGAATCTCTCTAAGTCTGTCATTCTAAAAAGTCTTCTAGCTTATATATTAAATCTGCTACCTTATGTCTGTCCATTGTCATAACATAAACGGTTTCTCCGTACAATCTTTGGAAGATTCTAACCTCATCCATTCCTTCTAACTGCTCGAAGTCTAAACAGAATCCTTCTTCGTTAGTCATAGTGAGAGTCTTCATCTCCTTGCCGATATAATCTTCAGGATTAAAGTCCACTAAGCCCCAAGGATTTGCTTACGAACATCATCAGATACAACGTACTTTATTAACGCCTTCTCTACTACATCTATCTTACCATCAGCTACTGCCTTAATCATATTTTCCATAATATCATTAGTCATTTCTTTAAACTCTGGCTTGATAGCCTCTGTACTCTTACTTGGAGTAGGAGAGTTCTGCTTTGCGATAGCGATGTTGACCTCATTAGAACTTGCAATAGAAGTATCAATACCGATCCCAAGATTGGCTAACGCTCTACCCCACGCACTTGTCTCACAATTCTCTACATAACTTGTTTTGTTAATGTAAGATGAAGACTTGTCCTCTTGGGCAAAACCTGATGCTACAATTACACCTTCTGCATTAGTGATTGTTGCCTTAATAACACACGCATCATCCGTTAGATTTACGAGGTCTGTTGACAATCCCCATCCAGCATAGTCAGGTGAAGTGCGAAAGTATTTGATTCTCTCGTTGACCTCAACATACGCTTTGCCCTTGATGTTTGTTGTCTTGAATTTGTAGTTACTCATAATAATTATGATTTAATTAAACTTGCTTTATACGAAGATACATCATTAAAACCTTCCTCCTCATATTCAGATGCCTTATCTGTTAACACGTTATGCACATCTTCTCTTGATAGCCCACAATACTTTATCATATCGTTTAGATTCTTAGTGAACCTTGATTTCTCAATAGCATCTATACCAAACAACTCTATGAACACTTCTGTCCATATGTCTAGGTATCCCATAGTCTGAGGATCTTCTATGTCTATCATATCTTTGATGGTATTCTCAGCATAGATTATCGTAGCGTGGTTCATATCAGCTAACCATCCAATGTTCTGATACTTCATCTTAAACTTAGTTCTAAGAATAAAGAAAAGCGATTGTCTTGATACGACTACGTTCTTCTTCCTGCTCTTTTCGCTTGGATTCACGCCACTTACGGAGTAGAATCTCTGATTCAGCTCTTCGTATTTCATCTTCGTTACATTCCCTAATCTGTGTTGATTTACTTGCATCTTCTTCTTCTTTTATTAGATTTTTAAACTTTGTCTGTACTCTTCCTTTAGCATTGATAACCTCTCTGAAGGTTATATCATTCCTCTGTGCTATCTCTTTAAACTCATATCCTTCCATAAGTCCCTTTAGAACCACTTTCTCCACTTTAGTTAGGTTAGCTATATCTTCTTCATAGAAAGTCTCGTAGCCACCACTCTCTGTGTCTGTAGATATCAATGCCTTTTCATACCTATGTGAATTGTCATCAGATTCTGAGTTAGTAATTAAGCTGGATTCATTTATAGTCTCCACCCTCTTCTTGTCTTTGTGATGGGGATACGCTGATAAGATACCATATCGAATAGAACTCATCACCATTCCTATCATCTCACCCTCTGATTCAAACTCATCTCCGTTCTTCTTTAGATATCTAGTTACGTTCACGAAAGAGTAATACCTCGCGGCATCTACTACATCATTGTTCTGAAAGCTGTAACCATACCTCTTTGCTACAAAGTGTATGAGTCTGTTGTTGTAAGGGAAAAACTTCCTTAATCTTCTTTCTGTTAATTTCATTGGCTATTATAATATATATTAATATAATAATAATAAATAATAATAATATAATAAATTTATACTATTATAATAAAGGGTGTTTAGTTCCAAGAGTATTTGGCACTAGGATAGAAATCCTCTTGGTCGGGAACTATCTCATCATTATCCATATAATAATAAAGGCTATCTGTATCTTTCCAATATACTTCTTTGCCATTCATATCATCAGTCATTGTAGGCTCTTCCTCAAGGAATACATCCTCAGAAGTATTTATATATATTCCATATGCCGTAGACTCTTCTTCACCTTCTATTGTAAAGTGTAGTTGTGGATACATCTCTATCATCTTATGCAAGATAGGTCTAGGATCGGCCCAAGCAGTTGACAAACCATACCTTACTGAAGATACATCTTCTTCAGAAGAATAATAAATGTCTCGCACATCACAAGTCGCATTCCACTTAGTTCCCCAATTCTCTATATTCCAATCATACCAATTTGGTATACCTTGTTCATTAAGTTCTTGCTTCTTGTCACTACCTACGCTCTCTTTAAAAATATTATTAGGTTGTGGTATGAAGTGATTGAAATCAAATTCAAGTTCCTCTGTATCGTTTTTCTTAGAGCCTTGTACATTGTCTACAAACTCTTCTACATCTTTTCTACTTCCGTTAACTTCTAATGTTAAATAAAACCAATTAGGCATAATACTATATTTTACTTATTGTTAATACTTCTAAACACAAATCATTAGGTATCTTACTACGTTCATAATTTCCTTTTAATCCTTGAGTACCTGTTGAAGAACCTCTTGGAGCAGAAACGTGACAAGGCATTCCGTTCTTGCACATTGCTCTTGGATTCCAGTGTATATTGTTTGTCCAAATATCTGTAGGCTTCATCCTAGAGTCTCCGTACTGACAATATGTAACTGTTCGTCTAAAGATGTCAAGCATAAAATCCATCTTACGTAACATACCTCTTGGATTCTCAATGTAGTAATACAATCTTGGGTTGTGCCAAATGTAGTGTTGAATAATCTCTAAGGTCTTCTTCACTATATCCATACCTTTAATCGCATTCGCTGTCTTGGGAGTTCTGTCTTTGTTCCAATGCCTACCTATACTAGCAACACTAAAGCTAGTGCAAGGTGGTGATGCCCATATTATGTCGGGGATAAAAGGGATCTTTAAGTAATCAAAATCCATAATATCTGTAACATAATCTATTCCTTCAAAGTCTTCTATGTCCACTGAGAATACTTCGTAACCTAATGACTCAGCTGCCTTACCAATGGAACGGCTACCCGCAAATAATTCTAATACTTTCATAATTTATTTGTTTTAAAAAATTGCCCTATATATGTTTCCACTTTTGTACTACATCTGACATTCCAATACCCACTGCTCATACCAATAGGTATCATCGTGATGCTCTGATTGTATGTCGTTATCTGTTCTTCTTAAATGCATTTTTTCCATCGAATATAAGTGTAAAAATTCCTATTGTAATAATCCAGGCAAGTACTATTGATATAAACTCTAATATAAAAATCATTAGTATTTAATTAAGGTTAGTCTTCGTTCGTATTTCTTTATAAGGTTGGCACAATTAACTATGTAACTCGTAGTACCATCTGTCCAACCAACATTGGTACTCTGAATAGAGCAGTTTATTATCTCCCAATGCAAGTCCCTTATTGTACTTGAAAGGTACGATATGTGTTTACGCTTTCTAATTATTTTCTTCATCATATACTTTTAGATTATTTTCCAATACTACTTGTCTACCCCATTGGTCAGCCATTGCATTAGCAATACCATCAAAGGTTTTACTACGAAGTGTTCTTCTCTCTTCGGGTGTCTTAGCGTTAGATAGTGCATCCATATACCATTGAGCTTGTCGCTTAGTCTTTCCGTTCTTGTCAACCCACTCAAAGAAAGTACCCTTACCTACTAGCTTTGTATGCTCTAGATTATATAGGTTTTTAAGCCACAGACACGTCTTCTTAGAGGCTTCGTCTCCGAATTGGTATGGTTGTATTATCTGCTCTGGTTTTCGTATCTTAGAAGAGATGACAGACACGGGATTTTCTATGGCTATGTACTCTATGGGTGCATCCATTAGCTTCTGAACAAACTCCAATCCTTCTGACTGATTCTTATATCTCTGTGCATTAGGACTGCCGTCTTTGTTGTATAACCATCTAGCACCACTAACTGCTAAGTAAGTGCAAGGTGGGTGTGCTATCATCATATCATACTTTCCACTATAAGCCTCTGCAAGAGCATCACCTTGTATGTGCCATTCGGGATAACCACCACTGCAAGGAAGTAGATCACAACTGAATGCTTCGTGTCCTAGCTTTCTGAAAGCCTTTGTTACTGCTTGGGATTCTTCACAAGCAATCAATACTTTTAATTTTCTCATATCTTAGATTCTAATAATTGTTCATATAACTTTTGATACTGCTCTGCTCTATGTTTGTAGCCATCTGACTTTAACTGAAGAGATTGGTAGGCTCCACGAGCCTCGTCTACCTTCTTCTTAATGGTTAGAAGGTCGTGACATCTTACCTTATGTATGTCGCAGAATCTGTTCAGCTTCATAATCAAGTGAGCCATCTCTCTACTCTCCTCAAACAACATTGCTACATCGGCAAACTCTCCAAGGATATCGTACAATAAACCAAGGTCTGCTTGTATGATTAATTCGTCAGCGGCAGTTGATAAAGATTTCTCCATATGTATTTATATTTTTGACACTACGTTACGAGTGTATTTATAACCCGATATAGTTATGCTTACAATTTTTTCTGGAATCATTGCAGTATAACGCTTTCTGTTATTGTCCCAAATAGTCAACACCTTTGGACTGCTAACACCATTACCCTTAGTGAATTTATGTACACCAAATCGTCCGTTAATCTTCGTAACTTCTCCGTTCTTTTTGATGTACTCTGCACCAAATATTTTACCACTGCTTTTTAGCAATGGCACTATTGTTTCTAACATAAAATCTGTCTTCATAACATATAATTTAATTGATTAATTTCTAACACGCACACCACGCCCATCCGATGAAGTGTTCTGTACCATCCTTCATTACATAGAGTACACGCTTTTCTCCTTTCTCTGTTACATATTCTTGAAACCCATCCTCTGTTACTTTGTAGGTTAAGTTTACGTAGTCTGAACAAGTGTTAAACCATCCACTATAGCAGTCATCTGTATCTCCGCTATGAATAATTTTCATAACGGCTTCCTTGCAATCTGTTGCCTCTACTCTCATTGTTTCTAAAGTTGCTCCCATAATTTCTATAAAGTATTTGGTTTATTATCTTCTGCTCTTCTTACAAGTATTGCTACGTTCAGCTTACCGCTAATCATATATTTGTTTCTTGCATCTCTAGCCTCTCCTATGTTCGAGAATATGAAAGGGGCTATAATCTCAAGCCCATCTTTGACGTACATAATTCTAAATTCTTGCATAACTTTTTTAGTTTTTTTCTACGATTGTTATTATTTCTCCATCTACAATTTTGGTTGTACTACCATTTTTCCATACGATTGCATAACCTTCTCTTTCTAATATTTCTTTTTGCCATTCTTGCATAATAATATCTATTTATCTGTTGTACCAAAAACGAAGTTAAACTGCAATAAATCATCAGCAGATAGTGTACTGTCTTTATGTGCTAGAAGTAACAGATCCGTAATCTTTTCTTGCATCTCAAACAACTGCTCTTGGTCAATTAAATCTGAGTATAAAAGCTCAGAATCGTTAGCGATTAATGCAAACTCTTTTACAAATTTCTTGATAGTCATAATATATATTATTTATTAATGTTTGTGGTATAAAACTGTCTCTTCTGTCCAACACGCTCTGCAATCTTGACACTCATTGTTTTGACTAGGAGCGGGACATTCTCTTCCATTTAATTCTGTGCTTTTGTCTATAACGCCTGATGCATATCCTGTTATCTTATGATTAGGTTGAGCATCATTCATATGTGCTGATATCCTTACAGTAAGATTAGGAGCAAATTGATATATATTTTGCCACGTTCTTACAATTTTTATCTCTCTAGTTGGCAACCAAAACTTTACGTGAGGTAACGCTAAAGCAATGTTATTTATAGCAGTTAAATGATTCATATTTTGTACATCACCGCTATCGTGCCATCTAAAATAATCCTTATCTCCCTTGCGAAATTTATCTATAAAGGTTGTCATATTTTTCTCCCATAAATCTGTATCTTCCATAAGAGAATTATATCTCTTGTAAAGCGCACGTTCTACGTTAGGAAATCTATACATTCCTTTTAAAGCGTAGCACCCATTACAAGTACTACCTTTGACACTGACTAAGCGACTACCAACATTACATTCTTTGGCTGGAATTGAGTAGCTTGAGCAAGGCATTTTTGAAGGTGCTGATAGGCTTCCTACCGCTTCCTTAAGTTCTGTTAGTTTCATAGCTATTTGTATTATGAATTTGTTAGTTCTTGTTCTAGAATATCTATCTTTTCTATCGTGTAGTCTCCATCATCTATTGCACTAATAACCCAATCTTCTAGTTGCATTAAATCGTAATGTTGTTGTGGACTTACTGTTCTTCTTACGTTAAAAGTAATTGATACTTTAGCGTCTAATGTCTTGTGTTCCATTGTACTATTTTTATGTGGTTAACTTGTTGTATATCTTATTAACATTGCAATATAAGAAATCTATCTGAAACGTCATAATAAAGTTTAGGCGTAAAAAAGGGGACAATCAAGCCCCCTATTATTGTACAACGATAACGGTTTATAACTTACCTCTTAGATTTGCTAATTTGGATCTAAGCAATTGTATTAATCGGTCTTGTTCAAAAATTAAGGTGAGCAATTCGCTCTCTTTCTTTGTCATAATTTTATTTATTTGTTTATACCTTCATTTGTTCTAGCCTTTGAGTGATGAAACATCCAATTACAGTACGATGAATCATAACCTAAGCTGTCAATAAACCAGGAATCGTCTTGATTACAATCTATGGTATCCATTTCTGTTTCTTCTATCCAATGAGTGTCAACTGATGCCGTTGAAAAATCTAATATAGTTAAGTACATAATTGTTATTTAAATAAGATTAATAATTCTAATTCTTTTGCAACATAATTAATATGTTTTTGTGTGGTCTTAGACCAATAACCTAATTGAACTAACGTATTACTATTTACAGTAGCAACGTGCGTTGAATAAGAATAAATTTTATCACCCTCTTGATGAAGGTTCTTACAATATTTTTCAAATCGTTTCATATGTTCTATGTTCTAATTGTTAAACTAATTCTAAATAAATCTTTAACTCCTTGTCTAAGTGGTGTTCTATTATGTACTGAAGTTCTGCACTATGATCTTCCCAAGCATCGTATATTGAAGCTGAAGGAAATCCCATTCTAAACTGCTCATCTATTGTACAACAGTTAGTTTCGTAAATTGCAATTGTTCTCATCTTTCTATGTTCTTTAAAATTAATAATATAAGTTAAGTATATCTGCTTTTCTTTGTGACTTAGCTGTTGGTAGCTTTGTACTGCTACGCCAGTTAGCTCTGTACTGTCTGTCTGCGGATCTCTGTTCTCTCTCTTGGGTCGTTAATCGTACATAAGATGAGCCATTAGATGTACTCTTAGGACTGTTCTTATTGTACTTTGTCTTAAACTCTGAGAGTGTAATGACTGCTACTTTAAATTCCATATCAATATATTGTTTAGTGTATCATAAATAGAAAAGGAGAGTACAGTAATCTGCACCCTCCTTGTATTCTTATCCTTCTGTTTCTTCAACACTGCTTCTAGGAACTAAGATATAATCAGTAGCGATAGCATTCCACAATATGTAGAACCCTAAGTGTGCATTAAAATCTTTAAGAGTGTCAACGTATTCTATGGCTCCTTGTAAACTCTTCTGTGCTACGAGTCCATTAACTTGTAGGCTTACTGACAAATCACTTACTTCTTTACTTAACTTTAACTTCTTCATAATTGTATTATTTATTTATTGTTTAGTGTTCTATGCTCTTACGTTCTAGTGTTCTGTGTTCTTATTTTCTAAAGTAATCTAAATACATAATCCTTAGTATCTTGATATAGCAGATTGATAGGACAACGCATATAATTATTTTGTACATCGGTTGATTGTTTTATTGTATTATTAAATCCTGATCTATTGTATTGTAAACAAGAAAAGGAGAGGACTATTGTAGCCCTCTCCTCTGTCATTTGATTGGGTTAAAATTCCCACTCTAAAGCTGCTTTTTTCTTGACAACCTTTACCGCTTCTATTGGTGTATCCCATCGGTCAGCAATGTGCTTTGTCATTCCGTCTAGTTTTATAATGGCTTCGGGTGTAATTGTAAACTCCTCGCCCATTATCGTTACCTTACCTTTCTCCTTTAGTTGCTCAATGCTTTGAGCCATCATAGTATAAGCAATATACCCAAAGATTTGGCTTTCAGTTGCTTCGTTTCCTTTCTGATTTACTACCTTGTAATTGTCCATTGTTTTTGTTTTTATTGTATTATTAATTAAGTTCTAGTGTTATATGCTTGGGAGCGTCTCTGTGAGGTCTTTAAGCCAATACGCCGCCATTCCCTTATCGCCTTCCTTTACTGCTTCCTCAAGCTTAGTTAGTACCCATTGAGCGTACTTAATGTCTCCTAAAATTTCGGTTCTTTGTTCAATGCTTGTCTTTCTTGTAGTCATTTTTTCTGTGTGTTAAGTTTAGAATTGTGTTGTATTTCTTCCTCTTATCTTTGATAAATATACGCATTCCCACACTATTAACAGCCTTATTAACAATTATTTTTCATTTATTTTAGTGTACTATTTTTATTTATTTTTCTGTGCGATAGATCCTCAGATCCTGGCACAAGTACTGACCGAGTTTTTGACGCTAGTTTTTAACCCCAACCTCTCGGAGCGGGGGGAATGATTTTAAAAGCTCCTAAGACATTTATAAACGCTCACCCATACAAGTATATCATTTGTAGGTGATAGTTTCTTAGAAGGCTTCTTAAGTGCCTTAAAATGGATACTACTATGAAAGATAAAGTCACTGTTGCAAAGTATCTTTACCTTCATACTATTATTATAACAGTATTAGAGTAAAGTAGTACTATTATAATAATACTTTTACTATGGAAGTAAAAGTATTATAATTAGTTTACTATAGTATATTATAATAAGGGGAGACATATGGATATGAATGAGATAATTCATTACCTTTGTACATTAGATAAAATACATTATGACAAGGAAGAGTTTGATATTAGGTTTAGTGGGTAGTGGATTACCCAAAGGAGAATTAAAAGCAGAGATGTTTGCATTTCATAACTCTATGGTCGGGAAGAGTATCTACTTTAAGAAGGATGAGAACCCTAAGACTGCTTGTGGTAGTTGCATACAGAGAGTGAAGTGTGCTGTATGGAAATGGTATCATCTTGATGAGAAAGCTCCCAATTACAAGGAGATAGTTTTTATGGAGAGATTAGGTGTGAGTAACGTACCGTTATACAAGTTTGCAGATGGGATTAAAAAGAAATAATTCAGGCAATATCGTAAGGGGGCCAGGGGCCGAACTAACCACCCTACAGAAAGAGTTCCTTGACAAAGTAGCTGAGGAAGGACTAGAGGCATCTTCAAGGATTGCTAGAGATCTAAACTACACCTCTTACTATCGTGATAGAAGGAACAATACCACAGCCTTTCATAAGGAACTGATGGCACTGGCTAATGCTGAGATGAAGAGCATTGAGGCAGCTAAGGGAACTAACCTAACAGCACTGATTAAGATTAGAGATTTAGCATTGGCTAATGATGATTTTAAAGGTGCTATGGATGCCATTAGGATAATCAATGATATGCAAGGTTACAAAGCTCCTGTGAAGGTTGAACAGACCAAGTTTGATATTAAGGCTACGATAGATTTAACAGCTCCAGACCAAGACAATGATTTCCTGGATATAGGGTATAGCGAAGAGTAGATGAATATAAAGTTATACAAACCTACTGAGCCGCAAATAGACTTCCATAAGCTCGTACACGATGATGCTCCCTTTATCTCTTGTATTGTAGCAGGAAGACAGACTGGTAAGACATTTTTTATGCAGAATGACTGTGTGATGAGGGCATTAAACAACCCTAAACACCGAATATTCTGGGTATCACCTATACAAGACCAAGCAAACAAGGTGATGAAGGACATTGAGGCAATGTTTTCTAAGCATCAAGATTTATGGACAAAAATAGTAAAGAGGTATGATAGAAAGGCTAACGAACTTTATTTTTACAATGGCAGCTTTATTAAGTTTCG
>WASV01100914.1_pt1 | contig 14440 bp, 13 predicted proteins | sample 5698531 | NCBI WGS metagenome assembly WASV01 (sample SAMN11175559, study PRJNA528189) | sponge metagenome | isolation source: marine sponge | host: Myxilla | place: Antarctica: Western Antarctic Peninsula, King George Island | collected 2013-01 | reverse complement strand
AAAAACCATAAAAAGACGCTGGATACCGCATCAAGTGCGGTATGGGGTTGGTATTCACATATCGGGATTGATATTCACATACCGCATCGGTACTAAGTCAGGTATGCATTCCCACGCGGGAGCATGGGAACGAGGATATATTCACATACCGCATCGGTGCTAAGTTAGGTATGCGTTCCCACGCGGGAACGAGGAATGTCGTGACGACATTATTCAATCTGCCTGCCGGGCAAATACAGCGGCGGCAGAACCCCTATTTATTTCGTGTACCGCGCTACCCGCTGTTGCCGCTATTGCCGAAATTGAAGAGCGCATCGGCAAACCTGTGGTGACCTCCAATCAAGCCAGTACTTGGGCGATGTTGCAACATGCCGGTATCGATTATCATCCACAAGGGTATGGTCGCTTGTATAATCTAGATATTCCTATTAAAAAATAAACGATACTCCAAGAATTTATTGTTCACCGAACTGCCAATTGAATTTAGACACATGATTTCGAAAAGCCCAATCACCCCAACCATTGAGTTTGATAAGGATGGTGTTCAACATGGTTTTCTCAAATTACCACGTTCACACGATGGTTCTGCTTGGGGGTCAATAATGATTCCGCTCACGGTAGCGAAAAATGGCGAAGGACCAACCATTTTGTTCACCGGTGCTAATCATGGTGACGAATACGAGGGGCCCATTGCGTTATATGATTTGGCACAAACAATCAATGCCAATGATTTATCGGGTCGCGTTATTATCGTCCCTGGAATGAACTATCCAGCATTTCAGGCGGGCACACGAACATCCCCTATCGACGGTGGGAATATGAACCGAGTATTTCCTGGCAGCCCGACAGGTACCTTTACCGAAAAAATAGCCGACTACTTTCAGCGTACCTTGTTGCCGCTCGCCGATTATGTGGTTGACTTCCACTCTGGTGGAAAAACACTGGAGTTTTTACCTTTTTGTTCTGCCCATGTGCTGAATGATAAGGAACAACAAACACGTTGTGTTGCGGCTATGAACGCATTTAACGCACCCCATTCGGTAATGTTATTAGAGCTTGACGCAGCAAATATGTATGACACCGCAGCGGAGAATATGGGGAAAGTATTAATCAGTACAGAATTGGCTGGTGGGGGTAGTGCCTCGGCATCAACCATTGCCATCGCTAAGAAGGGAATTAGGAATATTTTAAAACACTCGGGCATTACAACGGGCGAACTTGAAGTAAGTGACACATTGAATTTGGATATGCCCGATACGAATTGTTTCATCTTTAGTGAGTCGACCGGATTGCTGGAGCTTTGTGTTGAATTGGGCAGTGAAGTAAAAGTAAACGACCTTATTGGTCGTGTCCACAATATTGAACGCACCGGGCTAGTGCCAATGGAATACCGGGCAGCGATTGATGGCATTTTCATGGGGAGGCATTTCCCAGGGTTAATCGCAATGGGCGATGTTCTCGGTGTTATTGCTGTTCCAGTGGGGCAGTTGCCATCCTAACCCATACAGATCTTTAACTGCGTAACTAGTGAGTAGGCTCTATGAAATATCAAAAACCATTTGAGAAATCTGAATATGATCGCCGTGTACACGACCTGAAACAGCATATGCAGCAAGCCGGGTTTGATATGCTTATCTGTCAAGACCCAGCAAATATGTGCTGGCTAACAGGCTACGACGGCTGGTCTTTTTATACACCGCAATCTGTAATCGTACATGTGGAGGAAACTTCACCTCTATGGTTTGGTCGTGAGCAGGATGTAAAGTCGGCACACATTACGACTGACCTTCCGGTAGAAAACATAGTCGGCTATTCCGAAGCACTGGTGCACCATCCAAATCAGCATCCATATGACGAGCTGTGTGAGTTAATAATCGCACGTGGCTGGAGTTCAATGCGAATTGGTGTTGATTTAGATGCACATTACTATACCGCTCGAGCTCATCAGCACTTGCTCAATGGTCTGCCAAATGCGCGCATTTCTGATAACCACGAAATCGTCAACTGGGCACGATTAGTTAAGTCCGAAGCCGAGATTATTTACATGCGAGAAGCCGGTCGCATTTGTACAGAAACCATGAATACAGCGTTAAATAGGGTTAAGCCCGGCGTTTGTCAATTCGAGATAATTGCCGATGTGTACCACGCTCAAATTACCGGCTACGACAACAAATACGGCGACTACACCAGCCTGTGCCCGTTGATTCAAGTTGGCGAAGGCACCAGCACGCCACACCTAACTTGGACTGATGAACCGTTGCCAGATAACGGCATCGTGATGATGGAATTGGCCGCGGCGCGGCACCACTATCACGCACCGATAACAAGAACAGCGCATATCGGCAAACCGCCCGCACAAATATCACGACTCATCGATGTCATTATTGAAGGCGGCGATGTTGCTCTGAGTGCATCCAAACCCGGCGTAACCTGCGAAGAAGTCGAATCCATCTGGCAAGATGTGCTCAAGCGAAATGGGTACAGCAAAGATAGTCGTGTCGGCTATTCAATTGGTCTCAACTACCCTCCCGATTGGGGCGAGCGGACCGCAAGCCTGCGCCCTGGTGACATGACTGTACTACAATCTGGCATGTGTTTTCACTTTCAATCTGGTATGTGGTTGGACGGTTTTGGCGCGGCTATTTCCGAGCCTTTTGTGGTTACTGAAAATGGTGGCGAACGCTTATGTGATGTAAGCCGCGAACTAATTGTGATTGAGTAACCAGTGCTATATAAGCGTAACTTGTAGCAGAAGATAATGCCAAATAGCCAATTCGTAAATAGTTTTGCATCAGACAATGTCTCAAGCGCATGTCCAGAAATAATGGATGCACTTGTCGCCGCCAATAGAGGAATTGCCGACTCCTACGGGGCGGATACTTATTCGTCTAATCTGGCAGATAAACTGTCCAATATTTTTGAAAAAGACGTGGCAATGTTCCCCGTTACTACTGGTACAGCAGCAAACGCGTTGGCACTATCGGCACTGACTCCATCATATGGGAAAGTGTACTGCCACGAACTCTCACACATAAACACCGATGAATGTGGCGCCCCTGAATTATTCACTGGCGGTGCCAAGTTGATCGATATGAAGAGTACAAATGCCAAAATTAGTGCAAAAATGCTGGAAGCGATCATATATGGTCGAGGCAATGTGCACCACTCTCAACCATCCGCAGTCAGCATTACCCAATCCAGTGAAGCTGGAACCGTGTACACGCTCGATGAAATTGCGGACATCACAACGACGGCACATGCACACAATCTAAATACTCATATGGACGGTGCACGTTTTTCCAACGCACTAATATCTTTGAATGTCAGTCCCGCAGAAATGACATGGAAATCAGGGATTGATGTCTTGTCGTTCGGGGGCACTAAAAATGGGTGTCTCGCTGCCGAGGCGGTTATTTTCTTTAAAAAAGAATTGGCAAAGAATTTTCCGTTTTTGCAAAAGCGAGCAGGCCAACTTTTATCCAAAATGCGCTTTATTTCTGCTCAACTAGAAGCATACTTAACGAACGATGTATGGCTTCGCAATGCTCGTCAAGCTAACGCCATGGCTGCCTGCTTCAGCGAAAGGTTGGTAACAATTCCCGGAATCGAACTTGTCTACCCAACGCAATCAAACGAAGTATTCGCTCGAATTCCACAACCCGTTATTCAGCGGTTGCGTGATAAAGGCATTAACTTGAACGCTGATGAACTCGATGGCTCTGCCATTCGGTTTGTCACTGCATGGAACACCGAGATTGCCGAAATTGATAGGCTACTAGCGGCGATATCACAAGAATTTTAATGTCTCCCATTGCACCCCCCATTGCTACCCGGCAATAATATTATGCGCCGGTCCGTAGGGAAATTCAGTGATGTTTTCCGCGCCAGTTTCGGTGACCACCAAAATATCATGTTCACGATAACCGCCTGCGCCGGGTTCGCCTTCGGGGATCATGATCATCGGCTCCATTGATACCACCATGTTCGGTTGCAATACCGTGTGGATATCCTCACGCAATTCCAACCCGGCTTCGCGCCCGTAGTAATGACACAACATCCCAAAGGAATGGCCGTAACCAAAAGTGCGGCGCGACAACAAGCCATGCGTCGCATAAATTTCATTCAACTCGAGTGCAATATCACTGCACTTCACGCCTGGTTTGATGAGTTTCAATCCGGCTTCGTGCACCGCAACATTGATTTCCCATAATCGCATCGACGAATCGTCGACATGATGAAAAAATAAAGTGCGTTCCAACGCAGTGTAATAACCAGCAATCATGGAAAAGCAATTTAACGACAATATGTCACCCTTTTTCACTTGCCGCGTGGTCACCGGATTATGCGCGCCGTCGGTATTGATGCCAGATTGAAACCAAGTCCAGGTGTCCATCAGCTCGGCGTGTATATTCCTCCGCGCAATCTCACGTACCATCGCGCGTGTTGATTCAAGCGCGACTTCATATTCTGGCACGCCTTCGCGTACTGCGGCGACTAAAGCAGCACCACCGATGTCGCATACCGCCGCGCCTTGCTTGATGTGCGCGACTTCTTCAGCTGATTTCAACAGGCGTAATTTCATCGCAGGCTTGGCAATGTCTTTGAAAGTGCAACCATCTAGAGCCGCGCGCAGTTTTTTCAGTTTGTCTACGTCTATGTGATCAAACTCGACCCCGACGGTGCCTTTATTTGGAATTATTTTCTGCACTGCGCGAAAAAAATTATCGCGTTGCCAATCGGTGTACACAATGTTATCCCCGACACTGCGCCGCCACGGCTGCCCGCCGTCAATGTTCGCCGAAATTGAAACTACTTTCTGCTCGGTAATTGTCAATCCATAAGCCCGACCAAAAGCACAATACAAAAAATCGCTGTAATAATTGATGTTATGAATGGAAGTGAACAAAACCGCATCAATTTGTTCTGCTGCCATCACTTCGCGTAAAGCCGCAATGCGACGTGCATACTCACCATCGGAAAAAGTATGCTTGGCGCGCTCGCCATTTGGAATAGTTTTTAAGTTTTCCATAATTACCTCACTATGTTGTTGTTGATATGATGTTGATAGAGATGTTGATAGAGACGTTGATAGAGATTATAGAATGAACTCCCGCGACACTGCCGCGCAAATGCCGTCGCTACTATTTTTAACAATCAAGGCACCTTTTTCGCGGCTTGCATTTTTTGCCGATGACAAAGCCCCCGATGCGGGTGTCCACGTTGGGTTAGATGGATACAAATCATAAGGCGGGAATGTCGCAGGCGGGTGGTCGTCAACCGCACCCATGTCTACCAAATTTGGATACCAATACAGCATCATCGATGTTTCCAAAACGCCGCCGTGTTCAACTTCCCAACCGTTAAAACCGTCTGGGTACAATCGGGAAACAGTGCCTTTGTCGATGAAGTCCCAATAAGAAATTCCCATAACGCGCAAATCACGGATGCCATCATAACGTAAATGCCGCAACGCCAAATCAATTCCCTCCACCAAAAACATGGAATTTTCATAGTGCCCATTCATCATGACAATATTTCGTGCACCGTGTCGGGCGAATTCTAAAATCAAGTCGCGTACCATGGAAGACAATGTCGCGCCGTCCAAACTTGTGGTGCCGGGCAGGTGATTGCCACCACCGGATTTTACTTGTGATTTATAACCATATGTCAGTGGCGGCGCCACCATGCCACCGATACGCTCGGCGACAAACTCCGACATCTTAGTCGGCAACAGAACATCCACATTCATTGATAAATGCGGACCGTGTTGTTCCAATGCCCCCAGTGGTAAAAAAATCGGCGTTTTACCATTGCGTGCTTTGGCGTCGTATTGTTGCCAATTCATTTCGCCGATATGTACGCTCATCGTTCCGTCTCGGCACACACATCTAGCAAATGTGATTTATCCAACGGCCAACGCAACCAAATCGTGCGGTCGCGCAAATCACCGAGTTGTTGCAATTGATCGGCGTGAATTTGCGCCATCAATGCGGTGCCGTCGTCGGTTTTAAAGTATAGCATTACAAAACTTCCAATAAATTCCTCGCTGTCCAAACGACACGATAAGTCGCCGTCGTCGAGTGAAACTTCCATATCTGCAGCGGCAACAACAAACTCAATCACGCTGTCAATCTGTGGTGGTGATTCGGTCATCGGCACAAAAAAACTGCCTACATTCGTTTGTATACGTACACGATCGTTTTTTAATGCGGCGACGCGACCACTAAATATATTATTCGCCCCAATAAATCTGGCGACAAATCGGTTCTTTGGCATGTTATAAATTTCTTGCGGACTCCCTGATTGTTGAATCCGCCCGCGGTTCATCACCACCACGCGGTCAGCCATTGCAAACGCTTCCGAGCGGCTGTGCGTAACATACAAAAAAGTAATGTCGACTTCTTTTTGCAATTTCGACAAAACACCCTGCATGTGCACCACCATATTGGCATCTAACGCCGACAAGGGCTCATCTAATAACAACATCTCTGGTTCCAGCACCAAAGTGCGCGCCAACGCCACGCGCTGTTGTTGTCCGCCAGATAATTTTGTCACCGACTTGTTGGCAAAACCATCAATACCCAGCTTTTCCAACCAAATCATGCTTTTTCGCCGCCGCTCACTCTGATCTACACCGTACATTTTTAAGCCAAACTCAACATTTTCGAGCACATTTAGAAATGGAAACAGCGCAAGATTCTGCCAAACCATCGGCATGTTTCTTTGCCACGGCGGCACATCGTTAATACGCTCGCCGTTCACTTCCACCTCGCCCACATCCGGCGCTTCAAAACCAGCAAGGATGCGAATCAAAGTGCTTTTCCCGCAACCGCTCGGGCCCATGACGGCGACAAACTCGCCGCGTTGAAACGACAAGTTAATATCGGCAACCGCAACCACGCCGTCAAATTTTTTGCTTACGCCACGCAAAACCGCCAACGGTTGTTCAATCATTATGCCGCCCCCGAAACATCAAAAATTCAGCGGTCAATACCAACGTTATCGTGACCGAAAAAGTCACAGTGCCAAGAACATTGATGCGCGGACTAACCTGTCCCTGCAAAAAATTCAACACTCGCACCGGCAATGTTTCATTGATGCCGGAAACAAACCACGCCACCGCATATTCATCGAATGAAACCGCAAACGAAATCAAAGCCGCGGCCATAATCGCGGGCCAAACAAACGGAATAATTACATTGTACATCGCCATCCATTCGCTTGCGCCCAAATTCCAAGCGGCCGCTTCCCAATTTCTATCCATTTGATGTAAACGCAAACGGATTATCGCCATAGTAAACGGCGTGCACATCACCGTGTGGCTCAACCAAATTGACAGTGTGCTGCCGGAAATTTCTACGCGCGATAAGTAAGTCAACATTGCCAAACCAAAAATTACTAACGGCACTGTCGGCGGCAATAACACCAGTGACAAAAAAATATTTTTTCCGCGAAACCGATAGCGATAGTCCGCATAAGCTGCGCAAAAACCAAGCACCGTTGCTATCACCGACGATATCACACCAACCATCAACGTCCGATATAGTGCGGCCAAATCTTTTACATCCTGCCAGGCCGCTTGATACCAATGCATACTAAACTCGCTCGGCGGTAAAGTCGGGAAGCGGTCACGCCCAAAGGAAAAGATAAAACTTGACGCAATCGGCAAAATAATAAACAACGCCACTAAAAAACAATATGCTGCGCCCAATCGTGCATTAATTTTTGCCGAGTTCATTCCTCACCTCGATAAGCAAAACGCAATGCGGCAAACGCCACAGTTAATAATGTCACTACCATCGTCACTGCAACTACCGCTGCACGCGGCCACTGTTGTCCGGCTTTGGTTAAGTCGGTGATGAGGATACTCAGTGTTTGTGAAGTCGCGCCACCGAGGTAAATCGGGCTGGCAAAGTCGCCGAAAATCAAGATAAAGGCAAACAATATTGCCAGTGTCAATCCTGCGCGCGCACGCGGAATCACAACTGCAAACACCACTCGAAAGGGACCGCAACCGAGATTATGCGCAGTGCTAAGTAATTGTCGATCAACTTGAGAAAAACCAAATACCTGCAACAAAATCACCAACGGTAGACAAAGTGTCACATAACCAACAAAAGTGCCGAATGCCGTGTTCAACATCTGCGTCGATTCCAATCCGACGCGCACGAGCAAAGTGTTAATCACGCCGAAGTCACCGAGATACACCTGCCATGAATAAATCCGGACCAAATAGCTGGTAAAAAATGGCACTCCCAAAGCCATTAATGCTAGCCTTCTGGCTGATGGTGAAAGACGAAACGCAATATGAAAAGCCGCCGGAAAAGCGATAATACTGGTCAACACTGCGCCGACGGAAGCAAAGACTACGGTCACGCCGAAGGCGCGCCAAAAATAAGATTGCGCGTAAACCTTTTGCCAGTTGGCAAAAGTGAAGTCAGGTTGTAGTCGAAAAAATTCAACTCGCCAAAAACTCAAGGCACACAAAAACAACAGCGGTCCTAGGAAAAACAACGCCTGCCACAATGCTGGAGGTACAATGTAGCAGGCGGAAAAACGGTTGATTTTGTTCATACCCGCCGGCGCGGATTGTTAGGCATTTTTGTATTCAATCCATAAATCATTCCAAGACTCCAGTGATTGTTGCACCGGCAAGCGGCGAAGTTGAATACGACCAGCGCGAATATCTTTTATCATATTGTCGTCGTTCAAATTCATGCGCGCGCGTTTTGCTTCGGCCGGGTTTTCACGCATCAATTTTTTCCACGCTTTGCGATTCGGCACTGCGGTTGGATAGGCTTGCATCAGCGCCTTGCGTGTTTGCCCTTCGGGTGAAGTCAGGTATTGAATCAATTTTCTAGCCAATTCAATGTTGCCCGATTTTTTCCCGATACCCAATCCTTCGGTGAATTGAATGCCCCCTTCTTTCGGCACCACCGTGGTTATCGGCGCACCGTCTTTTTCCAAAACGCCAGAAATCCAGTCGCCAATGCCGCACATCACTTGCACTTCGCCATTACGCAACGAAGATAAGACACCGCCGTAATCAAAAAAACCTTTGACCTGTGGGCGTAGCGACAAAGTGGTTTTCTCGAGATTCTGAAACGCGGCAGCGTTAATGTCAAATGGACTCTTGTTGCCATCGTATAAACTGAGGCAACCGATATTCGGCAACCCCCAATCAAAGTGACCAACTTTCCCTTTAACCGAATCGCGCCACAATAATTCATAGCTACGCGCCGCTTTGGCGTCAATTACATCCATGTTGTATGTTAATCCTAAGAATCCGAAGCTAACTGGAACCGCATACAGATCGTTGCGCTCCCAAAATCCGGGAACCGGAAAACGACGAAACTCAGGAAAGAAATCATCAAACGGATAATCTTCTGGATTTAATTTCTCCAAATAATTGGCTTGGTGCAGTTGAGTTACATACTCGGCATCAGAAAGAATGACATCGTAAGTGCCGGGTGGGGATTGTGAAATCAACGCCAGCATGTTATCGCCGCCAGTGTAATACTTTGATTTAACTTTGACGTTGTGCGCCTCTTCAAACGCGCCGACAACATCCGGCTCGCCATTGCCATACCACGCGAGAAAATTTAATGTTGCAGCAGCGTGTGTTTTTGACGCGGTAAATATCATCGGCATGGACACGGCACCGCCAAGAACGGCGGCGCGTTGCAAAAACAGACGACGAGGAGAGCGAGTTTTATCAGACATGGTAAATCCTCCAATTACTTGTGTAACCTACTTTTGCCACTATTGGAGGACACCGTCAAGAAGTAAAAAGTAAATCGTATTTTCAATTTTTCCAAATCTACCCGCAGATGACAGAAGAAAGGAAATCTACGAATGTCTTTTTGCACAGCGAAAAGGGCACATCTTCCCCCCAAATAACGCCAATTTCCATGTGCGGCACCGCCGGCACAATCGACTTTGACAGCATTCGGTCGCCTTCCAAAGTCCACGGGCGAAACAATATTTCCGACAACACCGTCACCCCTTCGCCTTGTGCGACATACCCGCGCACCGCTTCTACCGTTTCCGTGCGTAAAAAATAATTCGGCACCTCGTTCGCGCATTTAAAAAACATCTGCGTATTCACTTCGGCTTCATCGAGCATCAATTGAATGTACCGTTCTTGCGTAATGTCAGACAATGAAACGGTCTCGCGCTCGGCAAAACGATGATGCGTATTGCACCACAATGTTCGCTGTGATGAAAATAAAGTCAACATGCCCAGTTTTTCCACTTGCTGCACATTCGAAATTAACACGACGCCAATATCCAGTTTTTCGGCGATGATGTTGTTTTCTATATTTTCTCTGGACTGCTCAACTAAAGACAATTCAATCAACGGAAACAATCGCCGGAACCGCGCCAACAACGGCGGCAAAAAATAACCGTGCACCACGGGTGAGGCAGCAATCAAAAGATTGCCCTGAATCACCGAAGTATTTTTCAGCGCGCTTGCCGCATCTTCAACCAGCGACAACACCTTCTCGCAATAACCGCGAAAGCGTTCACCTTCGTGGGTCAATCGCATGCCGTGGCGATTACGCTCAAACAGAGTCACGCCAAGAAAACTCTCCAGCTGACGAATCGCTGTGGTAATCACTGCCGGAGAAACATAAATATCGCGCGCCGCCACGGTGACTTGCCCAGCATATGATACTGCGAGAAAATACTTCATCTTTTTTAATGTTAGTATTTCCGGCACATGCGAAACTCCACGTGTAAAACCCGAATCTAAAGGATGTGTGCTTTTTTTCATCGGTTTTGCAAGGCTTCTCTATTCGCTGGCTTGGCGGAAAAGTTATTTGACTGGAGTGGAATGGTGCGCAACATGTGTCTTTGTCCCTTTGCGGTGAACGCGCAACCTGTAGAGTAGTAGCCAGTAGGGTAGCATGGTTGTGAACACGATGATGAAGCCGATATACAAACCGTTTTGGCGGCTGAGCGATATTTCATTCAAACTCAAAAATGGCAACGCCTAATTGGGGTGTGTTTTTCGCCAGCATGGCTATTTGTTGGCGCAATTGACAATACCCGTTAGTGCGCGTTGGATAAGGAATAACCCACAGGCACCAATTAAGTGCGGAATATTCATGAAACTAAGCGTTTTCAGTCTCCTGTTTCATATATTGAATAGCAAGATATACAACCGTCGAGAATACAATTATCGCACCGCCAATGATTGAATACAGACCGGGGTTTTCGCGAAATAAAAGCCAAGCCCATATTGGTGCAATCGGGACTTCAATGATTCCGATCAGCGCGGCGGCGGTTGCAGTTATGCGTTGTACGCCAAGCAAATAAACGCCAAAACCAAGCCCCAAGTTCATTACCCCGTATAAAACTAGCCAGAAATAATCTATCGGCACAATGCCGCTAAAAGAACTGAATGGCAAAGTGACAAACGCGCCGAGGAAACCGGAGAAATAAGTCGCTTTGATAACATTGACTTCGGAAAAATATTTCGCGGAAATGGTAAGCACCGCCATAAAAAATGTCATACCGAAAGCAAGCAGAACACCAAACTGGTCGTCAAAATTTTGCGCGCCGTTCAACATCACTATGACCCCAACGATACAAAGCGCGCATGCGCTAAGAGCACTTAAATTAGCTTTTTCTTTTAACAGAACCAACGCCAAAATGAAAGTCACCAAAGGCATGGCACCATAAACAAACGAAACATTGGCGATGCTAGTATAAAAAAACGCCGACATGAAACAAATCAGCACGCCGGTGGAAAGTGCTCCAACGACTATCTCGCCAAATGACAAGTGAAATATCTTACCCAGTGAGTTTTTCTGGTTTTGCGCCATCGGGTTGGATACTATTTTGAGTTGCAACTGCGGTGTCAATAGGTATATCGCCAGCCCACAAAACCCACCGAATAATGAACCCCAAAATAATGTGGTCGGAATATCTGTAGTCACTACGCGCGTGAAAAGCCCGGCGGTGCTCCATACCATGGCGGCAAAAAAAACGAACATAACGCCAGTTTTCTGACTCATGTTTTATACCTTTTTTGGGTTTCGCACATAGCCAATTTGTATACTCTGAAAAACAAATTTTGCTTTTTGCATTTGCAAATACACATATTGCAATCTGCATCGTTAATAGCACTCTATAGTTTATTCAATCTGAGGAGAAAATGCATAACAATTCCACGAAAGCCCTTTCCTGTAAATTCAAAAAATGACCACATCTTTATCTGGCGATTTACTCCCCGCATCTTCATCCATGCCATAACGCTAATCGCCTAGCTCGGGTTGTGCTTCGATCTTTAGCAAAACTTAGATCAACATATTTTAGAGCAACATCTTTTAGAGCAGCATATTAATGGACATCACCAGACAAACAATCACCACTACTGGTTTGATTAATGCGGTGCCTTTTTTTAATACCATTTTGGCACCGACTACTGCACCGCAGATTTGTCCGCCGACCATGGTCAAGCCGGCAAGCCAGGCGATGTCGCCATAGAGAATAAAATACAACAGCGATGAAATGTTGCTGGTGAAATTTAATATTTTTGCATTGGCGGTCGCCGACGGCAAACTATAACCGCAGAATAAAACAAACGCCAATGCCATGAAACTGCCAGTGCCGGGACCGAAAAACCCGTCATAAAAACCGAGCAGCGGTGTGATGAGGATGGCAAATGCAACCAATGTAATTTTTTGTTTGCGTTGCGTGTCATCAATATTGGGGGCGAATAAAAAATATAACCCAGTAGCGGCGAGCAATATCGGCAACGCCCAAATCAATTTTTGCGGGTCAATTTGCAATACAAACCAACTGCCAAAAACCGAGCCGGCGAATGTCATGCAAATGCATAATTTCAATCGCGCAAGATTGACCGCCCGTTTGCGTATAAAATAAATCGTTGCGATTAATGTACCAACGCTACCTTGTAATTTATTAGTCGCAATCGCCGTCGCTGGCGGCATGCCAATAAGCACCAAAACCGGAATCGTCAGCAACCCCCCGCCACCAGCAATCACATCCACCCACCCGGCAACCGCCGCCACAAAAAATAATAACAGCACGATTTCTGTATTAAATTCCATTTTTAGTGATGCTGCTTTCCGCTTCTATCTGCTTCGTTATCTGCGCACCCAGACCTCTACATCCATATCATTCTACAAAGGATTTTCTGAGTCCCGCGGCGTATTAGTCCATCAAAATGCGCACAAAACCTGTCTGTTTAGAGGTTTTTCTGATCATTTTTTATGTTTTTTTCGCGGTGTATTATATTTTTCTATTGGTCTATGAGGGTGGAATTAGCAGTGGTGTTGTTAGCACCGCCTCCCGATTATTGCCCACTCCCGATGGAAATGGCTATTTACTTGTGTGGTTTCGGGCAAACCATTTTCGTACACTTTGCATGTTGCTATCCCTGGAATATACAAGTGCAGTGAAACTGAATTGCCATTGTGACCGTTAACAATTTGATGTAGGGCAATTTCATTATTGATTCTACTTAAAGAGTATGGTCGTAATGTTTTCGCTTCCGTACATACCAATTCGGAGGGTTTTTCACCATTGCTTTTTATGTAGTGATTCTCCTGCAATACCCCATCAACGCAACACATTATGCACTCCGAATCAGCATGATCATGAACTGCCGATTTTTGACCGTGTTTCCAACAAATTAAAATCAATTCGCAGGTAGAGTCGCTATAAAGCAAGTTGCGGGTATACTCCTTTTCATCAAATAAATAATACGAGGTAAAGTCAATTCTTGAAAGAACTCCGTCATTGAACGAATTTTCATAGTCCTCCAGTGAGCGGCTATTTTTAAGGCGTTCAATAAATGTAAGCAATTCTGTTTTTTGATTTTTCATATCAGCACCAATTTTGTTCGCATAGGGAGCGGCAACGAAGATATTGACAACGCTACGCCGGTCAGAAACACCATGCCAAGCAAGGGTAAAACCTCGCCGACTTTGACCAGCAACGGTGCAGTGCTGCCAGAACTAATTGCTCGCCCCAAGATTAATCGCTCCAAGAAATCCTACTAAGTTCAGATTGATGGTTGAAGTATGTACGACCTTCGCACCCATCAAGTTAATATGCTAACCCTCGGGCAATACCTGCAACCCAATTCGAACACCTCTTTGCGGAACGCACTCACGTTTTTTAAATATGCTTGCCCCATCAATTCCTCCCGTAACTCATCAAAAAAATTATAGCAATAATGATAAACAATAGCGCGGTAATATATTCAGAAATTTCGTGGTCGAATATTTTCTTGGAGGTGGCACCTTGCAAACTTACACCGGCAAAACCAAAGATATAGTTTACGCTGGTGCCAATCGCACACAGCACCGCACCGAGAAACAGCGCAAACCAATGCGGCGTTTGCGCGTGTGGCGGGAATGGGCGGGATGATGCGTGGCGGCGCACCGTCATGGCGATATTGAGG
>WASV01178172.1_pt1 | contig 14481 bp, 12 predicted proteins | sample 5698531 | NCBI WGS metagenome assembly WASV01 (sample SAMN11175559, study PRJNA528189) | sponge metagenome | isolation source: marine sponge | host: Myxilla | place: Antarctica: Western Antarctic Peninsula, King George Island | collected 2013-01 | reverse complement strand
CTTCTTAAGGAAGCGATGGCTCCACTTTATGACCTCTTGTTCCACAAGTATTATGTGGATGAGATTTATGATTTTTTGATCGTGCGTCCGACAAAAGCCATAGGCGTTTTTATGGAACAAAAAGGGGAACGAGAAGGCATAGACTTCACTGTTGATCAGGTTGGCCTTCAGGTTAAAGAGGTGAGTCGCGGCATTAGTCTCTGGCAATCGGGGAAAGTGCGCGCTTATGCTTTAAATATGGTTGTCGGCATGGTGACTATTCTATTGTTTGTCGTATTCATGTAACCAGAAAAACTATGCTATCTCTCATTATATTCATACCCCTTGTCGCGGCACTCGGACTTCTCATGGTCTCCAGAGAAAATGCTGCTGCAGTTAAGGTGATTGGGGCGGGTGCAGCAGGAGCAAGCTTTGCCCTTTCTTTGTGGTTACTGTTTTCGTTTGATACCGCCAATGCTGGAATGCAGTTTGTTCAGATGTTCCACTGGGTGCCTGCCCTGCATATCAATTATTTGGTGGGGGTAGATGGCATTAGCCTGTGGATGGTGGTGCTGACTGCGTTTTTAGGATTCATTGCCATTTTGTTTTCCTTCACCAGGAAGGAAGGACTAAGAAACTTTCTCGCCCTGATGCTGGCTCTTGAGGCGGGGACGCTTGGAGTCTTTCTGGCACTCGATACTATTTTATTTTATGTCTTCTGGGAGCTGATGCTGGTGCCGACTTATTTTCTCATTGGCATCTGGGGAGAAGGCCGACGGGTCTATGCCACGGTGAAGTTCGTAATCTATACCCTGGTGGGAAGTCTGCTGATGCTGGTCGCGATTCTTTCCCTGACAATGATACATTATGGTGCCACGCATGACGTGACATTTGATTTGCGCGTGTTGACTCATACGCATATTGACCCGGCCACGCAGATGTGGATGTTTTTCTTCTTTTTTCTGGCTTTTGCCATCAAGGTTCCGGTTTTTCCCCTGCACAGCTGGTTGCCCCACGCTTATGTGGCGTGTCCCATTCCGGCTTTAATTCTGTTGACGGGAGCTATGTCCAAAACCGGTGCTTATGGTTTTCTACGTTTTTGCCTGCCGTTATTTCCCGAAGCGGTGGAGAGTTTTGCCGTTGTGATCGGAGTTCTGGCTGCCACTGGCATGGTTTATGGAGCCTGGATCGCTATCGCGCAAAAAGATTTGAAAGCCCTGGTGGCTTATTCCAGTATCAGTCACTTGGGATTTATTGTTATTGGTATCTTTGCTCATAATGAAACAGGCATCGAAGGCAGTGTGCTCCAGATGGTCAATCACGGGATCATCGCATCGGCGTTGTTTTTGATCGTCGCATTTATTGAGATGCGAACGGGAACCCGCAACTTGGACGAACTGCGTGGCTTGAGCAAGGCCATGCCTGTTTTGTATGGAAGTTTCATGCTGATCATGCTGGCCGCCCTGGGACTCCCGGGGTTGAACGGTTTTGTCGGCGAATTTTTGATTCTGGCGGGAGTCTGGACATCCAGCATGTTTTCAGGGTTATCGGGTATTCTGGTTTTGATGGGTGGATTGTCGATTGTCTTCGCTTCCATATATATGCTCTATATGTTTCAGGGCTCGATGCAGGGAAAGTCGGAAAACCTGCCCGACGGATTGACCGATATTGATCAGCGTGAGTTCAAACTTATTTTGCCCGCCTGCCTGCTCATTATATTTATAGGCCTTTATCCTAAACCTTTCATTGACCGGATTAGCCCATCGGTAGACTCATTACTGCATCTGGAAAAAACTGTCAACCTCCCTGCCGGAGAAGAAATCTCCCACTAGTTCACCATGTGTGAGGCCAGCGTGCACGTGATATTCTTCCTCAGCTTTCGTACCCCTGAGGGTAATAGCTTTTTATTTGGCTAGCAACGTTCTCTCGGCTTGATGAATTCATGCTACCCGCTTTCCCGATGAATTCTATGCAAATTTTGAAAGGCTCAGGTTTTGAGATTCGGCGAGAACATTGTTGATGGTATTTTTCTGGAGCGGCCGAACCGATATTTGGCATGTGTCGAAGTCGGGGGTGAGGGGAAGGTGGTTCTGGCTCATGTTCCCGATCCCGGTCGACTGACAGGGTTATTGCTGGCTGGCAGAAAAGTGCGGTTGGTCCATCAACCTGGACCAAAACGTAAAACGGAATACACACTGGTTTTGGTGCGGCATGGTTCCATATGGGTGTCGACATTCCCGGTGTTTGCCAATGCCCTTATCAAAGATGCATTGATGGAACGGACACTTCCATTTCTCAAGGGTTATTCCGACTTTGCCGATGAAGTGAAAGTGAAAAACAGCCGCTTGGATTTTCGGTTGACGTTTCCGCTAAGCCCCGCTTATGTTGAGGTAAAATCGGTGAGTCTGGTTGAAAAAGGACTGGGCCGATTTCCCGATGCACCTACAGAGAGAGGCGTCAAACATGTTAAGGAGTTAATGGATTTTTGCGCAAAAGGCTACCGGGGTGCCGTGGTGTTTGTTTCTCAAAGATCCGATACACGATCTATCACATGCAATGATGACATTGACCCTGTGTTTGGGAACTGGTTGCGAAAAGCGCGTGATAAAGGAGTGGAACTTTATGGGATGAACTGTAAGGTCACTCCGACCACGATTTCTTTGAACAAAGCCGTCGAGGTAATTTTACCAGCGTGACCATTTCAGGAGATTCAGCCATATATTCCGAGCGGTAAGTCGGGTGGACGAACCGGGTACTCATGTCGCGATTGCCCTGCTTTCAAACTCAAGGTTATACGCCTTAATGCTTAAGTCCATGTCTTTCTGGATTTTATGGTAGCGGTCCAGCGTTTTACAGGAGGCGGAAGCAAGAAGAAGCAAGAAGAAGCAAAAGAATTGCTGTGACTGATTGGAAATGGTTTGGTTTCAGGATAAGGTTGGATGTGTTGGTGAAATGACTTGAGGGATGAATAATTGCTGGCCTGTTAATTATAGATGAAAACGAAACGGATTAATATCGGTGAAAAACAATAAATATTCCGGAGACAGGAACAGAAAGTTAAAAGCAAAGTCTTCGGGAAAGAAACCGACAAAGAAATTAGCAAAGAAAGAGCTGACGCTTTGGGATCAGGCGTCGCGGTGGTATGATTCACTGGTCGGCGGTCAGGGTACCGATTTTCAAAAAAACATTATCATGCCCGGCGTTTTCCGTTTACTGGCAGTCACTAAAAAAGACCGCGTTCTCGATCTGGCTTGTGGTCAGGGAGTTTTTTCCCGCTATTTATCGCAGAAGGGTATTCAAGTCGAAGGGCTGGATTCTTCGGAGGAATTGTTGAGGTTCGCCCGGACGCGTTCGGGTTCATCTGTTCGCTATCATACGGGAGATGCCGACGATGCCAAAAACTTTGAAGAAGACCGCTTCGATGGTATCGCCTGCCTGATGGCGATACAAAATATCGAAAAGATGGATATGCTTTTTAAAAGCGCAGCCCACTGGTTAAAACCGGACAAATGTTTTGTGATGGTGATGACGCACCCGTGTTTTCGTATTCCCCGCCAAACTCATTGGGGGTGGGATGAAGAAAAGAAACTGGAATACCGGCGGGTGGATCATTATATGACGGAGACCAACATTCCTATTCTGACCCCGCCCTTTGCCGATTCCAAGTCGTTCACGCTCACCTACCATCGTCCGATGCAGAGTTATATTTCTGCGTTGGTCAAAGCCGGGTTCTGTGTCGATGCGATGGAGGAATGGATTTCCAACAAGAACAGTCTTCCAGGCAAGCGGTCTAAGGCCGAAAACCAAGCCCGAAAAGAAATTCCATTGTTCCTGGCTTTAAGAGCCCGGCTGATCTTGGAGAAACCTTAATAAAATGCCTAGCTATAGCTATGAACTCCCTGAACAGGGGCGACTCTTGTCTCTCATCCGCGAGAACCTGAGCAAGGTCGGGGAGGAATGGAAGATGATGGCGGATTTCATGTTGGAAGGCCATGTCGAATATAAACCGCTGCGGACGAATCCGATGCGGTCAGGCACCCAGTTTGTTTACCAGAGGGCGAAACTTAACCTGACACTTTATTTTCCCGAACGCATTTTCGAGCACCTCATCAATGAGTTAGATTCTCAAAAACTGGAATTGCTCAAGGCGGTGGTGCAATCTTCCCTTCCTAAGCGATCCGGATACGATATTCATGAATTCAAGATTCTTGGGATCATTGAAGGAGTCTGACTCTGTAGCGTTTATTCAGGCTGGTCAGACCAGTACAAATCGAACGGGATATCGTCTGCAATGGCTTTGCGGATGCTTGCCATCCACTGTTGATAGAAGGTGGAGTTGTGCAGAGTGAGAAGGCGCATGGCCAGAATTTCTCCTGCCATGATCAGATGCCTGAGATAGGCTTTGGAAAAATTCTGACAGGTGTAACAGGGGCAGTCCGGTTCGATAGGGTCAGGGTCGGATTTATATTGTGCATTTTTAATATTTATTTTTCCTCCCTTTACAAACAGGGACCCGTTTCTGGCATTGCGGGTCGGCATAACGCAGTCGAACATATCCACGCCTACAGAGCTGCATTGCAGTAGGTCCTCAGGTGTTCCCACTCCCATCAAATAGCGAGGCTTGTCTTCAGGTAGGAGCGGGGCGGTGTATGCAGTGGTGTCATGCATCAGTTTTTTTTCCTCCCCCACACTCAACCCGCCTATGGCGTAACCAGGAAAACCAATTTCAATAATTTGTTCCGCACTTTTTTTGCGAAGGTCAGGGTGCATTCCGCCTTGGACAATTCCGAACAGGGCCTGCGTTTCGGAATGGAACGTTTCCTTGCATCGCTGAGCCCAAAGCGTGGTCAACTTTAAGGACTTCTCTGTCTGGCGGATGTCGGAAGGGTAGGGGGTTGGTTCATCGAAAGCCATAATGATGTCTGCACCCAATGCCTGCTGGATCTCTATCGACCGTTCTGGTGAGATAAAGTGAGATGATCCGTCAAGGTGAGATTGAAAGGTCACTCCCTCCTCGGTGACTTTGGCAAGTTTGTTGAGGCTGAAAACTTGATACCCTCCGCTGTCGGTGAGAATAGGGTGAGGCCAGTTCATGAATTTATGCAGTCCGCCCAGAGAACGAATTAACTCGTGTCCCGGTCGAAGATAGAGATGATAGGTATTGCTAAGGATGATCTGTGCGCCAAATGACTCCATGTCTTCAGGGGTCAATGCCTTGACCGTGGCCTGGGTGCCGACAGGCATGAAGCAGGGTGTGTCAATTTTCCCATGCGGTGTTGTCAGAACTCCTAGTCGGGCGGAAGAGTGCCTATGCTTTTTTAAGACTTTGAAATTAATCACTTGAGGAGAGAATTTGTTTCAGGCTTTTCTTGGGTTCTTTCATGTTTAACTCAGGTAATTCAGGGTCATATTTATTCTGCAACAGGGTCAACCTTGAAAGATAACGTTCGTCTTCTGGTCTGGTAGAGTTTTCTGTTTCAGCCCGGGTGGCTCCCGGTTTTTTCAGGTTATGGGTTTTTATAATAATGTTTCAAGGATAGCTTTTTGAACATGGAGCCGGTTCTCAGCTTGGTCAAAAACAATGGAATATTTGCCGTCTAGGACTTCCGATGTTATTTCTAATCCCCGGTGCGCGGGAAGGCAGTGCATCACCATAGCATCCTTTTTTGCGGCATCGACCAGCTTCTGGTTTATTTGGTAGGGAAGAAGAAGCTTCTTTTTATTTTCTGCGTCTTCCTCTTTTCCCATGCTGATCCAGACATCAGTGTAAATGATATCCGCATCCTTGACAGCTTCAAAGGGGTCCTCAATAATTTGGACGTTCGCGTTTCTGCTCAGTTTGGGAGACGGGTTGGGTTGGCAGCTCTTAGGACAGGCGATCACTAGGTGCATCCCCATTAATGAAGCTCCCATCATCCATGAATAAGCGACATTATTCCCATCGCCAACATAAGCCACTTTCACTCCTTCGATGCCACCGAGTTTTTCCTTGATGGTGAAAATATCTGAAAGAATCTGCACGGGATGATTGAGATCGGTAAGTCCGTTGATCACGGGTATCGTAGCATGCTCGGCAAAAGCGATGACTTCATCGTGATCGTAGGTCCTTATCAGAATACCATTCAGGTAGCGGGAGAGGACCTGGGCTGAATCCCTAAGAGTTTCACCGCGTTTTAACTGAAGTTGGTCGCTGGTTAAAAACAGCGCGTGACCGCCAAGTTCAAACATGCCCACTTCAAATGATATGCGGGTTCGGGTGGAATGTTTGTTGAATATCATCCCCAGGGTCTTGCCTTTTAAAGGGAAATGCTCGATTCCTTTTTGACGCTTTTCCTTGATCTCAATGGACATTTCAAACAGGTTAAGAATTTCTTCCCGGTTAAAGTCGCTGATGGTTAGTAGATCTTTATTCATTTTCAGGTTTTGTTGGAACTTAAAGGTTTGTTATTTATTAATCAGTTTAGTGAGGCTGTCAGATAGGACAGGAATCAGATTGTCGATGTCTTTTCGGGAAATATTTAGTGGCGGGATAAACCGCAATACGTTGAGCTGGATGCAGTTGATCAAAAAACCACGGTCCATGCAGTCGATGACTACGTCGCCACCCGGTTTGTTCAGCTCCATTGCGAGGAACATTCCCATGCCACGGGCTTCTTTGACGATGGGATTCTTTTTGGCAATTTCTTTCAGGCGCTTTAAAAAATAAGTTCCGTTGGCGTTGGCTTTGTCCAAAAAGTTTTTTCCGGTCAGCACTTTCAGGGATGCTAAAGCGGCGGCACAGGCCAGGGGGTTGCCGCCAAAGGTTGCGGCATGGGTGCCGGGGACAAAAGATTTCATGACCCTGTTGGTGGCTGCCAAAGCTCCGATAGCAACGCCACCTCCCAAAGCTTTTGCCAGCGTCATGATATCCGGTTTTGTTTTATAGAGTTCATAGGCGAACAGTTTCCCCGTGCGCCCGAAACCTGTTTGTACCTCATCAAAAATCAGAAGAATACCATGTTCCTGGCAGAGCTTTTTCAGTCCTTTCAGGTAGGAAGAATGGGGGATGTTCACTCCGCCTTCCCCCTGCAGGGGCTCCACCAGAATGGCGCAGGTCTTTTGCGTTATTGCTTTCCGGGCCGATGGTAAATCATTAAATGGAATATATTTGAAGCCTGGAAGAAGCGGTTTGAACCCGGTGTGAAATTGCACCTGCGCTGTTGCCGAGAGTGAACCCAGGGTGCGGCCATGAAACGAGTTGTGCATGGTGATGATTTCGGTTCGCCTGGGCTGTCCCTGATCGAAAAAAAACCTGCGGGCGAGTTTGATCGCGCCTTCATTGGCTTCTGTTCCGCTATTGCAGAAAAATACTTTGTCGGCAAAACTCAAGGACGTTAGTTTTTCTGCCAATTGGGATTGCGGTTCGATATGATATAAGTTGGAAACGTGGATCAGTGTTTCGGCCTGCTTTTTTATGGCCGAGACCACGGAGGGATGGCAATGTCCGAGGTTGTCAACGGCAAGTCCGCTGACAAAGTCGATGTATTGTTTTCCTGACTTGTCCCAGACCTTGGAACCTTTTCCTTTGACCAGGGCAATCGGGTAACGTCCGTAAGTCCCTGCGACGTGTTTTTTCGTAAGCTGGATGATGCTCTTGTTCATCAAATTTTTTGTGAGAGTAATTGAGGAAGGAACTTTAGCATAAAAATTTTCAGAAAAATATAAAAACCTTGGTATTTAACGCCTTGTTTTTCAGGTTGATAGGTCTAAAAAAGCAAGAGTGTTCATAAAAGTTTGATAAACATATTTGAGGGCGGTCGCCCAAGGTTGTTTAAGAAGACCCACGGTTCTTTAAGAAGACCAGTGAAGAATTATGAAGGTTGGATCGGAAAAAATTGTCGATGGGATTTTGCGCGGGTTCAGAAAGGTTTTGGATTTTGTGTTTCCGCAGAACTGTATTTCCTGTGATGGCAAAATCCAGGAGTATTTCCTCTTGATCAGTCTAGAAGCCTGGGGTTTTATGACACGGTTTTAAGAACAACCATTCACCACATTCTTGCCCGAATCTCCATGCAGGAGGCTGTTGGCAAAGACTTGATTGAGCTCTTTGCTGGCTGAAAAAAAACCATTACCAGTTGCACATCCCTTCTGGACATGAAATTTATGGAAGAGGGACCACAGCCCCATGCCCCGAGTGCGCTAGTGCGGTGTCACAAAGTACCAGGTAGCAATGCTGGCCGCATAACCCAGCGCGATGACGGGAGCCCATTTCAAATGCGACATGAACGTATAATATTTTCGGTCAACGCCCATTACTGCAACCCCTGCCGCAGACCCTACGGAGAGTAGACTGCCCCCAACCCCGCAGGTCAGGGTGATCAATAGCCATTGATCAAGACCCATTTCAGGGCTCATTTTTATAACCGCGTACATAACAGGGATGTTGTCAACAATAGCGGAAAGGACACCAATAATTATATTGGAGGTTGTTGGCCCCAGGGTTCCGTACATGCTTTCACTGGCCAGTGCCAGATAGCCAATGTACTGCAACGCGCCTACGGCGGTGAGAACGCCGAAAAAGAAAAGCAGGGTATCAAACTCCACTCCTTCCACTTTGGTGAAAATATCAAAGCGGCGGGGTTGGTTCCTTTGATCATCAGAAATGTCTATTGTCTCAAGGTATTTTTTCTCTCCCCAGCGTTTTAAATACCATCCTTGTACCATCAATAAGCCTAGCCCGAACATCATTCCCAAGAAAGGGGGAAGGTGGAGGAATTGATGAAAAGATACTGCAGTGGCAACAGTGAATATGCCTAGTCCAATAATGACCTTGGCTCCCGGTTTGAGCTTTATTTCCTCTTTTCCCACTTCAGGATGCTCATCTGGAACGGCGAAATAAATGATGCTTGCAGGAACAATCCAGTTGACGATGGAAGGCAGTAACAGATAGGAGAAATCCATGGTAGCAACTTTTCCCGAAGTCCAGACCATGAGGGTGGTGATATCTCCGAAGGGACTCCATACTCCTCCAGCGTTGGCCGCGACCACAATATTGACGAATGCAGGAACAATGAAACGCCCATTGCCGTTACTCACTGCTAGTGCTACGGTGGACATCAATAGGGCACTGGTCAGGTTGTCTGCAATGGGTGAAAGCAGGAACGTGATTCCTCCTGTCGCCCAGAATAATTTTTTAAACCCCAGGCCCTTTTTGAGTAACCAGACCCTTAACGCTTTAAAGACATTCCTTTCATCAAGGGTATTGATATAGGTCATTGCTACCAGGAGAAAGAAAAATAGCTCACCGATTTCGCCGATCAACTCTTTGACGAAGTGATGTGCGTTTCCATTGCCCCCCTGCATGGCTTCATAGAGACCAATGAGAGCCCACATAAAACAACCGATCAAAATGACTGGTTTGGATTTCCGCATATGGATCTGTTCTTCGAATATGACCAAGGAATAGGCCATACAAAAACAGATGATAGAGGTATAACCGACCCAGGTAGTAGTAAGGCTATGCATTCTTCGATCCTATTGAGAAAGATGAAAAGCTGGTCGGAGCGCGATAGTTGGAATCGCTTTAGCCTCAAGAGGAACTCAACAACCCGATTTATTTAAAACTGATTTGTCATGATAAATCAACATTCTGAGAAAAACAAGCCTTTGTCAACTTTGACAAATAAGTGAAAAATGGGCTCGGTTTGCCAGATCGGCGCCGGTGTGTTGGAATAAAATTGGGTTGTCCCGTTAACCTTTTCTTCAAGGGGTTACAAGCCAAGGATTTTAGTGCCAAGAACTTATAAATTAAGGATTTTCAAAGGGTCGGAAGCCCAACAATAAAGTTGACTGTACGGGATTATGTGGTAATATTTTGGGCGATAGGTGGTTAAGTATTATTACCCTCGATAATAATTATTGATTGATTTATTGAACGGTTTGTCCGCATCTCAGTACCTTTCTGAAGGTAAAAGGTTAATCGACGAAGGGATACTGAATCTTTTACCGGAGGAGAAGGCCTATCCTGAAATCATCCATAAAGCGATGCATTATAGTCTTCTCGCCGGAGGGAAGAGGTTACGTCCTGTCTTGGCGATTGCCGCCACGGAAGCGATAGGGGGAGACCGGAAAGCGGTTCTGCCATTTGCAGTGGCCGCCGAGTTGATTCATACATATACCCTGATTCACGACGATCTCCCTGCTTTGGATAACGATGACCTGCGACGGGGGAAACCTGCAAACCATAAAGTTTTTGGAGAAGCCATCGCTATTTTAGCGGGCGATGCTCTGCTGACTCAGGCGTTTATCCTGATGACTCGGTCAGCAGGAATGGAAACTATTCCACCTGAGTGCATTCTCAATGCCACTCATGAGATGGCAACGGCACTTGGGTCTACAGGTATGATTGGCGGTCAAGTGGTTGACCTCGAGTCAGAGGGTAAACCGATTGACGCGGAAACTCTGGAATATATCCACATTTACAAAACAGGGTTTCTGATTCGAGCTTGTGTCCGGTGTGGCGGCATACTTAGCCAAGCCACTCCTCGTCAGCTGAATTCATTGTCCCGGTATGGGGCTCATATTGGGCTTGCCTTTCAGATTATCGATGACATTCTCGATATCACGGGTGATGAAAAACAGTTGGGTAAGGATATTGGCAGTGACCTGACTAAAGATAAGGCGACTTACCCGGCCCTTTACGGGTTGGAAAAATCGCGCCGGAAAGCCGAAGAGTTAGTCGAAGAAAGTTTGGCTTGTCTTGAAGAGTTTGATGGTCGGGCAGATCCTCTCCGAGAGATCGCCCGGTTCTTTGTGCAACGAACATTTTAATTGACTGGGACCCTATGAGTAAGTTCTTAAGTGGAATCGATAGTCCCGAAGATTTAAAAAAACTTTCAGTCGAAGAGTTATCGCTTCTTGCCCCGGAAATTCGCAACATGCTTCTGGAAACCATTTCCGAAACCGGTGGGCATCTATCCTCCAACCTGGGTGTCGTGGAATTGACCATGGCGATGCATTATGTCTTCGATAGCCCGAAGGATAAGCTTGTCTGGGATGTGGGCCATCAGTCTTACGTCCATAAATTGCTGACAGGAAGGAAAGACCGGTTCGGTACTCTTCGCCAGCATGAAGGGTTATGCGGTTTTACCAAGCGCGAAGAAAGCGAACATGATCATTGGAACTGTGGGCACGGCGGCACTTCCATTTCCGCTGCACTGGCTTTTGCCAAAGCGCGGGATCTGAAAAAAGCAGATAATCATGTCGTTGCGATCATTGGGGATGGTTCACTGACTGCGGGGATGGCTTTTGAAGGGCTCAATCACACCGGACATATCCAGAATGACATGATTGTTGTGCTCAACGATAATGAATGGTCTATCTCTGCCAATGTAGGCGGCATGTCTGCACATCTCAGTAAGATCATGACCGGGCAAGTGATGTTGAAAATCAAACAGGAAATCGGTCAGCTTTTGTCGTCTCTCCCCGGTATCGGTAAGGAAATCACCCGATATGCACATAAGATAGACGAGGCTATAAAGGGAGTGTTTATTCCCGGACGTTTATTCGAAGACCTGGGGTTTCGTTATGTGGGACCGATAGATGGCCATAATGTCCAGGAATTGATTGATTCGTTTAACAGTGTGAAAGATATTAAAGGTCCGACCTTGATGCATGTCATCACCCGCAAGGGAAAAGGTTACGAACTGGCAGAAGAGAAAGCCGATGTCTGGCACGGTGCCAAGCCCTTTAATATTTCTACTGGCGAATTTTATAAGAAGAAAGCCAACCCGGCTTATACCACTGTGTTTGCGGATGCCCTGATTCAACTGGCTAAAGAGGATGAAAAAATTATTGGCATTACCGCAGCGATGCCGGATGGGACGGGAATCAGTAAGTTTGGTAAGGAGTTCCCCGACCGAACCTTTGATGTTGGAATGGCTGAACAACACGGAGTTGCATTTGCCGGGGCGCTATCGATAGAAGGTTTTCGTCCGGTTGCTGCCATTTATTCCACCTTTCTGCAAAGAGCGTATGATCAGGTTGTTCATGACATCTGTTTGATGAACTTGTCGGTGACGTTTGCCATGGATCGGGCGGGAATAGTTGGGGAAGATGGTGCTACGCATCAGGGCTTGTATGATATTGCGTTTCTTCGCACCTTGCCGAACATGGTGGTCATGGCTCCGAAAGATGAAAATGAATTGCGGCATATGTTGAAAACGGCGGTTTACCATCCTGGCCCGGCGGCTCTCCGCTATCCCAGAGGCTCTGGTTTGGGTGTGCCTTTGGACCCCGAGATGAAACAACTTGAGATAGGCAAGGGAGAAGTGATTCAGGATGGAACGGATATCGCCATATTTGCCTATGGGCATACGGTGGAATGGGCGGAAAAAGTTGCTGACAAGTTTGAGAAAGAAGGCGTGAGCGTTGCTGTTATCAATGCTCGGTTTGCCAAACCGGTGGATAAGGAATTGATTGTCAAATACGCCCATCAAGCACGGTGTCTGGTCACCACGGAAGAACATTCTCTCAAAGGTGGTTTTGGGTCTGCTATTCTGGAAGCCCTGCAGGAAGAGCAGATAGTGCATATTCCGGTTAAATGCATCGGGATCGGTGACATTGTTCTGGAGCATGGTTCGCCTTCTATACAACGTAAAATTCTTAAGCTGGACCCTGATGGCATTTTTGAAACCATCATGACTTTTTATGGGACGGTTGCCAAAATGGCAGTCTCTGGCAACCGCAAAGAATTGGCGGTCGGTAACGGCAAGAATCCTCACTCTGCCAATGGAAAAAAAGCCGCCTATTCCAGTAATAACAAAAAAGAAGAGACCAAGGTTAAACAACCTCTGAATGGCTAGAACTTCCCACGTAAAGCGCTCCACCAGCGAGACACAAATTGAGGTCAGCTTGAATCTGGATGGAACCGGGGTCCAGGATATAAAGACCCCTGTCCCATTTTTGGATCATATGCTGTCACAATTGTCTAAGCATGGTTATTTCGACCTCACGGTTAAAGCTCAGGGTGACACCCATATAGACTTTCACCATACTGTGGAAGATGTTGGTATAGCTGTTGGGCAGGCTTTCAAGGAAGCATTAGGGGATAAAAAGGGTATTCGCCGGTTCGCGGAAGCCAGCGTACCTCTTAATGAGGCTTTGGCCCAATGTGTTATTGATATCAGCGGTCGGGCTTTCTTTGTATTCAATCTGGAACTTCCCAAGGCCAAACTTGGCGAGTTCGATGTCGAGCTTGTGCCGGAGTTTTTCCAGGCCTTTGCCGCTAACAGCGGCCTGACCCTGCATTTCAGTTCTCCTTACTGGAATAATCTTCACCACATAACCGAAGCGTTGTTTAAATCTTTTGCCCGCGCTTTAGACTCTGCCTGCACGCTGGACTCCCGCTCTGGAACCATTCCTTCGACCAAAGGGATCCTGTAGTTGATCGTTATCATTGACTACGGAATGGGCAATCTCCGTTCCGTACAAAAAGGTTTTGAAGCGGTGGGTGCCGAGGCGATTGTTACCAGTGACTCCAAGAAAATCCTTTCAGCAAAATCTGTGGTGCTTCCCGGTGTCGGGGCTTTCAAGGAGTGTATGGCGAATCTGGAGAAGCTGGATCTTATTGACACCGTGCACCGGTCTGTCAAAAGCGGTAAACCCTTTCTGGGGATCTGCCTTGGGTTGCAACTTCTGTTTAATCAGGCTGAAGAATTCGGTCATGTAGATGGACTGGGTATCCTTCCTGGAAAAGTGGTGGGATTTAAAGATGTCAAGTCCGACTCTGGTGAACCGCTAAAAATCCCTCATATGGGGTGGAACACGGTGAAAGTGGTTCCTGGCAATCCGTTGTTTGACTCGGTGGCCGATGAGTCCTATTTTTATTTTGTGCATTCTTATTATATTGTGCCGCAGGACCCTGCGATCGTTGCCACCACCACCTGTTATGGAACCGATTTTACCTCAGGAATTCATCACGAAAATATCCATGCGTTCCAGTTTCATCCGGAAAAAAGCCAGCGTTTGGGCCTCACGTTGCTGAAAAATTTTTCTAAGTTGACCAGCTAGACATGAGATTTCGTAAAAACATCACAAGCAGAGACAACTTTTATTTGCCAAATAAAGTGATTGCACATTGGCCTCACTCCTAGTGGCCCCCGCCAAGGAGCATCTTCGTGGGATTTTGTTATCCCTTGCAACCGCTTTGCTTTGGGGCGTTTTGCCGATTTTTTTGAAAATCGCTCTGCAGGGTTTCCATGTCGGCACTATTGCCTGGTTTCGTTTCCTGTTTGCATTTCTGATACTGATCGTCATCCTGCACTGGAAAAACCTTAAACCCTTGAGCATCCTTCGCAAGCCCCCGTGGATGGGAATCCTGGGAGGAGCCTGCCTTTCAGGAAACTACTACTGGATGACGGTGGGGGTTGATTTGAGTGGGCCCTCCAATGTGGCGGTTTTGATACAGACCGCTTCGGTGTTTCTGGTGTTGGCTGGGGTTTTTGTTTTTCACGAGCGCCTGTC
>WASV01001189.1_pt1 | contig 14519 bp, 13 predicted proteins | sample 5698531 | NCBI WGS metagenome assembly WASV01 (sample SAMN11175559, study PRJNA528189) | sponge metagenome | isolation source: marine sponge | host: Myxilla | place: Antarctica: Western Antarctic Peninsula, King George Island | collected 2013-01 | reverse complement strand
CCAGGCGCATCGCCGCTGATTGCCATCACATCAAAACGGCAACCGTTGAACGGTAGGCGCGGATGATGCTGCAAGAAATCCTCGCCGGCGCATCGTAGTTTTCGCTGCTTATGCGCATTGACACTCGGCGCAGCACCGCCGAATTGTTCGGAGTTCCGATAGCGGACTTCAACGAACACCAATTCCTGTTGGTCAAGCATCACCATATCCAGCTCGCCGGCCGGGCAGCGGTAATTTTGTTCCAGCATTCGTAACCCGCGCGATTCAAGATAATGCCGCGCCGCTTTTTCCGCATCGGCGCCGCGATTCAGATGCGGCGGCAACGGTTTCGTTATGGTCACTGGTCGGGCGTGCGGGCATTTGGCGCAGGAACATTTGGCGCAGGTATGACCGGTGCGAATAATGCGGGAAGGTCAATCGTGGTTATGCCCGGTAATTGCACCGCCAGCCCGCGGTTAAATCGCGCCCAAGTGAGATAGCGAAATACATTGCCATCGGTTTGCACGCCGAGCTCCATGGCTTTGCCGAAATAGCGTTGTAGTTGGTCGCTTCGCAATGTTTTCAGCGCGGGGATTATTTGATAGCTTTCCAGCCCAAGGGCATACAACCGATCCAAGCCGGTGTGGTAATACGGCTGCGCCGCGCGTGCGTTAATCGGGGTTGCATTTGGCGCGATTTGGGATGCGGCGGCGGTAATGGTTGATTGCGATTGCGCATTCGTTGTCGGTTGCGATTCGGTCGCTAACGCGCGTTTTGGTTCGGCGGTCAGGTCGGGCGTCGACGGCCGAGTTGCGCTGAGTTCCACCGCGAGTTCCGAGTCAATGGTTGATAACGCCAGATCCGCTTCAGTTTTAATCTCAATTTCCGGCAAGATAGCGGCGTCTAATATCCAGTTCATGTCGCCGAAAATGATGCCGTCCAAGTCAGCGTCTATCGCCGGTTCGGGGTTGCCGCTATAGATATAAGAAGTGGCGTATAACGCCAAATCGTGCCCTTGAAAAAAGCGCAGTTGCGGCACCAGCAGCCGAGATTGTTCGGCGTCGGTGGCGAGAAATAGAAAATCAATATCGTCACGGCGACGCGGCGTGAAATGGAGATTGGTTTCCAGTTTCGCGCTCAAAATGCGTTCGCGGGCGATGCTTTTATCTATCCCGAGAAATTTTTGGATGGTTTGAGAGTAGTCGGAAGTATCATTGCGCAACGATTGATCGCCGACTAATCGCCCACCGAGGGATTGCCATTGTTGGGCAAAAGCGCGCGCAACCCGCCGTCCCCAAGGTGAAGCACTGCGCAAAATCCCAGATTGCCGATGGCCGTCGGCAAATGCGCGCGCCGCTACTTGTCGGGCTTCTTGCTCGGCGGATAAACTGATGCCGTATAAATCGGGCGCGGTTTTATCCGCCGGGACGGTGCCGACCATCAATATCGGCAACCCCGGCGATTGCTGCTCGCGATGGATAAGCAAATCGTTTACCGCTTGCCGCCCAAGCGGTCCGACGACGAAATCAGCTTGCTCGTTTACGGCGGCTTGATAATATAACGGCACCAATAACGGGTCTTCGCCGATGTCATACAAACTCACCGTCGGCTGCTGGGTCGCCAAGTCGTTATTGCGTGCCGCCATAAAACCTTCGTAAAACGCTTGGGCGGCTTTGCCGAAATGAGAGGTCAGTGGCAATAGCAGGGCGATGTGCTGGTAACGGTCGGATTCGTTCGCCGCTAAGTGTTGATTGAACAGCCGTTGTTCGGCCGGGTGTTGTGCCGGGTATTTTTGATAACGCGCGCGCCACTGCCGCAGTGCCGCCATGCGCGCGGCGGGCGATTTGGATTGCAACACTTCGCTCAGCGCAATCCAGCCGTTGATTGCATCGTCGGCGGGATTCTCGCGCAGGAGTAATTGGCCAAGCGAGTCCAGCGATTTTATCAGCGCAAGGATGCGTTGTTGATTGGCGAACCGGGTCCGCGGTGTCAGCAATCGGTCGCGCGATAATAGCGTGGCAATCGCCGCATCGGTGCGCCCAACGGCTTGCTGGGAATCAGCCCGCAGCAGCAATAGCCGGGTGCGGGCGAGCGTCATTGCGGCTTGCGTGTTGAGTGTTGCTTGCGTATTCAGTGTTGCTGGTGCGTTCAATATCGGGGATTTTTCGGCTACGTGTAGCAATGCCAGTGCGTGTTGGTGTTGCTCATGGATTTGTGCGAGATGCGCTTGATGGAGGGCTAACATGTACTGTTGCAGGCCAGTCATGGGCATATATTGTAGCCGTGCTATTAAGGATTGCGCGGCGGTGGGTTGGTTTTGTTGGAGAGATTCACCAATCGCGCTCAACAATAGCGGCACTGCTTGCTCGGGTGACATGTGCGCGATTCGCTTTGTCAGCGTCAGCACATCATCCTTTAGGGTAATTTCCGTGTCGCGTTCCAACGCATGGGCGATGGCCGGATCATCCAATGGCTCGGCTTGCGGGATGGTCGCTCGCTCGCTGATTGGCGGCGTGCTGCCCGGCAAAGTGCCCGGCGAGGGAATGCAGGCGGTCAGCATCAGCACCGCCGGCATGATCATTAACATGACCATCAACATGCGCATCAGCATGCGCATCATCCGGCAATCGCGAATGCGCCAAAATGAGAGATTGAATTGCGACATGTGTGTGGGTGAATGAGCGCTCCGATAATTTTGGTGAGCCGTGGTATGTTCACGGCCCGGCAATAGCGTGATAAATTGGCATCCATGGCGGCAGTATACGAGACCTTGGCATGAACGGCAAAACAACAACGCGCAAAACCGGAACATTGTTCATCGTCGCAACCCCGATTGGAAACTTACGGGACATCACCTTACGCGCGATTGAGGTGCTAACCGATGCCGATTTAATTCTGGTGGAAGACACGCGGCGCGCGGCGATTCTGTTGCGTCATCTGGCTATTCGCACGCCGATGAAATCGTTTCATCAACACAACGAAACCACCCGCATGGCTTCGCTGCTGACACAGCTCGCCGGCGGTGCGCAGATTGCGTTGATTAGCGACGCCGGCACTCCGCTCATCAACGACCCCGGCTATCCGTTGGTGCGGGAAGCCCGGGCGGGCGGTATTGCGGTGACTCCATTGCCGGGTCCGAGTGCTTTGATTGCGGCATTATCGGCCTCCGGACAACCCGCCGACCGATTTTGTTTTGAAGGATTTTTGCCCGCCAAAGCCGCTGCCCGACGGCGTCAGTTGCAATTGTTGAAAGCGGAAACCCGCACGTTGATATTCTACGAATCTAGCCATCGCATCACCGCTGCCCTCGCCGACATCGCATCAGCCTTCGGCGCGCATCGAGAGATTACCGTGGGGCGCGAAATCAGCAAAAAATTTGAGACCTTTTATTGCGGAAAATTGGCCGAAGTAATCGCCACCATCGCCACCGCGGACAGCCATCGCAAGGGCGAGTTCGTGCTTATCGTGCGTGGTGCTGCCGAACCACCCGCCGAGCGCGAACGAGGAGTGGAAATTATGCAATTATTGGGCGCGGAAATGCCGCTGAAACGCGCCAGCAAAATCGCCGCCCGCATCGTTGATTGCGGGAGCAATGAGCTATATGAAATTGGCTTGGAAATAAAAGCTAAAATAAAGGCTGATATAAAGGCTAATTCATCGCATTAAGACATCATCAAAACATCGTCCAGAATCACCATGAAACATCTCCTGATCATTAGTTTATTGCTCGCCGCCCCGCTGCGTGCTGATCAGAATCTAGCGGTGTTGGATGATTTATTTGCGGCGCTGCATGGCGAGGTTGAAGCAGCCACGGCGGTGGCGATTACCCATGAGATTTGGGCGGCGTGGTTGCAACATGATGATGAACAAGTGCGCGCTTTGATGGAGGCCGGAATAATTGCGCTGGACGCTGGGCGTTGGGGCGATGCGCTCGGGCGATTTGATGCGGCGATTGCGCGCGCACCGAATTTTGCCGAAGGCTGGAATAAACGCGCAACGGTGTATTATCTGATGGGCGATTTTGCTGCATCATCCGCCGATGTGATGGAAACCTTGCGCCTTGAGCCGCGTCATTTTGGCGCGCTGACCGGGCAAGGTATGATGCACTTGTCGCAAGAAAATATTGAGTTGGCATTGCGCTATTTCCGCCGCGCACTTATCTCAAACCCGCGCATGGATAATGTGCGGCATTATGTTGGACGGCTGTCGCGCGCGCAGGAGAAAAAAACGATGTAGGCGTTGTCGTTTTGCGCACACCGCACGCCGTATTAAAACAAACTCATCAAAATAAATGTATCCAACAAACTCATCGGTAAATATTTTCCGCAATGCTCTGGATTAAATCTTTCCACCTTATTTTCATGGTGACCTGGTTCGCCGGGTTATTTTATCTGCCGCGCCTGTATGTCTATCATGCCCAAACCAGCGACCCGCTCGGCATTGCGCGTTTCAAGATTATGGAGCGCAAATTATTCTGGGGAATTATGACGCCAAGCGCGCTGCTGACTTTGGGATTCGGCGCGTGGTTGGTGCTTGGTTATGATTTTTCCGGGCGTTGGCTAACGCTGAAATTGTGGTTGGTGGCGTTGGTAATCGTCTATCACGCGTGGTGCTATCTAAAACTGCGCGATTTTGCGCATGACCGCAATCACCATGGCCATCTGTACTACCGCTGGATGAACGAAGCACCAACGCTGCTGCTCATCGCAATCGTCCTCTTGGCGGTGGTAAAGCCGATCGGATGATCGATTGGGCTATGATGCTGGATTATGATGATGGGCATGCTCGGCTTTAGGTTGCCGCCCGAGCAAATCGCGCACTGCGCTTTTGGGGTCGCAACCACGGTGTAAAATTTGATATACCTGCTCGGTGATGGGCATTTCCACTTTGAGTTCGCGGCTTATCGCGTATAGTTCCCGGGCGGTGTTGATGCCCTCAATTTCTTGGCCGATTTTGGATGAGATTTGCGCGGGCGATTTGCCTTCGCCGATGCCCAATCCAAAACGTCGGTTGCGTGATTGATCGTCGGTGCAGGTTAGAATTAAATCGCCGAGCCCGGTCAACCCGAGGAAAGTGTCGGCGCGTCCGCCGAGGGCGATTCCGAGGCGGGTAAGCTCGGCGAGTCCACGAGTAATCAACGCCGCCCTGGCGTTAGCACCAAAGCCAAGCCCGTCGCTTATGCCGGCCGCAATCGCCATCACATTTTTAATCGCACCGCCGAGCTGCACGCCAATCAAGTCGTCGCTGAAATAGACCCGCGTGGTGGGCGTGCGAAACCAATTGGCAAGGGATTCGGCGATAAGTTGTTCGCGGCAGGCTACGGTTAATGCGGTGGGCAGTAGTTTGGCGGTCTCAGCGGCGAAGCTTGGTCCGGAGATAACCGCGTGCGCACCACGTTCGCCAGCGGCTCTTTCGCCAAAAATTTCCGCGACTACTTCGCTCAGTAATTGACCGCTATCGCGCGCAAAACCTTTGGTGCCCCAGATAATAGTCGCGTCTTCCACCGCGCGCCCGCTGGCGGTGATGCTTTGGTGAATGGCTTGGATGCAGTCGCGAAATCCATGGCTGGGGACGGCCACCATGAACGCGAGCGCATCGTCCACTACGGCGTCAAAGTCGGTTTCTATTTGCAGATTCGGTGGGAACGATATATCGGGCAGGTATCGTTGGTTGCAATTGTGCCGCGCCATTTCTTCCGTCTCCAAGCGGTTGCGGCCCCATAATTTAACGCGCTTGATGTTGTGGGCAAGCAGTATTGCCAACGCACTGCCCCACGACCCGGCACCGATCACTGAAACCGATTCGGTGAGCGTTGTCATGCCATAATCCGCGACGCTTCGCTTGAATAAATGGCGGATTTCAGCCCTTGACCAGCGGCAAGTTTTCCTTTCTCCATGCCGCGAGACCGCCTTCTAATATGTAGATTTGATTGAATTGTTTATTGCGCAAGATGGATGCTGCCTTGACCGAGCGATTGCCATTTTGGCAGGCGACGATAATCGGTTTATTTTTGTGCTTGTTTAGTTTGGCGATTTTATCGTTGATTTGGTCAAGTGGCAGATTGATGGATTGCGCAATATGCCCGGCCAGATAAGCCTCGGCCGCACACACATCCACCACCACTGCGGACTCGCGTTTTTGCAGGTTCGGCAGTTGCAGCGGGGAGATTTTTTTGGCACCCCCGCTGGGATTGAGCGATAGCAACAGCACGATTACTGCTAACATCACGAACAAATACCAGTTGAGAGAAATAAATTCGAGAATCATTGAATGGGTGCTTAAGGTGTTTGGTGGGGTGATTAATGGCGTGATGGAAGCGGCGGTAAGCTGCGCGATTTTACCCCAATGGTGAAGTGCCGTGTTGAAAATCGTGAGAATAATGCCAGCAACCAGCCGGCGCCCGCCCGCCCGCTAAACTGCAATATCCGTTAGAATGATGGATGAATCAATATTTACCAAATAGCGGCTTTATCAAGTGGTAGCGTATTCCGCTTAGGTATTCCAGTAGGTATTTAGAACATGATGAAACTGAAAACTATTTTGATGGTGCTGATGGCTGTGCTGCTGTGCACCGCCGCCTTCGCTGAAACGGAAACGGAAACTGAATCCCAAGCCAAAGCCAGCCAGCAGCCGTTGCCGCTTGATGATTTGCGGGTGTTCGTGCAAGTGTTTGATAAAATCAAAAGCGGCTATGTTGACCAAGTTGACGACACCACTTTGTTGCAAAATGCGATGCGCGGCATGCTCATCGCTTTAGATCCGCATTCGTCATTTCTGGACAAGGAAGCGTTTCGTGAGATGCAGATATCCGGCGAAGGACAGTTCAACGGGCTCGGTGTGGATATCACCGTGGAAGACGGTTTCATCAAAGTAATCGCGCCGATTGACGACACCCCCGCGCAACGCGCCGGAATCTTGGCGGGCGATATCATTGTCATGATTGACGGCGTGGCGGTGCGCGGGATGGATGTGCGCACGGCGATAGAGGGTTTGCGCGGTGCGCCGGGCAGCGAAGTTGTGCTAACTATTTCCCGCCCAGGTATTTCTCGCGAAAGCGAGGCGCACGGCGCGGTGTTTGAGAACACTTTTGATGTCACTGTGATGCGCGCGGTCATCAAGATAACCGCGGTCAACGGGGAAATGCTGGAAGACGGTTTCGGCTACATTCGCATCACCAGTTTCCAAGGCGGTGCTGGCGCAAACTTACTTGCCATCCTCCAAAAACTGGAATCGCAAAACGGACGCGCGCTCAACGGGCTGGTGTTGGATTTGCGTAATAATCCGGGCGGCGTGTTATACGCGGCGGTGGAAATTAGCGATGCGTTTTTGGATGGTGGCGTAATCGTATCCACCCGTGGGCGCGATGCTGATGCCAATCATAGTTTCCACGCTACTGCCGATGATTTGATTAATGATGCGCCGATGGTCGTGTTGGTCAATGGCGGCTCGGCGTCGGCTGCGGAAATCGTCGCCGGGGCGTTGCAGGATCATCAACGCGCCATCATCATGGGAACCCGCACCTTCGGCAAAGGCTCGGTGCAGAGCGTGATTCCAATTCACAACGGCGGTGCGTTAAAGCTGACCACGGCGCGCCACTATACGCCGTCCAATCGCTCCATTCAGGCGCGCGGAATCGTGCCTGACATCGTCGTAGAATTCAGCGCACCGGCGATGGCTGCGCTTAGCCCGCGCCAAGCAAACGAACGCGAATCGAGCGAGCACACACTCCGCGAGGCCGATCTCGCTGGTCATCTTGAAAACGATATCGCCGCGGAAAGCGACGATGGCGACCCAGTGGGAGGCGACCGGGCGGCGCGGGATTCTCAAGTGGGCGCAGCACTTAACCTGCTTAAAGGAATGAGTTTGGTTAAACTACGGGAGCAACGCATTCAATCCGCCGAATCAGTTTCCGGGGGCGGTTGATTGGGGAAGGGGGAATTGGCGATGCGGTGTTGTTAGCAATGCGTCAATTGGTTAAACGAACGATTGTTTTTGTGCATTTAATTCATGGTTAATTACATGACGCGCTTTTTAATGTACTTGAAATGATCACTTGCGCAAAATTTAAAACCGCTATTTTTTATTATGCGCCGGCGACCGTGTTCCATGCGGACGCCGCCGCCGCCGGAACCATAGAATAATCATCAGGTAACTTTTGCGCGCCCAACGGAAATCTAGGGATAGCACGAGCAATCCGAGAGGCACCATCCAGAAGCCGAGAATCGGTAGCACCCCGAACACTCCGCCTATTATCAACAAGATGCCGATAATGATTCGCATAATTACCGGCATGGTTTTGAATGGCCGGATAATGGATTTCAGACGACGGTGCAATGGGGCGTGTTCTCCGGGACGGTTGATTGCGTTATGCTGGCGGTTGGCGAGTGATGTTTTAAAAAGTGCTTTTTGATAATGCTTTCTGAGCGATTTCTAAAAGCGGTAACCGGTGGGAATTATGCGCTACAAGTTCACAAAAATGCAGTCCCTTGGCAACGATTTTATCGTACTGGACGGCGTGTCCGATGAAATAAAAATCACCGCAAATATCGCGCGTCGCCTCGCCGACCGGCATTTCGGCATCGGCTGCGATCAAGTGTTAGTGGTTGAATCGGGGGTTGAGTTAGGACGCGACGGTTGCGATGGCGACGAATTCCTTTTTACCATATTCAACCGCGATGGTAGCGAAGCCGAACAATGTGGTAATGGCGCGCGCTGCCTCGCCAAATTTATACACGACCGCGGGCTGGCAACGAATCAAACAATGCGCAATGCTCAATCTAATGTTCAAGCTAATGTTCAAGCCAAGGTCCAAGCCAAGGTTCAAGATGACATTCAAGGCAAAGTCATCCGCGTGCGCACCTCCAAACTCGCCATGACGCTCACTATTAACCGCGATGAATCGGTCACTGTGGATATGGGCATGCCAGAATTTTCCCCGTCACGAATTCCATTTCACGCTGACCAAACTGCGCATACCTATCCGCTTGATTTGAACGGCGAGCAAGTGGAAATCTCCGCGCTCGCCCTGGGCAATCCGCATGCGGTGCGTTGCGTGGAAGATATCGCCCGTGCACCGCTTGAAACCCACGGACCGCTCACGGAAAACCATGCACGTTTCCCCGCCCGCAGCAACGCTGGCTTTATGCAAATAGCCAAACGCAATCACATTCTGCTGCGCGTATATGAACGCGGTGCCGGCGAGACGCTGGGCTGCGGTAGCGGCGCGTGCGCGGCGGTCGTCGTGGGGGTGAATCGGGGCTTGCTGGATAATCGCGTGAAAGTATCCTTGCCCGGCGGCGACGCTGAAGTTGCATGGCAAGGTCCCGGCAATTCGGTTTTTTTGACCGGCTCGGCACACACCGTTTTTTGCGGCGACATTGCGTTGTGACATTACGTTATAAAGGCATTGCTGGGTAAAAATAGTTACAATCAACCGACCCCAATCTATTATTAGCAAACCATGGATAAGTCCCAAGAAGTCGCGGCGTATCTCAACAGCCACCCTGAATTTTTTGCCGAGCATCCCGCTTTGCTCGCCGCGATGAAGATGCCGGCGCAACCCGAGCAACGAGATGCGCCCGCTCATGAAATGAGCCATGAACCGAGTCATGAACCGAGCCATGAACGTATCCACGAGCGGCAGATGCAAGCGTTGCGCGAGCGTCATGAGCGGCAGCAAGCGCGGTTAGATTTAATCGTGGATACCGCCAGAAGCAATCAAGACCTTGCCCACGGACTGCATCACATCGCGGTTAATCTGTTGGGCTTGGATGATATTGATCCGCAAGATCTCGCCGCCCCCGGGGCGTTGGTGAAAGATCGCTTTGACATTGATGAAGTAGCGGTTTTTTTGTCCGCGCAAGAGGCGGATTTCCCCCCGCAGGTGGATTACGCGTTGCTGTGTCAGCGCGTTGAGCATCTCGGTAGCATCTGCGACGACCGGGTGTCGAGCAAGCTGAGTGCGGCGTTGTTTCCGCACGCCACCATTGCCTCATGCGCCTTCATTCCCATCATCCACCGGCAAAAATTCTACGGCGTGATGGTGTTGGGCTCGGCGAATCGGCAACGCTTCCAGCCTGATATGGGCGTATTGATTCTCGACCGCCTCGGGCAGTTAATCGGCGCATATGTGGCAGGGCGCGAGCGGGTTTGATGTTTGATATTTGCGCATGTGTACATGTGTCATGTATGTACATGTATGTTTAATCATGTTTAAACAGCCCGCGCCCACGGTTTAATTCCGAAACCATGCGCCGACTGCATGAATTCGCATGAGGAAGTATAGGTAAGCATGAGGATGCACGATATGCAACCAACCGACCCATTAAGCGAGTTTCTCATCCATCTGGCGCGCCAGCGGCGGTTATCCCCGCATACCGTCACCGCCTATCGCCGTGATTTGGCGCGGTTGGTTATGTTTCGGGATAGCACCGGGATTCAGCGTTGGCGCGATTTATCCGCCAAAGATGCGCGCGCGTTTCCGGCGAAGTTGCGCCAATCGGGGCTATCGGGGCGCAGCATCCAGCGAATGCTATCCGCCGCCCGCGGGTTTTATCGCCACTTAATCCAAACCGGGCAAGCCGCTTTCAATCCGTTTGATGGCATATCCGTACCGAAATCAGGGCGTAAATTACCGGTAACTTTGAGCGTTGACGAGATGGCGGCGTTGTTAGAACGGCACGACGGCAGCGTGCTTTCCATTCGCGACCACGCCATGCTGGAGTTGTTTTATTCTTCCGGGTTGCGACTCGCGGAATTGGCAGGATTGGATCGCAACGGCGTGGATTTTCAACAATCCGAAGTGCGAGTGACCGGCAAAGGCAACAAGCAACGAATCGTGCCGGTGGGTGTATGCGCGACGGTTGCGCTCAAGAGATGGCTCGCCCAGCGTGGTGCCATCGCCCACAGTGACGAGCAAGCGTTGTTCGTGAATAAAAACGGCGACCGCTTAGGCATGCGCGGAATTCAATATAGATTGAACCACTGGGCGAAAAAATACTGCCTCGGCCGTCCACTACATCCGCACATGTTGCGCCATTCTTTCGCCAGCCATGTGCTCGCATCCAGCGGCGATTTACGCGCTGTTCAAGAAATGCTCGGCCACGCCGACATCGCCACCACCCAAATTTACACCCACCTGGATTTTCAACACCTTTCCAAAGTGTATGACCAAGCCCATCCACGCGCACACAAGCGGGGAAAATAACGCGTTTATCTTTTGTGCCACAGTTTCGTTGATCTACGCCCCCCCGCGCTTCATCGTGCAAAATTATCAATGGGCGGACATCTTTATATCCGCGTAAACATGCGATTTTAAAAGGTTGCACTCACATTAATGGGCTCCAATAGCACTTTTAACCTTCGCACGATCGGCTCGTCTCTATTGTCAGATGATAGGCAACTGGGCTATAATTTCGTGCGTTTATTTTCCGCTACTAATCGCCCCACTCAATCATCCAAGGAGCTGAATCCATGTCATTAATCGTCTTCGTTCCAATGTTGTTGGGCGCGCTTGGGCTGTGCGTTGCCTGGGTTCTTTATAGAGCGGTGCGCGCCCGCCCGACCGGCGAAGGCAAGATAGTCGCGATTGCCGCCCAGATTCACCACGGTGCCATGGTATTTATGCGCACCGAATACACCTATCTCGCGGTGTTCGTGGCGGTGGTGGCGGTGTTGATTCTGGTTTCCAGCCTCGGTGTCCACACCATGTTCGCATTTCTGTTGGGCGCGTTCTGCTCAGCCTTCGCCGGCTATATCGGCATGTATGCGGCCACCAGTGCCAATGTCAGGACGACCACCGCCGCCCAACGAGAAGGTGCCTCGGCGGCATTGACCGTGGCGTTTTACGGTGGCTCGGTGATGGGCTTGTGCGTCGCTGCCATGGGGCTTTTGGGAATCGGCATGCTGTATTGGTTATACGGCGGCGACCCGCACACGACTCATGTCATACACGGTTTCGGCATGGGTGCTTCCAGCGTGGCGTTGTTCTCGCGCGTCGGCGGCGGCATTTTCACCAAGAGCGCGGATGTGGGTGCTGATTTGGTGGGCAAGATTGAAGTAGGCATTCCCGAAGACGACCCGCGCAATCCGGGCGTTATCGCTGACAATGTCGGTGACAATGTCGGCGATGTCGCTGGTATGGGCTCGGACATTTTCGAATCTTACTGCGGTGCCATGATCGCATCCATCGCCATCGCCGCAACCCTTTCCCCAACCGTGCTCGCCGCCATCGGCGCCCGCGAAGATTTAATGTTCCTGCCGCTGGTGCTGTCCTCGGTGGGTATCTTATGCTCCATGGTCGGCATTCAATTGGTGCGCATGAATACCAAAAGATCCCCCGAGCTCGCGCTTCGCATCGGCACCATCGGCTCTTCAGTGCTGTTCATCTTCGCCGCGTTAGGGTTAATTTTGGCAATGGGCATCAGCATTAATGTATGGGGCGCGGTGCTAATCGGTGCCGGCGGCGGTATCTGCATCGGCTTGATTACCGAATATTACACCAGCGGTAAACCGGTGCGCGACATCGCCAAAAGCGGTGAAACCGGCGCGGCCACGGTGATTATCAGCGGCCTCGCCGTGGGCATGGAATCGGTGGTCGCGCCGATGTTGGTTATCAGTGCCATCATCCTGGTTGCCAGCGCCCTCACCGGTTTATACGGTGTCGGCATCGCCGCCGTGGGTATGTTAGCGACGGTGGGCATCACCATGGCAATTGACGCATATGGTCCGGTGGCTGATAACGCCGGTGGCTTGGCGGAAATGGCTGGGCTCGGCGAAGAGGTGCGCGAGATTACTGATTCGCTGGATGAATTGGGCAATACCACTGCCGCCATCGGCAAAGGCTTCGCCATCGGTGCCGCCGCACTCGCTGCATTAGCCATCATCTCCGCATTCATTGAGACGGTGTCGCAACTCAACCCCGATTTCACCTTACGCATCAACGACCCGAAAGTATTGGCTGGCTTATTCCTCGGCGGCATCGTCCCGTTTTTGGTTTCCAGCATCACCATGAAAGCCGTGGGCGCCGCCGCCTTTGACATGATTCACGAAATCCGCAGGCAGTTCAAAGAAATCCCCGGCCTTATGGAAGGCACCGCCGAACCCGATTCGGCACGTTGCATAGATATCGCCACTCAAGCCGCTTTGCGGCGCATGATTTTCCCCGGCGTGTTAGCGGTATCAGCCCCAGTAGTCGTCGGTTTCACCCTCGGCGCCACCGCCCTCGGCGGCATGTTAGCCGGCGCCCTGCTGGGATGCGTGCTGATGGCATTAACCATGGCAAACGCCGGCGGCGCCTGGGATAACGCCAAAAAACACATCGAAAAAGGCAACCTCGGCGGCAAAGGCTCCCCCACCCACGCCGCCACCGTAGTCGGCGACACCGTCGGCGACCCATTCAAAGATACTTCAGGACCTTCCATGAATATTTTGATTAATGTGATGGCGATTGTGAGTTTAGTGATTGCGCCGTTGCTGAGGGTTTGATTTGGTAACTTTGTGCTTTACTTGTTACGATTTGCATTATTGTTAACTCATCAATAGGGTAGGTAGTCGGATGTGGTCACCAAGGAAGGCGGAGGAATTTATTCATGCATATGCGTTGGATTCAGCGTGCGATGTTACGGATACACAACACATGACAGAGCGCCTAGAACTACGTGACATCTTAATGAGCGATGTGATGTATGTTCTCAAGTATGGTAGTATCAGTGAGTTACCCCAAGCAACCACTCGGACTGATTGCTTTACATGTAAAATATGTGGTACAACGCTAAATTCAAGCAATCGGGAAATCTGTGTAGTTGTTGTTCCCAATCCGAATAGGCCAGCGATTAAAATAATTACGGTAATGTGGAAATACTAACGAGATATTAGCGATGAGTAAAATAGTCAAACATCACTACACAGCATGTGGGCTGCCGAATGTCTGGATTAGGTGTCGTCGCCTAATAGACGACGCCGGACAGGAGGTTTTTATCATTGCCCAAATAAATCGCCTGCACAAATGCATTGCTCAGGAAATCTTGATGTCAAAAAACTCCATGACCGGTGCCGAGTTGAAATTTCTGCGTTCGGAAATGGGTATGACCCCCGATGAGTTTGGCGAACTCGTTTTGCGCACGGGCGCGACAATTTCACGCTGGGAACGCAAAGAATGCGCGATGGACGGTGCGATGGAAGCATTGGTTCGCATGCGGGCATCCACAAAATTGGGGTTGAAAAAATTAATCCGAAAGAGATTACCGGAAAGTGCACACCGACTAATAAACCTAAAAGTAAAATTAGTATAAAAATACCCGACTACAATGTTAGCCGTCTTGCTGCGTGATTAATGAAATAGTCAGTTATAATTCCCAACCGCCGAATGCCGCGAGAATTCTCGCGCATTTTTAGGAGATTAAAAATGTTATCTTTATTTGCAAAAAAACCTAAGAAAAGCAGTGATTTTTCCAATTTCATGCGAAACGCTTCCGCCCGTGAGCAGAAGCGCGTGTTCAAGAAAGTTATTGAAGAATCCATCCAAGATCAGCAAGCGATTA
>WASV01018972.1_pt1 | contig 14536 bp, 12 predicted proteins | sample 5698531 | NCBI WGS metagenome assembly WASV01 (sample SAMN11175559, study PRJNA528189) | sponge metagenome | isolation source: marine sponge | host: Myxilla | place: Antarctica: Western Antarctic Peninsula, King George Island | collected 2013-01 | reverse complement strand
TGCCCTTGTTTCTCTAGGCACAATGGTGGCGTATTTGAGCTTTACCTTACTCATTACAGGTTGGCGAATGAGATACCGTTATCAGATGAATGATTTTGAGTCTCAAGCCAATACCTGTGCCATAGATAGCTTGATTAATTATGAAACAGTGAAACATTTTGATGCAGAAGAATTTGAGACCAATCGCTATCAAACTATGATGAACAAATGGGAGGGCGTTGCGATTAAAAATTTTACCTCAATGACCTTATTAAACTTTGCCCAAAGCGCGATTATTAGTATTGGTGTGACTATTATTTTGATTTTAGCGGCTAATGGCGTGGTGGAGGGTAAGTTAAGTTTAGGGGATATGATCTTAATTCAAGCCTTACTAATGCAGCTATTTTTACCTTTAGGGGCATTAGGTATTGTGTATCGTCAAATTAAGCATAACCTAATTGATATGCATAACTTGTTTGGTTTACTAGATACTAAATCTAAAATCAAAGACGCTAAAAAAGCCACTCAATTAGCAGTATCGCAAGGTGCGATTCGCTTTAATCAAGTAGAATTTTCTTATCCAACAAAAGACAGTGTTTTGCAAAATTTAAGTTTTGAGATAAAGCCAAAGCAAAAAGTGGCGATTGTTGGGGCATCAGGGGCAGGAAAATCTACTATTGCTAAATTGTTATTTCGTTTTTATGATTTAAGTGCTGGGCAAATATTGATCGATGATCAAGATATTGCCCTAGTGTCTCAAAGCAGTTTACGCTCACAAATTGCGATGGTGTCTCAAGATAATGTGATGTTTAATGAAAGTATTTATTACAACATTGCTTATGCTAAACCTAATGCTGATATGGCAATGGTCAGAGCCGCAGCAAAATCAGCCTATTTACTGGAATTTATAGAATCATTGCCGCAAGGGTTTGATACTCAAGTGGGTGAGCGAGGGCTTAAATTATCAGGCGGTGAAAAACAGCGTTTAGCTATTGCTAGGGCTTTACTAAAAAATCCACAAATTTTTGTATTTGATGAAGCGACTTCTGCTCTGGATTCTCACGCTGAAAAAATAGTGCAAGATGCGATGAAAAATCTACAACATCAATCAACCATGTTGGTGATTGCACATCGATTATCTACTATTGTAGATGCAGATAATATTATTGTTTTAGGGAGCAAAGGTAAAGGCATTATTGAGCAAGGCAGACATGAGGAACTATTGGCTAAGCAAGGGTCGTATTATCAACTTTGGCAATTACAAGCTAAGATAGGTGATAAAAAAGACTAGCGCGCTACCACTTTAAAGAAGAATCAAAAAAAGAGCTTATGTAGAAATCTCACATATCAGCCGGGCGGCAATTGCTTTTGGTTTCGCTTTATGCTTTTAATTTCTTTGTGCAAACAGCTGCAAGGTTGAACCTTGCAGATGAGAGGTTCAACCTCCTGCAAAAAAGGTTACAGTTCTGTTAAGTTTTGAAGATTTGTGTTATCTGTATTGGATAAACCCTTAGGGCTTATCGGTATCTTTGTTGGCAAAATACGCATCTAGCATTCTCTTAGCTAAGGGTGCTGCATGCGCACTACCACTGCCTGCGTTTTCAATAATAACCGCAATGGTAACCTCTGGATTATCAGCAGGGGCAAATCCTGTAAATAGGGCGTGATCTTGTAGGTGTTTGGCAATGTTTTCTGCAATATAGGTTTTACCCTCTAAACCAAATACTTGAGCTGTGCCTGTTTTACCTGCTAGGATATAGGATAAATTTTTATTCAGTCGTCGTGCTGTGCCTTTTTTATCGTAAATAGTACGCTTCATACCATCAATAACTGACTCATAATGAGCAATGTCTTTAATAGGGAAACTTTTAGTTACACTAGGATTATGTTCTAATTCGCCATTAGGGTACTGAGTGTTTTTTAATAATTTTGGCACAACTAATTTACCTCGATTAGCAATAGCTGAAGTGAAAACTGCTAGTTGTAGAGGAGTAGCAGTCATAAACCCTTGCCCAATGCCTGCGATAACTGTTTCTCCTTTATACCAAGATTTACCCTGGGTGTGTTTTTTCCATTCTCTTGAAGGTAAGATACCAGCAGACTCATAAGGTAAATCAATATTGGTTTTTTGTCCTAAATTAAATTGTGTTAAATAGTCATGCATTAAATCAATGCCCATTTTGTTAGCGATGTTATAAAAAAAGACATCACACGACTGAGCAAGAGAATCTTTTAAACCTATGGTACCGTGTCCAGATTTTTTCCAATCTCGATATTTATGACTATGATTAGGTAGGCTATAAAAGCCTTTGCAAAAAACTTGATAATCTATGGGTATAATATCGTTTTCAATAGCAGCCAGTGCCATTAACGGTTTGATTGTTGAGCCAGGAGGGTAAGTACCACTTAATGCGCGATTAAATAATGGTCGGTTTTTATCAGACTGTAAGGCTTTATAGTCTTTAGTAGAGATACCATCTACAAACAAACTGGCATCAAAACTAGGTGCACTGGCTAGTACCAATACCTCCCCTGTGCTAGGCGACATCATCACCACTGAACCGCGGTTATTGCCTAATAAATCCAAGGCTTTTTTTTGTAATTGAGTGTCAATACTTAAATACAAATTTTGACCTGATTGAGAAGCTTGAATAACCTTGCTATCAATACGCCGACCATTGGCATTGTGGATAATTCTTTGATGACCAGATAAACCCTTTAATTTGGATTCGTAATATTTTTCAATGCCAGATTTGCCAATATAATTTATGCCACGATAATTATCTTTACCGTATTTGGTCAATTCTTTACTATTAATACGCCCAACATAGCCCAAAATATGTGACAAGGTTTGTGTGGTGGGATAAATACGACTAAAGTAAGGGCGAATATTTAAACCATTGTATTGCCCAGAGGTTAATACTTTGATCATATTTTGTTCAGAAACTTGATTGGCCAGTGGGATTTCTTGAAATTTTTTATAGTGTTTTCTGCGTTTTTTGTATTGGTTAATATCTTTGTTGGTTAGAATTTTTTGTGCTAATAATTCAGCAAGTATTTTGTCAATATTGTTGAGTTTTTCTGGGGTAATGGTTAATTGATAACTGAGTTTATTGTCTGCAATAATTTGACCATTTCTGTCAAAAATTTTCCCTCTTATTGGCACAATAGGTTCAAAAATCAGTTGGTTATCTAGTGCTTCTTGAGAATAATAATCATATTGAACAATTTGTAAATTAAAAATTCTAGCCAGAAGAATACTACTCATTAAGAGTATGATTACACTGGCTATAATAATTCTTTTGGAGAGTAAACCTTGCTCTGCAATAAAGTTATTGATATTCATCTACTTTTTGAACTGTTAAGAACATTACTAAGCGGCTTAACTAATAGCCAACATAAGGGCGTTGTCACTGTAATACCTAGTAAATACCAATCAAAATACCAAGCACTAATATAAATAGCATGGCTTAAATAAAGGCTTAGTAAGTAAATGATGCTAGCACCAAATAAATAGACTTGCTCAGTGCTGGTATGAGAAAAATAAAAAGATTGACGCGCCCGTAAAATAAAAAGACTAGCAAGAATGAGTGCTAAAGAATTTTGACCTAATAGCTCTCCTTGCAAAATATCAAACAATAGACCAATAAATAAGGCGTAGATGGCAGGTTTTTTGATATTAAAGGCTAATAACCAATAGCTAAAAAATAATAAAATCCAAATAGGCATCAAAAAGATAGGTATCCATGATATTAGCCCTAATAATAAAGAGATAATCGTTACTTTAATTAAAAATAATAAACTATTTTTCATGGGTGATGATTAGCATAAATTCAATCTGATTAATGTGTTCAACCGGTGCTAACTCAATTAACATAAAGGTATTACCTGTGTTATCAAGATGGGTAATTGTGCCGACAGGATGATTTTTTGGAAAAATACCGCCTAAGCCACTTGTTACAAAAATATCTCCTAATTTTATATCACTATTTTTGGGGACAAACTTGAGTTGTAGTTTGTTGTCATAGCTTGCTACGCCTTGGGCAATGGCGTGAAACCCATTGCGTATTGATTTAAGAGGTATGTGATGCACCGGGTCAACCAAGGTTAGCACGGTGCTAAAATTTGCCTGCACTTGTGTTATTTTACCAATAACACCTTGAGCACCAACGACAGCATACCCTACTTGAATGCCATCTTTAGTGCCTTTGTTGACAATAAATTGCTTGCTAAAGCGTGAGATAGCAGCATTGCTAAGAGCGGCTAAAATGGTATTTTTAGGCTCAATACGATAGTTAGCGTTTAAAATTTTATTTAAGTTTTTCAGCTCAACCAAGGTTGCATTATAAGTTTGTAAATCTGCCTTTAACTTTGTATTTTCATGAGTTAATGCTTGTAGTTGTGCATTTAGAGTGTTTTTATCTTGACCTTGTTCCTTAATCCAATAATAAAGTTGAGTAGGTATATCGGTTAAATAGTATAGAGGAGAGATAATACCACCCAGCGTATCGCGTAATATAGAGGGGCTAGGGGAATTTGCCAACATTAAAACTATGGCTAAAATGATGGGAATAAGATGATGTTTTGATTTCATAAAAACATCTGCATAACTTTAGGATTTACATAGCAAGTCCTAAAAGGTTTGTTTATTCTGATGCTAAGAATATCATATGGTGTTTGTCAATCATTTCTAGAGCAATACCACCGCCTTTAGCAACACAGGTCAGCGGATCGTCTGCCACACGCACAGGTAGCTTGGTTTCATCAGAAATTAATTTATCCAACCCTTCTAATAATGCACCACCACCGGTTAGAACAATACCGCTACCAGCAATATCTGAGCCTAATTCTGGGGGTGTATTTTCTAGCGCAGTTTTAACCCCAGAGACAATCATATCTAATACTTCTTTGGAGGCATTTAAAATTTCGGTATTAGAAACACTAAAACTAATGGGAATCCCATCAGCAATATTGCGACCATTAATGGTGATTTCTTTAATAACATGGCTTGGATAAGCCGATCCAACTTCTTTTTTGATGCGTTCAGCAGTTGCCTCACCAATGACTGTGCCATAAGCACTACGAATGTATTTAATAATGGTGTCATCTAATCTATCGCCACCTACTCGTACTGAGTCAGAATAAACAATGCCATTTAAAGACATAACGGCAATTTCAGTTGTGCCACCACCAATATCAATAATCATTGAACCTGTTGCCTCGTCAATAGGCATACCTGCACCTAAGGCTGCTGCCATTGGCTCATCAATTAAGTAAACATCTTTAGCGCCAGCACCTAAAGCACTTTCTTTAATAGCGCGCCTTTCTACTTGGGTTGCCCCACAAGGTACACAAATAAGCACTTTAGGGCTGGGGCTAAAAAAAGTAGATTTCAGTACTTTTTTAATAAAATGCTGTAACATTTTTTCAGTGACTCTAAAATCAGCAATCACACCGTCCCTCATTGGGCGAATAGCAGTAATAGAGCCTGGCGTTCTACCTAGCATTGACTTGGCTTCATGCCCTACGGCAATCACAGTAGAATTCATCATGCCTCTATCATTGCGAATAGCAACAACAGAGGGTTCATCTAAAACAATATCACCATCCATAAAGATGAGTGTATTGGCAGTGCCTAAGTCAATAGAGAGGTTGGAGGAGTTAAAGAAGCTAAACATAGTATCCTAAGAGAGTCATTGATTGATATAATAAAATGGATTATACCGATTATAATCAACTCTTTTAGTTATTTGAGACCTTTGTATAAATATGAATAATCATCAAAATACCACTTTATTTGCAAAAAACGCAAACTGCAAGCGGAGTACTACTTGATAATTTTCTTAAAATCTGTTGTAGCGTTGCACTGGTTTGAAGAAAATCCTCAATTGAGCAAAAATTGTCATTTTATCAATCCTCCCTATTTATGCAAAAATCCTTATTTACTTTTCCAACAAAATCCTAATGAAAATTCAACAAAACGATGTTATTGACAGTGTAAACCTAGCTTTACAATATATTTCTTATTACCATAGTGCAGATTTTATTAAGGCGATGACAAATGCTTACTATAAAGAAACCAACACTTCTGCTAAAAATGCTATTGCTCAAATTTTAATCAATTCAAAAATGGCTGCGATTAGTCAACGCCCTATTTGCCAAGATACAGGTATTGTTAATGTACTTGTTGAGGTGGGTATGTCTGTGCAATGGGTTAATGGCGATAATACTGCGGATTTATCATTAGATGAAATGATTAACGAAGGGGTTAGACAAGCGTATTGTTCTTTAGATAATCCCTTAAGGTTGTCTATTGTATCTGACCCTTTGTTTGAGCGAAAAAATACCAAAGACAATACCCCTGCTGTTATTCATACTTCACTAGTTAAAGGAGAAAAAATTACTTTTAGGGTAGCAGCAAAGGGTGCTGGATCTGAAAATAAAGCCAAGTTTAGTGTGCTAAACCCAGGAGATAGTTTAGCGGATTGGGTGCTAAATATTATTCCTAAGATGGGTGCAGGTTGGTGTCCACCAGGTATGCTGGGTATTGGTGTAGGTGGCACAAGTGAAAAGGCTATGTTGATGGCAAAACGCAGTTTATTGGATGAAGTTGATATGCACAAGATAATTGACAAACCTAATTTAACCCCTATTGAGGCCATGCGAGTAGATATTTATAATCAAGTGAATGGTCTAGGTATTGGCGCACAAGGCTTGGGTGGGCTAACAACTGTATTAGATGTCAAAATAAACGATTATCCAACCCATGCTGCTTCTTTACCTGTGGCGATGATTCCTAATTGTGCAGCGACACGCCATGTACATTTTGAGTTAGATGGCAGTGGTATTGCGCAATTACCTGAAGTAGATTTATCCATTTACCCTGAATTAGACATTGATTATTCTAGTTATAAAAAAGTGAATGTGGATACTTTAAGTAAGGCAGATACCTGTCAATGGAAAATCGGAGAAACGCTATTACTATCTGGCACAATTTTAACAGGCAGGGATGCTGCCCATAAGCGACTTAAAGAATTGGTGGATGCAGGTAAACCTTTACCAGAACAAGTTAATTTTGATAATCGCTTTATTTATTATGTCGGACCTGTTGACCCTGTTAAAGGGGAGGTGTTAGGGTCAGCAGGACCAACCACCGCCACACGCATGGACAAATATAGTGATATGATGCTTAATCATACGAATATTATTGGTATGATTGGTAAGGCAGAACGAGGCAAGCAGACCATTGAGTTGTTATCCCAACACAAAACGGTTTATTTAATTGCTGTGGGCGGTGCGGCTTATTTAATCTCTAAGTCAATCAAAAAAGCTAAAAAAATTGCCTTTGAAGAAATGGGCATGGAGGCGATTTATGAACTTGAGGTTAAAGATATGCCCGTGACAGTCGCTGTGGATAGTTTAGGTAATAATATTCATCAGGTATTTGATGATATTATAGAAAATATTCAACCTCATTTAAACAAATAAAGCAACACCTAGTGCACAACAGAAATTTTTTTGGTATCATTGGTTTTGAAGTTAATTAAATAGTCGCTGGCTGAATTTTAATTCAATCAGAGGAAAGTCCGGGCTCCACAGAGCAGAGTGATAGTTAACGGCTATGCAGAGTGATTTGACGGAAAGTGCCACAGAAAAAAACCGCCTTGTTTTCAAATGAACACAAGGTAAGGGTGAAAAGGTGCGGTAAGAGCGCACCGCATATTTAAGTCATTATTGGCTTATTAATTGGGTGACCAATATGGCAAGGTAAACCCCACTTGGAGCAAGCTCAAATAGGAAGTCAGTGTGACTCGCATAATGGCTTCGGGTAGAGTGCTAGAGGTAATTGGTGACAATTATCGTAGATGAATGACTATTAACAAATAAATTTAGTTCTATATAAAATTTATTTAAGACAGAACCCGGCTTACAATTAACTTCATTTTTATTGATAGAGGTCGGCTTAAACCTAACCCAAACAGCCTTTAGAAGCCTATACAAACCCCTTAATAATTTATCTAATTTAACTTGAAATGGGTATAATGCAGTTGAGGTTACTGCATTAGCCCAGTACAACTAGGGGGAATGCAAAAAATAATGCATTTTTCACCTGAGAATGAAGAGGTCTTGCCGCGCTTGTAGGCGTCTTTTTAATTTATAGTTAGTTATTTGATGGTTTTTTGGGTAGAAAAAGCATTATATTATGTGTTTTATAGATTGTGATGGGGTGTGATAGGCTAATATAGCAGTCTAAATTATCAATATTAGAGGGTAAAAGAATGGTATTTTTAAAGTTTTTGACAATAATAAGTTTACTGATAGCAATCAGTTCATGTGAACGAATTCAAAATTTTAGGACAGCATTAGTTGGTAAAACGCCTACCCCAGTTGTAAGTACTACAACACTCAAGGTAGAAAGACCTACTAAAGATTTCAACAATAACTCTACGGTATCACCATTAAGCGTTGCTCAGACTGAGCAAGATAATGATTCCTATTTAAAAGAAAAAATCAACAAAGTGGTTGCGTGTAATACGATTGAGTTAGGTTCAATTGATATTAATAATTTTGTATTTACACCTGAAATCGAACAATGTTTGAGTCAGTCAAACGAGTTTTATAATTATCTTTTGTTTTTATATAAGCATAATGCTAAAACTGCTAATAAGCGTTTAGCAAGTTTTATGGAAAATAATACTAAAAAATCTCTTTCATTAGAATCTGTGATTGAGATAGCTAATAAACGATTATTAGTTTGGCTTAATAGGACTTCAGAGGTTCAAGAGCCAAAGGTTGAAAAACCTATCTTTAATCTGCCGAGCCAAGAAGTAGTGTTAGAAAAAAATGAATTTGAAACAACCCAAGCGTTTAAAGCTCGAGTACAAAACGCACAAGCTAAAATTGCACAGTCAGTAGAAAAAGCTAAACAGGGATACGATGGGGCTGTGAAAGAATATAATCGTATACAGACAAGTTATAATTACGACATTACGCTTGAGAAAAAACAAAGAAAATCAGAAGCAAAAGCGATTTATTTAGACTTTATCAGTGAAGAGGTGAAGATTATTTTAGGTGAACCGTACTTACAAGAAGATTTAGATTATGATGCGGATAAAGGTATTTTTTATGCAACTCTATTATCAACCAATAGTGACTGGCGTGAAGAAATTAGTATTGCTGTTCCTATAGGGGCAGCAAAATCCTTTAAAGAAAATATTGGGGAAATAACGCCCATATTAGGTTTTGATATTAATAATCAAGGTGAATTATTTATTTCATATCTTGTCGTTAGATTTGATTTTCAAAATTATGAAGCAAAATTAGAAAAAAGACCTAAAAAAACAGAAGTATTTAAAAAGGTTCTTAAAGTAGAAGCAGGCAGTATTTTAATTAAATAAAAAAAAGAGTGTTTCAGTTATGATAATCCCATTGAGAAAAGTTAGCGGTTTTGGAGTGCTACTATCATCTATTGTATTAAGTTTTGGTATTTCTGGTTCTCTACAAGCAAATTATACTTGGGAGAAAGAAAAACCCAAAAAAAATAATTTACAGTTAGAGTATGAGTTAAAAGCCGCCCAAGATAAAATTGAAAGTTTATTGTTAAAGGTAGAAAGTTTATCTATTGAGTTAGAAGTTTACGATCTAAAAAGTCGCTCAATTGAGGAAGATTTAAAAAGCGACAGCTTAATGCTTAAAAAAAATTAAAAAACTTGAAGCAATAATCACTAAACTTAAGCAAGACAATAAAGTATTATCCTCAGTAGATGAAGAGTTACAGGATTTTGTTAGTACGGTTGAGCATCTAAAAACTCAAAATCAATCATTATTGAAAAAAATGGATTCAATTGATTTGGTTTTGGATCAAAAAGACAGCGTATTCGCTTGCATCAAATAACCAGTTATAAATTAAAAGGCATTTCCACAAGCGGTGTGTTATGCACGCAAGAATCTATTCATTTTTGAATAAAAAAGAGTGTTGTTTGCGGTTTTCATAGTGGTGCTTGAGTTGTTCAGAGCTTACCTAAATAAAACACCACGCTTATCTAGCATTTATATCTAATGCAGTGGTCTTAATCAGAAAATAATCAAACAATTCCAGGACATTCATCTCTCAACTCTTTTTCATGAGTTCGGTAGTATTGCCAAAATGGGAAACTATGACATTGGCTAGGGCGAGCCTCATAAACAGAGCATTGTTTTTTATGGGTGTCAAAAAAGACACAAGCGAAATTATCAGAAGCGATTTGTTTTTCAGTTAATGAATAGCGGTAATTCACTTTTTTAAGATATTGTTTAGTAAAATCCTTAATATCAAGGGCTAAGTGCTGAGCTAGTTTTTCTATTTCTGGGTATTTAATCCAAATATAACCGTGCTCACCTGTGCAACAATGTCCACCACATGTTCCACAGGCTGATGGGGTAAACTGATAGTTATAGCCATTTTCTGATACGGTTAATAAATCTATTTTTTCAGACATTATTTGCTTGGTTTAATTGTGCTAATCGTTCTGGTGTGCCAATATCACACCAAAAACCTTGGTGTATTTCAGCGCTAATTATTTTATTTTTAATGCCTGATTCTAACAATGGCAACAAGGCTAAACAGGTAGGCTCAATGGTATGATAAGGTTTGAAAAAATCAAAATGATAGACGCCAATACCGCTAAAGGTATAAGGATTATCGCTTGGTTTTTTTGTTAATAAGCCTGCCTCAATGTCAAAATCTCCTTTGAGATTATGAGCAGGGTTTGGCACTAGGATTAAGTGTGCTAATATGCTAGATTGAATAAATACAGGGGTTAATTTTTTTAAGTTAACTAAAGGGTAATTATTAAGTGTATCGCTATTTAGCACTAAAAATGGCTCATCGTTAGCCGTATTGCTTAATAAGGGTAGGGCGTTGATAATACCGCCTGCGGTCTCTAAACCCTCACCTAACTCATGACTATAGGTAATATTCACCCCAAATTGCGAACCATTGCCTAATTTTTGGGCTATTTTTTGTCCTAAATAAGCCGTATTGATAATAATGTCATTAAAACCATTGGCTTGTAGTTGAATAATATTGTGCTCAATAATACTCAAACCTTTAACATCCAATAAAGGTTTTGGCGTATTTGCGGTGAGTGGCATCATTCGTTTGCCACGCCCTGCGGCTAATATCATGGCTTTCATGGTTGGCATTGACCTAGTAATTGGCGTATGGTGGCTAATTGAGGGTATTTTTTTAAAGTATCTAACAAATATTGCGCCACCAAAGGTAAATTTGTTAAATATTGGTGCTTGTTATTGTGAATAGATAATCGTGCAAAAATGCCCAATACTTTGAGTTGGCGTTGAATGGCGGACATATCAAAATCAAACTCAAATTGCTGAGTGTTAGTAGGCACGCCGTTAATAGACAAACCGTTAATAGATAAGTCATATTGCGACTGATAATAATTCAATAATCGGCTTAATTCATTTGGGTTTAATTGATAATATGCATCTTTTAACAAAGAGCAAATATCATAGGTGTAAGCCCCGATAATCGCATCTTGAAAATCGATTATGGCTAATTTATCATCAGGGGTGCACATAATATTACGACTATGATAATCCCTATGCACCAAAACTTTGGGCTGGATGATAATATGATCAATCAGGTATTCAAATTCAGTATTTAAGGCGGTGAGCTGGGTGTTATTTAAAGAGATTTTATGGTATTTATCTAAATACCAATCAGGGAATAATTGTATTTCACGCTTTAAAATAGGCGTATCGTATTGTGACAATTCATTCAATGATTGACTAGGTATTTGTTGTAATTTTAGTAAATCATCTATAGCATTTTGATAAGCGCTTAGGGTGTTTTTTTTATCCAATGCTTGCCAAAAAGTTTTATCGCCTAAATCCTCTAACACCAAAAAACCTAACTCTAAAGATTGATGATGAATTTTAGGTACATAAATTTGGTGATTATTCAACAAATTATGCACCAAAACAAATTGTTTGAGCGAGGATAATTCTTTGCTAGAATCCATCACAATATAACTATGATTATAGTTATGATGAGTTGGATAAGTTAAGCGAAAATACTGCCGATTACTAGCATCGTTAGAGGTGATATTAATGTCAAAATTAGTAAATAATCCAGTCAGCCAATTATTTAATACATTTGAAATCATTGTTATTTTAGACTTTTGCAAAAACTTTACACTTTTTGCTTAATTCAGTTTGTTTAATCACTTGAAACTGTTGATAAACCTTATACCAAATTTCACCATAAACTCCGCCATTAATGGGTTTTGTATTTAGGTGGCTAATTGGCATAATCTCCTTAGTAGAGCTACTAATCCATATTTCATCGGCATTTAATAGATCTTTCTGAATAAAGCAGACTTGCTGTAGGGGGATATTTAAAGCTTCAACACTTTGAATAACAATATCTCTAGTAATGCCTCCTAAAATATACTCATCAGCAGGACGGGTATAAACCACGCCATTTTTAACAATAAAGACATTACTACTTGCCCCTTCGGTAATCATACCATCACGAATCAAAATCACCTCTTCTGCGTTTTTTTGTTGCGCCTGTTTGAGTAGTAAAATATTAGCCAATAAGGCAATGGATTTAATATCGCAACGACTCCAGCGAATATCAGTTGCACTCACTGCATAATGTGGTTTGGTCAGTTGTTCAAAAGTGGGTAGGGTGAGTGGCTTAGCTTTAATTAAAACAGTGGGCGTTAAATTATCTTGCCCAATGTGTTTGCGAGTATCAGCACAGCCACGCGTTATTTGAATATAAATGGATAAATCTTGCTCATTTTGATGTTGGATTAATTTTTCAATAATCGCCAACCATTCTGGTTTTTTAAGTGGATTGATAATATCCAAAGCATCCAAACTGTGATTCAGCCGTGCTAAATGTGCATCAAGGCGAAAAATAGTACCCGCATAAATAGGGATAACTTCATAAACCCCATCAGCAAATAAAAACCCCCTATCCATCACACTAATAGAGGCGTTTTTTAGGGCGACATAGTTACCATTCAAATAGATCATATTAAGTGAGAGCTTTGCATAAATAGAGAGGATTAGAAAAATGTGAGATTTTGCTTAGTTGTTGATTTCAACAAATGAGTGGAAGGTCGCACTTTAATGATTATTTATATTTATGCAAAGGTCTCTAAGTAAAACTTTTACCTAAAATAAGTTTTAACGGTATTAAACAGCTGACCTAAAAATCCTGATTTTGGTGCATCTTCTAGGGCGTAAAGTGAATATTGTGCCACAATATCTTCATCAACTTTAACGATCAAAGAGCCTGCCTGAAAACCCTTAGCAAAAGGACCTGTTATGTCTTTTGGTATTTTGATAGATTGTTTAACAGTTTGAAACTGTCCTCTGGGTAAAGTAAGAGAAATATCATGCAGCGGGCCAATTTTTACACTACTTTTAGTTGAGTTAGCAATAGGCATATTTGCTAATATTTCATCTGACTTTGCTAGAGGTTGAGTCTCATAAAAACGAAAACTATAGTTCAATAACTTTTTAGTCACTTTCGTGCGTGCTCTTGTACTAGCTTCGCCCAAAACAACCGAAATTAGACGCATATTATTACGCTTTGAAGAGGTAATTAAGCAATAACCTGCCTTGATAGTAAATCCTGTTTTTAGCCCATCCATAGAATCATCTGACCAAAGCATATTATTGCGGTTTTTTTGAGTGATATTGTTGTGGGTAAATTCTTTTTGCCCAAACCATTTGTAATACACAGGAAACTCTCTAATTAACGCAGCTGCTAAAATTGCTAAATCAGCCGCAGTAGAATAATGCCCGTCTTGAGGCAAACCTGAAGCATTGGTAAAAGCGGTATTTTTCATGCCTAATTCTAAGGCATAGTGATTCATAAATTTAATGAAAGTTTCTTCATCACCTGCAATATGCTCTGCAACGGCGACACTAGCATCATTACCTGATTGGATAATCATGCCTTTTAATAAGGTTTCAAATTCAATCAACTCACCGCGTTCAATAAAACTTCTAGAACCACCTGTCCTATAAGCTTTATCACTAATTTCTACTTGATCTTTTAAGTTAGCAAAGCCTTGTTTTAGGCGTTTAAAGGCGACATAGGCAGTCATTAATTTGGTTAAACTGGCAATTTCTCTTTTTTCATGCTCATTTTTTGAGGCTAAGACACGATAAGAGTTAAAGTCAATCACATGATAGATAGCCCCTGCTTTAGTAGCAGGTGGTGTTGGCACGATGTACAAGGCTGCATTGGTATAAAAAGTAAATAAGGTAAAAAATAAACTAAATAAGATTTTCATAATAAACAATGAGTAAATATTGAGGGATTATTATATCTGAGACCTTTGCATAAATAAGGGGAATTAGTAGAATAAGACCATTACATTAGCCCATCACAACTTATGAAACACATAAAATAGTATTTTTTCACCTAAAAATGAGGTAAATACTCATTGTGAGGCCTTTGCATAAATATAAATAATTATTAAAATGCGACCTTATTTGCAAAAAACCCAAACCGCAAGCGGAGCACTCATTT
>WASV01187015.1_pt1 | contig 14561 bp, 9 predicted proteins | sample 5698531 | NCBI WGS metagenome assembly WASV01 (sample SAMN11175559, study PRJNA528189) | sponge metagenome | isolation source: marine sponge | host: Myxilla | place: Antarctica: Western Antarctic Peninsula, King George Island | collected 2013-01 | reverse complement strand
GCACAAAGTCTTGTCAATAATTCGCCAGATTTATCTAACAATCCTACGGTATTAGTTAATAAAATTAATTTTTCTGCTTTTAGTGCTTGGGCAATACTACCTGCGACTAAATCAGCATTGATATTATAAGAAAAACCATCTTCACCAACACCAATGGGTGCTATTACTGGAATAAAATCACCTTTTAGTAATAATTCAATGACTGAAACATCTACTTTATCCACTTGTCCAACATGCCCTAAATCAATGATTTCTGAAGTTTTTTGAATGGGCGTTGTTAATTTTTTAGCGGTAATTAAATTACCATCTTTACCGGTTAATCCAATAGAGTGTCCACCATGCTGATGGATTAAATTAACAATCTCTTTGTTAACCAGCCCACCTAGCACCATTTCTACTACATCCATTGTTTCGCTATCAGTTACTCTCATCCCATCCACAAAAGCACTTTCTTTGCCAAGTTTTTGCAAAATATTGCCAATTTGAGGGCCGCCGCCGTGAACAACAATCGGATTCATACCAACAGATTTCATCAAAACTATGTCTCTAGCAAAACTGCGTTTTAATTCATCATCCACCATAGCATTACCCCCATATTTAATCACAATGGTTTTGCCTTGAAATTTTTGAATATAAGGCAGGGTTTCTGTTAAAACTTTAGCAATAATGTCAGATGAACTCATAGTTGATAATGCAAAATAATGATTTAATTGCCTGATGATGATTTAAAAAATAATACTATCTCAGATAGGGTTTATTATACTTTGAAATCAATTATACTTTGAGATCACAACGTAAATAATGATTAGTCATAAAAAAGGCGAGGATAACCTCGCCTTTTTTAACTTGCTTTTTTAAAAGCAATATTTCCATTTTGTTTAAAACAAATGTGGACCTGCGCTTTTTGCAACTAATGCCTGATGCTGAGCATTAATCGCTTGTCGTTTTGCTTTATTAGCTAACTTAATTGCTGCTTCTTTTTGACCAGCTTTAGCTAATTTTGCTGCTTTTTTAAGCATTTTTCCTGTGTCACGCCACTCAAAACCAACTTTCTTGGCCTTCTTGTTTTCAGCCTTAGCTTCTTTAATGGCTTTATCTATTGCCGATATTGGAGAGTTCCAGTTATGGCTAGCGTCCATCATTTCTGCAGCATAAGCACTAGAAATAGTCAGCATTCCAACAGATAAAACGATTGGTAATAATATTTTTTTCATTATTGTCTCCTTAGTTAGTCTAATTATTCTCTGTATGCTGTGCCGTTATAAGTCATACCATTACTCATCGCTGTCAAGAAATATTCAAGATTTGAGTATTGAGACTTCTGAGTTTTAAATGGTTTAGCACGAACTTGCTTGTTACAACCACCAAAACGCCTCTGAATCGTACCAAAACCATCGCCTTTTTTCTTAGCCCATTTTCCACGCCATACAGGGAAGTGAGTAATTTGACCCAAAGCAGGACTTAAAATATTACCTCTAATGCGTTTACCTGCATTATCAATATGGCAATTTGCACACGACATATTTAACTGACCTCGCTTAGCATAAAAGAATTTTTTACCATCCTCATAAGCTGCAATCGCCCTTGAATCATTAGGCACAACAACATTAATTTTCTCACCTGCTGCTTGGGTCGTTAAATAAGCTGACAAATAAGCCATTTTTCCTTTTTTCCAGCCCCACTTAGACTCGCCATTACGCTTTAAACAATTTTGAATAGCTGATTCTAATGTCACAACTTTGCCAGTTTTTGCATTCCAGCGCGGAAAATCAGGGCGAACCTTGCTTACATCATTACCTAGGCAACTTGCAAAGGTCTTACCATTTTTAAATGGTTTACCCCATAACGACTCACCTTTATCAACAAAATCTTCAAAAGGTGGAAATTCCATAATTGCTTCAAATTGTTGAAACTTATCTGCATTTATTGCATAAGGACCATCTTGAAAATCTTGTAGGGCTAAATTAGGAAAGGTTTTTAAGAAATAGCCTTGAAATTTCTTAATATCCTCTGCTACATTTGTTGCCATACTGATGTTAACACTGGCAATTAAACCAATACCAATCAAACCTTTGACAATTTTTTTCATAAACTTTCTCCTAGTCTAAATTAATCTAAATTATTTAGATGCTTTGTTAGCACTATCAGATTTACCCTGATTGTCCGTATAAGAAACACTCACCTTATCACCCTTATTGCCTGGCGTTTTAAAACGAAAATATGGGTTTTTAGAGATAGCAAAACCGATTGCACCGGTTGCTACTGTTTTATCATTCACAGCAATAATTAAATCAGTGATGTAATTCGCTGGATAATTTTTGCCTGTTTTTTTATTTTTGCGTTCACCAGTTTCCATTGGATGTTTAATTAATGCTTTAATATCAATCATGCCTTTTCTGGATTTTGGTTTTAATTTAATGCCTGCCATTTTCTTAACTCCTAAAATTTATAATATTTACTTTTTAATATTGGGTCTGATTAACCGCCACACCCACCAACAGTAACCTTAACATCTTTCGTAATAACACTTGTTTTTCCATTAGCGACAACAACAGCGTTGACAGGTGAGCTTTTGCCCATCTTAATACGCGTTGAAACAAAACCAATTGCACCCGATAAAGCAAAACTTGCTGCTAATTGTGTAGCATTATTTTGCACACGAATAGCTATTTGAGTAACACCACTCATCTTAGAAGCATTAATTTCCACCGGTACTACCGCACCGTTTTCAGCAATTTTAGGGGCTTTAAACTTAAATTCACCTTTAGCTGCGCCTGCAATACTTGCGCTAATATCAGCACCAGCTTTTTCAAAACTTGGTATACCTTTTGCAAATACAGTACTAGGCATTAATAAACCTGCACCAACTGCGCTTACCGCTGCACCTGTTGCTAGAGCACTCTTTAAGAATAATCTTCTATTCATTGTTTTATCTCCTTTTATAATGTATAAATATAGTCAGTAATTGCATCTAGCTCTTTACCAGATAGTAACTCATGTTTGCCAAATGGTGGCATTAGACTGTGTGGATTTTTCACAGTAGCATCATAAATTTGAGCCCTTAGAACCGACCTATCTGGAAAGCGCGCTTTCATGGCAATCAGTGGTGGTGCAATATTTCCAGGTAAATCACCTCCAGCAATAAAGTGGCAAGCAATACAGTTGCCTTTTTTACGATCGAATGCTAGTTTTTTACCCTCTACACCAGCATAAGCAGGTGTGGTCAATAAGACACCCAATGTTATTGATGTTAGCCCTAATTTTACAAACAATCCTTTCATATACTCTCCTTAATTAAGATGTAACTTTTTTCCAACACAAATGTTTAAATATTTAAAACAAATAATACCGTAATTTGCTTTGAAAGCAAACATATATAACTCTATTATTTATAAATATAACTTAATAAGCAAAAAAAAACCATAAACAAGACTACTGCATTAGATAGGAATGTTAGATAAATGTGGCGTTTTGCTTAGGTGTAAATTTTTATAAGGCTTGTCCTATCAAGGTTAAGGTGAGATTTATAAAAATTAACCAATGAGTGATAATCCGCTTTTAGGTGATATTGATATCTAATGCAGTGGTCTCCAAATATATTGAGAAAATTATTGAATATTAACAATATTCTTATTGTTTTTAAATTTGTTGATGATATTTTGTAGGTTAAAAAGGTAGAAGCATGATGGATTATGCTGAGTTAGCGTTTATTTAAAAAAATGTGGGAATACTTTAGTCTCTAACTATATTGATGAACAATTTGTGCTGCTTTAATTAAGGCTTGTGATTTGTGCATAGTTTCCTCCCATTCTAATTGCGCATTAGAGTCATAAACCACCCCTGCACCTGCTTGAACAAAAAGTTTTTCATCTTTAATAATACCGGTACGGATAGCGATAGCCACATCCATACCGCCCTGCCATGACAAGTAGCCTACTGCACCAGAATAGACACCGCGTTTTACAGGCTCAAATTGAGCAATAAGTTCCATCGCTCTAATTTTGGGCGCACCACTTAAGGTGCCTGCAGGAAAAGTTGCTCTTAGCACATCCATTGCACTAATGTTATCTTTTAACTCACAAGTAATATTAGAAACAATGTGCATTACATGAGAATAATATTCAATTGCCATTTGCTCGGTTACCTTTACGCTATTAACCTTTGCAATTCGCCCTAAATCATTACGCCCTAAATCTATTAACATTAAATGTTCTGCTATCTCTTTTTCATCTTCTAGTAACTCTTTGGCTAATAGGGCATCTTGTGCAGGTGTATCGCCTCGTTTTCTTGTACCTGCTAAAGGACGAACAGTGGCTAAACATTGACCTTGATTATTAGTCTCTAGGCGCGTTAAGATTTCAGGAGATGAACCTACAATTTGAAAATCATCTAAATGCAAAAAATACATATAAGGGGATGGATTAAGCTTTCTTAAGGCGCGATACAAATTAATGGGCGGTGCTTTAAATTCACAACTTAACCGCTGTGAAGGCACGACTTGCATTACATCGCCTTGAATAATATATTTTTTAATCTTTTCTACGGTTTCACAATAGTTTTTTTGCCCTGTTCGTGAGCTAAATTCACCCACAAAACTTGGCTGATCTGTTGCTTGATAAGGCTGATTAAAATTTACAATAATTTCATCAAGTCGTTTGTTTGCCTGCTCGATGGTTTGGTCATTAACATCAATATGTACAATGACAAAAGCCTGGTTAAGCAGATTATCAAATACCACTAATTCATCTGAAACCATTAATAAAATATCAGGTAATCCTAATTCATCAGGATTTTTATCAGCTTGTGCCAATTTAGGTTCTATATATTGAATGGTTTCATAACCAAAATAACCCACCAACCCACCAGAAAAATTAGGCAAAGACTCTATGCTTGGCACTTTATATTGGGCTTTAAATTCCTCTATCCAAACTAATGGATCTGCTACTTCAATACTTTGAATGCACTTATCCTCTTGATAAACTTTGACCTGGTAGTCAAATATTTTGATAATTTTTTTTGCTTTTAGCCCGATAAAAGAATAACGCCCCCATTTTTGCCCTTGCTCAACTGATTCAAATAAATAACTATAAGGCGTATTAGCAAGTTTCAGATAAACACTTAAAGGCGTGTGGGTATCTGCGATAACCTCTTTGTAGACAGGTAAATAGTTATAGCCTTGCAAGACTAAACTTTGTTTTAAAGACTCGTTCATAAAAAATTCAAAGATAAATCAGGAATAAAAAAGGCAATGATATATTATTTTTCATAATACAGCATTGCCTTTTTAAAAACAAAAAAATACCTACTAAAATAAATAGGTATTTAATTCCACAATTTTACGATTAGATTTTACTTAGCTCCTCGCTTAACTCTGAAGTACTATCATATTCGACCTTATCTCTATTAATACGGCGTTGCTTGCGTACTGTATGGGCTGAAAAACCTGTTCCTGCTGGGATAAGTCGCCCGACAATCACATTTTCTTTGAGTCCGTGTAAATCATCTTTACGCCCTGTCGTTGCTGCTTCAGTCAAGACACGCGTGGTCTCTTGGAAAGAAGCTGCAGAAATAAACGATTCAGTTGACAGTGATGCTTTAGTGATACCCATTAATAAACGATCAGCCTTAGCAGGTGTTTTCTCATGTGCAATCAATGATTGATTTTCAAGACGCAAGCGTACATATTCAACCACTTCGCCTTTAATAAAGGATGAATCATTAGGTTGGGTAATTTCTACCTTACGCAACATTTGCTTAACGATCGCCTCAATATGCTTATTGTGAATTTTAACCCCTTGTAAGCGGTACACATTTTGTACTTCTTTAACTAAATAATGTGCTAATTTTTCAACCCCTAATAAAGCTAGAATATCATGAGCATTACTTGGTCCGTCAGAAATAACATCGCCTTTGACAACTGTTTCGCCTTCAAAAACATTAATTTGACGCCATTTATGAATCATCATTTCAGTTTCGTCTTCATTATCTCTAATGATTAGACGAATCTTACTCTTAGTTTCTTTACCAAAACTAACTACCCCATCGGTTTTTGCTAAGATGGCATGATCTTTGGCTTTTCTAGCTTCAAACAAGTCAGCTACACGAGGCAGACCCCCTGTAATATCACTATTTTTAGAACCCTCTCTTGGTACCTTGGCTAAAATATGCCCAGCATGAATAACACAACCATCTTCTAAAGAAATTTTTGCTTTTGCAGGTAGGTAAATCGAAGCTAATACCTTATCTTCATCCTCTACATCAAGCAACTTCAATAAGGCTTGTTCAGTTTTATCGCCTAAGATACTTGTTTCACCTGTTACTTCATAACTACTAAAGCCTGTTTTGTCGTCCATACCTTTAGTAACAGTAACGCCTTCAATAAAGTTTTCAAAGACTACTTTGGCTGAATGATCAGAAATAATTGGATGAGAATGCGGATCCCAAGAAACAATCTTATCTTGAGCTTGAACTTTATCGCCATCATTAATAGACACAACAGCACCATACGGCAATTTATAACGCTCTTGTTCCAAACCTTTTTCATCTTTAATGGAAATTTCACCTGAACGAGAAGTAATAACCAGCGCATTATCACTATTAATTACATAACGCACATTTTCAAAAATTACTGTGCCTGTATTATTAACAACAATGTTATTAACAATACTAGCTGCTTGTGCTGTACCACCAATATGAAAAGTTCTCATCGTTAGCTGAGTGCCAGGTTCACCAATGGATTGTGCAGCAATAACCCCTACCGCCTCACCCACACCAATTAGATCACCATGTGCCATATCACTGCCATAACATTTAGCACAAACACCATAATTACTCTGGCAGGTGATAGTAGAACGGATTTTAATTGACTCAATACCATGTGTATGAATCATATCAAGGTGAGTCTCTGAAATCAGCAAACCACTCTTAAGCAGAATCGCAGTTGTTTCATCATGTAAATCTTCTGCTAGCACTCTACCTAAAACGCCTTCGCCCAATGTTTGAACAACATTACCTCCTTCAATAATCGCTTTAACGGTTAAACCATCGTGTGTGCCGCAATCTTCTTCAATAACCACTAAATCTTGTGCAACATCCACTAAACGGCGTGTCAAATAACCTGAATTTGCTGTTTTGAGTGCAGTATCTGCCAGTCCTTTACGTGCACCATGGGTGGAGATAAAGTATTGTAGAATATTTAATCCTTCACGGAAATTTGCGGTAATAGGTGTTTCAATGATACTGCCATCTGGTTTTGCCATTAATCCGCGCATACCGCCTAATTGACGAATTTGAGCAGGAGAACCTCTAGCACCAGAATCAGCCATCATATAAATTGAATTAAATGAAGGTTTCTTCTCTTTTTTGCCTTTGGTCACTTCCATTTCTTCAAAACCAACCTTATCCATCATCGCCTTAGCGACAGATTCAGAGGTTCTTGACCAAATATCAATGACCTTATTATAACGCTCACCATCACTCACAATACCCGAGCCAAACTGATCTTGCACATCTTTAATTTGTGCTTCTGCTTGAGCGATAAGCCCAGCTTTTTCTTCTGGAATAATCATATCATTTGAGCAGAATGAAATACCTGACTTGGTTGAAAACTCAAAGCCCATATACATCATTTGATCAGCAAACATAACCGTTGTTTTAAGCGGTAGTTGGCGATAACAGGTGTAAATTAAAGTTGATACTGCTTTTTTAGTTAAGGGTTGATTAATTAACTCAAAATCTAAACCACGTGGCAGAATATTAGAAAAAATTGCACGCCCTACTGTAGTGTCCACAATTTGGGTACCATTAGGTACATAATTTTTAGATTCACCTGAAACATAAGTCGTAACTCTTAATTTAATTTTTGCATGTAAGGTAATAATTTTTGCCTCATAAGCACTACGCACTTCAGTTGCATTAGCAAAAATCATGCCTTCACCTTTTTCAAGGTATTTTTCACGGGTCATATAATATAAACCCAAAATAACATCTTGAGATGGAATGATAATTGGATCACCACTTGCCAATGATAAAACATTGTTAGAAGCCAACATTAGAGTTCTTGTCTCTAGTTGTGCTTCTTCTGACAAAGGCACATGCACAGCCATTTGGTCGCCATCAAAGTCAGCATTAAAGGCAGTACAAACTAATGGATGCAACTGAATAGCTTTGCCTTCAATCAATAATGGTTCAAATCCTTGAACCCCTAATCTATGTAGGGTTGGTGCACGGTTTAATAACACAGGATGTTGATGTACAACACTTTCTAAAATATCCCAAACTTCTGAGATCTCGCTTTCTACGAGTTTTTTAGCAGCCTTAATAGAAGAAGCTAAACCTTGTTCTTGTAGTTTATTAAAAACAAATGGTTTAAATAACTCTAATGCCATTTTTTTAGGTAAACCACATTGGTGTAATTTTAAATAAGGGCCTACTACAATAACCGAACGACCAGAATAATCAACGCGTTTTCCTAATAAATTTTGACGAAAACGACCTTGTTTACCTTTAATCATATCTGAAATAGATTTTAAAGGTCTATGGTTATTTCCTACAACAGCACGACCACGACGCCCATTATCAATCAGTGAATCTACTGACTCTTGCAGCATTCTTTTCTCATTACGGATAATAATATCAGGTGCACCGAGTTCTAATAAACGCCCTAAACGATTATTTCTATTGATAACACGACGATATAAATCATTCAAATCACTGGTGGCAAAACGACCGCCATCTAATGGCACTAAAGGTCTTAAATCAGGTGGTAATACTGGTAAAACATTTAAAATCATCCATTCTGGCTTATTGCCTGAATTTCTTAATGATTCAATCAGCTTTAAACGAGCATTAAGTTTTTTAAGTTTGGTTTCTGATTTTGTTTGTTCTGTTTCTTCGCGCAATCTAATGGCTTCTGAGTCCAGATCCATGGCTTTAAGAATATCTTCTAAGGCTTCCGCCCCCATTTTAGCTTCAAATTCATCATCGCCATATTCATCCAAAGCGTCAAAATAACCATCTTCTGATAGCAATTGTTTTTGCACTAAATCTGTACTACCAATATCAGTCACTAAAAAAGCCTCAAAGTATAAGACACGCTCAATATCCTTGAGCGTCATACCTAACAATAAACCCAAACGAGAAGGTAAAGATTTTAAATACCAGATATGCGCTACAGGTGCTGCTAAATCAATATGCCCCATGCGCTCGCGACGCACTTTACTAAAAGTAACATCTACGCCACATTTTTCACACACAACATTGCGAAATTTCATACGCTTATACTTACCACACAAACATTCAAAATCTTTGATGGGTCCAAATATCTTGGCGCAAAATAAACCTTCACGTTCAGGTTTAAAGGTTCTGTAATTAATGGTTTCTGATTTTCGGACTTCACCAAAAGACCAAGATCGAATTTTCTCAGGTGAGGCTAATCCAACTCTGATAGCATCAAATTCTTGAATTTTATTCTGTTGCTTATGTACTTTTACTAAATCTTGCAAGGCAATCTCCTTTATTGTATTGTCTTTTTATTAAAAATTTCAATATAACTGACTCTTAATGCTGCTAATATTGCTCTAAATCAATATCAATAGCTAATGCTTGAATTTCCTTCATTAGAACATTGAAAGATTCAGGCACTAATGCTTCGATATGATTAGTACCATCAACAATATTTTTATAAGTCTTCGCCCGACCAGCAACATCATCTGATTTGACTGTCAACATTTCTCTTAGCGTATAAGCCGCACCATAAGCTTCTAACGCCCAAACCTCCATTTCACCGAAGCGTTGTCCGCCAAATTGAGCTTTACCACTTAATGGCTGTTGTGTGACCAAACTATAAGGACCGGTTGAACGAGCGTGCATCTTATCGTCAACCAAATGATTCAGTTTTAGCATATACATATAACCCACTGTTACTGGTCTATCAAATGCTTCACCTGTGCAACCGTCGTATAATTGTTCTTGTCCACTTTCTGGCAATCCAGTCATTTCAAGCAATGCTTTAATGTCTTTTTCAGCAATGCCATCAAATACTGGGGTTGCCATTGGCACACCTTGACGCAGATTATTAGCTAACTCAATAATTTCATCATCACTAAGGCTGTTTAATTTTTCTTGCTTACCAAAACTATTGTAAACCTTGTCTAAAAATTCACGAATCTCAACAATCATTTCAGTGCGTTTTTCATCGAGCATTTTAGCAATCTTAACACCCAAACCCTTAGCAGCATAGCCTAAATGCGTCTCTAATACCTGACCAACATTCATACGAGAAGGAACACCCAATGGATTTAACACCACATCAACGGTTGAACCATCTGCTAAATATGGCATATCTTCTACCGGTGCAATGCGTGAAATTACCCCTTTATTACCATGACGCCCTGCCATTTTATCACCGACTTGAACTGCCTTACGGCTTGCCACATAAACCTTCACCATTTTTTGTACACCCGGTGGTAAATCGGCACCTTCGTTGATTTTTTTACGCTCGTTTTCTAGCGTATCTGCTAATTCAATTTCTTTAGCTTTAATCTGCTTGGCAAGTTCAGCCAATCCTTTAGCAATATCTTTATCTTCTACGATAAGTTTAACTAAAACTGCTCGGCTGGTAGATTTTAAGTTAGATTTGGTTAATGCCAGCCCTTTGGCAAAACCTTCTATCTCTTTTTTAATCGTTTGTCCTGACAATTTAAGACGCATGCGACGAGAAATATCATCAACAATAATCGTAAACTCATCTTCTAAATCCTTGCGAATTTTGTCAAATTGCTCTGAATCAATACTTAAGGCTCTATCATCTTTTGGTACACCATCTCTAGTAAAGATTTGTACATCAATAACAACACCAGCTTTAGAAGCACCAACGCGCAAAGAAGAGTCTTTAACATTTCTTGATTTTTCACCAAAAATAGCGCGTAATAGTTTCTCTTCTGGACTTAGAACAGACTCAACTTTAGGGGTAATTTTACCCACAAGAATATCACCGCCTTTGACTCTTGCCCCTACATAAACAATACCTGATTCATCTAATTTAGATAAAGCACTTTCACTAACATTAGGTAAATCAACTGTGATTTCTTCAGCACCTAGTTTGGTATCCCTAGCGTAGACTGTTAATTCTTCAATATGAACACTGGTATATCTATCTTCATTGATAACATTTTGAGAAATTAAAACAGAATCTTCAAAGTTATAACCATTCCATGGCATAAAGGCAACACGCATATTTTGACCTAATGCCAGCTCACCCATATCGGTTGATGGTCCATCGGCCAATACATCGCCTTTTTTAACTTTATCGCCAGAATTAACCAATACTTTCTGATTGATACAAGTATTTTGATTAGAGCGACTATATTTAACCAAATTATAAATATCTACCCCTAAATCAGACTTGCCTTTGGTTGATTGACGAATAACAACGCGTGAGGCATCTACTTGTTCAACAATTCCATCATTTTTAGCCGTTACGCAAACTCTTGAATCGGTTGCAACAACGCGTTCGATCCCTGTGCCAACTAAAGGTTTTTCAGCTCTTAATACTGGCACTGCTTGTCGTTGCATGTTTGAACCCATCAAGGCTCTATTAGCATCATCATGCTCTAAGAATGGAATTAATGCAGCAGCAACTGAAACAATTTGCTTTGAGGCAACATCAATTAGCGTTACTTCTTTAGCATTCACTAATACAAACTCATTATTGCGACGACATGAAACCAACTCATCAATCAAAGAACCCTTATTATTTAAGGCAGCATTTGCTTGAGCAATGGTATGCCCGAATTCATTAATAGCAGAAATATAAATAATTTCTTTGGTGATTACGCCATTTTTAACAACAACATAAGGGGTTTCTAAAAAGCCGTAAGAATTAGTTTTTGCATAAACAGCTAGCGTATTAATTAGACCAATATTAGGTCCTTCTGGTGTCTCAATAGGGCACAAACGCCCATAATGCGAAGGATGCACATCTCGCACCTCAAACCCCGCTCTATCACGCGTTAAGCCACCTGGACCTAAGGCAGATATACGACGCTTATGAGTAACGCCTGATAATGGATTCACTTGATCCATAAATTGTGATAACTGTGATGAACCAAAGAATTCTCTAATAGCCGATGAAATGGGTTTAGAATTAATCAAATCTTGCGGCATTAATTCATCAGTTTCAGCTAAGTTTAAGCGTTCTTTTACTGCTTTTTCGACACGCACCAAGCCAATTCTAAATTGATTTTCTAACATTTCACCAATTGCACGAATGCGGCGATTTGCCAGTGTATCTACATCATCAACAACATCATTACCATTTTTAATGCTAATCAATTTTTGAATAACCATTAAAATATCATTTTTAGCAAGAACACTTTCTCCCTCCTCTAACTGATTACCTAAACGACGATTAATCTTCATACGCCCGACTTTTGATAAATCATAACGCGTTGAGTTGAAAAATAAATTTTCAAATAAAGCATCAACTGCTTCTGGTGTTGCTGGCTCACCTGGACGCATTACATGATAAATTTGAGTTCTTGCTGACATAGTTGTGTCAGTTTCATCTAATCTTAAGGTGCTAGAAATATAGGCACCGTCAATCAATTCATTAATGCTTAAAATTTTAATATCTTTAATTTTTGCTTCTTTAATTTTTTCTAAAATTTCTTCGTTAATCACTGAATTACAAGTAACAATTACTTCACCTGTGCTTTTATCCACAATATCATGAGCGATAACTTTATTGAAAATGTAATCGGTAGCAACGCTAAATTTATCAATTTTGGCAGTTTCTAATTTTTTAACATGTCTAACTGAAATTCGTCTGCCTTTCTCAATCAAAACCTTGCCATCAATTTCAATATCAAACTCAGCAATACTGTCTTTTAAGTTATTAACATTTAAAGATAAGTCTATATTTTTGCTTTTTAATTTAACTTTATTGGTTTTAAAGAAGGTTTCTAAAATGGCTTCTGGTGTCATTTCCATTGCCATTAATAGGACACTAATAGGTAACTTGCGTCGTCTATCTATTCGTACATATAAATGATCGTGGTGGTCAAATTCAAAATCTAACCATGAGCCACGGTAAGGAATAATCCTAGAGGTAAATAAAATTTTTCCTGAACTATGGGTTTTACCCTTATCGTGTTCAAAAATTACCCCAGGAGAACGGTGTAGTTGTGAAACAACAACTCGTTCTGTTCCATTAATAACAAAAGTGCCTGTGTCAGTCATTAAAGGCAAATCGCCTAAATAAACACTCTGATCTTTAGCATCTTTGACTTTGCGTTTTTTCTTTAAAGTAGAACCATTTTTATCAAATAGGGTTAAACGTAATAAAACACGAATGGCTGCAGCATAAGTAATGCCTCTAAGCTTACATTCTTCTACACTAAATTTAGGCTCAAGTAACTCATAGCTAATATATTCTAATTCAGCGTAATTATTGATTGCAACAATTGGGAACACGCTTTCAAAAACAGATTCTAATCCAAAATTTTCCCTTTGCTCTTTGCTAACCTCAGATTGTAAAAAATCACCAAAAGATTCAATAGAAGTTGCCAATAAATCTGGCTCACTTAAGATGGCATCTCTTGTGCCAAAATTATTTCTAATACGTTTTTTTTCTGTAAATGAATAAGCCATGTCCGCCTCTTTTAAAATTTAAGTTAAGTTTTAGGTCTTTTAAATTTGCAAAAACTATTGCAAATAAACGACCAAAAAATCACTAAGTATTATGATTTTTTATTTACTTATCGATACAAAATTTAATACCCTTGTCCGCCAAGAGTAAAAAAAAAATCAAGAACCTCACATTAGAGGTTCTTGATAAAAGATCTATATAGTCAGATCTTGTGTTGCAAAGTTATTACTTCAACTCCACAGTTGCACCTATTTCTTCAAGCTCTTTTTTCATTTTTTCTGCTTCATCTTTAGTTGCACCTTCTTTAATTGGAGATGGAACACCTTCAACTAAATCTTTTGCTTCTTTAAGACCTAAACCAGTAATACTTCTGACTGCTTTAATAACACCAACTTTCTTTTCGCCAAAACTAGTTAAAACAACATTAAACTCGTCTTTTTCTTCAGCAACAACTTCGCCACCTGCAACAGCAACCGGTGCAGCAACAGCAGCAACAGCTGAAACACCAAACTTTTCTTCCATAGCTGACACTAATTCAACGACATCCATTACAGACATCTGTGCAATTGCATCTAAAATTTCTTCTTTTGTTGACATTTTATTTTCCTTATATTAATTAAATAATTATGATTGTTTTTGATCGCGAACTGCTGCTACTACTCTTGTTACCTTAGTAGGAACTTCGTTTAATGTTCTAACTAGTTTTTCAACTGGTGCTAACATTAATGCCATTACTAGACTAATTGCTTGGTCTTTAGTCGGCAAGTCTGCAATTCGACCTAACTGATTTGCATCGACAAATTCACCTGTAACACCTAAACCAGTAACAACTAACTTATCATTGGTTTTTGAAAATTCACGAAATACACGCGCTACTGCACCTGGATCTTCTTGAGAAAATCCCAATAAAATC
>WASV01166980.1_pt1 | contig 14792 bp, 14 predicted proteins | sample 5698531 | NCBI WGS metagenome assembly WASV01 (sample SAMN11175559, study PRJNA528189) | sponge metagenome | isolation source: marine sponge | host: Myxilla | place: Antarctica: Western Antarctic Peninsula, King George Island | collected 2013-01 | reverse complement strand
ATTAGGCACAACCAACCAATACCGCATGGGGGTAAATTGGAAACCTAACCAAACCCTCAATCTAACCCTACTCGGCGAACAAACCAAGCAAAACGTTGAGGTTGAAAACAGCATTCAGTTGCAAGGCGCGATTAATTTCTAACGCTGACGTACACTTCTCCCCTTTTTTATGTGATTGGATTATGTGGTTGCTTGTAGGGGATTTCACACGCGATGGAGACGCGCACTGCGCATCGCCGATCGCTGAATTCGGAGAGGAGTTAGAAATTCTGGCTACCGGCGCGAGAGTGGCTTACAATAAATCTATGATTACACGCTCCCAAGACATATCGGGGAACAGTTGTTGATTCGCTGATAAGGAGCACTGAATGAAGTTTCACTTGGCGATTATTGATGGAGCGCAGTCATGCCGCAGGAGATGACCGCTAACGGGACTTCGTATACGCTGGCGGGTCCGAGCCATGCACCGGTGATCGTGTTCATTCATGGCTTGGGGCTGAGTCGTCGGTTATGGCAGGGATACGAAGCGGCGATATCGCTCGATTATCGCGTATTGACCTATGATTTGTTCGGGCATGGTGACAGCGTGTGCCCGCCGTCCACACCTACGTTGACAATGTTTTCCGAGCAACTGTTTGATCTTTTAGAGGTGTTGAGTATCGACGCCTGCGTGCTGATTGGGTTTTCGCTGGGGGGGATGATCAACCGCCGATTTGCTATCGATCATATCGGTCGCGTGCGCGCTTTGGTAATTTTCAACGCACCACATGAACGCACCGCAACGGCGCAAGCGATGAGCGAAGCACATGCAACGGATGATTTTGCAACAACCATCGAGCGCGCGCTAGAGCGCTGGTTTACACCTGCATTTCGAGCGGCACAACCCAACATTGTTGCACAGATACGTGAGGAAATGCTGGCTCATGACCCGGCCGTGTATGCTCAATGCCGGCGCGTGTTAATCGATGGCGTTGCCGAACTAATTCGCCCACAACCGCCCATAATGCCCCCTGCTTTGGTGATGACATGCGAACATGATCGCGGTAGTACGCCGCAGATGGCATACGCGATGTCCACCGAGATGGCGTGTGCGCAAACGGTGATCGTACCGCACTTGCAGCACATGGGATTGCTCGAAGTGCCGCAACAATTCATCATTCCGTTACGACGGTTTCTACATAAAGTAGTATAATAGGCATCATGCGATCATCCGCTTCATTTAACATGTCTATTCACTAATCCTTTATATGTCCACAGTTTGCAAGTATCAAATGCTGATAAACGGCGATTGGGTTGAAGCGTCTGATGGGCGTAAGCTGGACAGCATTAACCCGGCGACGGGTGCAGTTTGGGCGAGCATGCCGGATGCAAGCGAAGCCGATGTCAACCGTGCAGTGAACGCTGCTGCCGAAGCGTTTCGCGGTCCGTGGGCACAGATATCACCGACCGAACGAGGACATCATCTGCGTCGCCTCGCCGACTTGCTTGGTAAGGAATCGGAGAAGCTGGGCAAGGTTGAGGCGATCGATACAGGAAAACTGTATAAGGAAACGCAGTGGCAAGCGAAATATATCGCCGAATACTTCTATTTTTACGCCGGTTGTGCAGACAAAATATATGGCGAAACGCTACCGATCGACAAGCCTGATATGTTGGTATTTACTCGGCGTGAGCCGCTGGGAGTGGTGGCGGCGGTAGTGCCATGGAATTCGCAGTTATTTCTGAGTGCGGTCAAAATCGCCCCAGCGTTGGCCGCCGGCAATACCATAGTGTTGAAAGCCTCCGAGCATGCGTCTGCAGCAATCTTAGAGTTTGGGCGGTTGGTCGCACTAGCGGGCATTCCAGCAGGCGTGGTTAACATCGTCACTGGATCCGGCGAGGTATGTGGAAAAGCATTGACGTCACATCCGCAGGTGGCGCGCATCTCTTTTACCGGCGGACAATCTGCTGGGCGTCAGGTGATGCACAATGCCGCCAATAACTTTGCCCAGGTATCATTAGAATTGGGTGGTAAATCACCGTTCATTGTATTTGATGATGCCGATATAGACAGCGCGGTCAACGGCGCACTCGGCGGGATATTTGGTGCCGCTGGGCAGAGTTGCGTTGCGAGCTCTCGACTTTATTTGCAAGCGGGCATAGCCGATGAGTTTTTAACGCGAATGACCGAACAAGCAAAAAATATCGTGATTGGCGACCCGCTCGATGTATCGACACAAATGGGACCACTTTGCACGAACAAACAGATCGATCGCATCGAACACGAAGTTGCGCGGGCAATCCAAGACGGTGGCAAAGTGTTGTGCGGGGGTAGGCGTCCACCTGGATTGAAAGGTTTTTTCTATGAACCAACCATTATTGATTGCCCAAGACAAGATCTGCCGATTGTCGATACTGAGTTATTCGGCCCGGTCTTGTGCGCACTTCGGTTTAGCGATGAGGCTGAAGTGATCCGGCTGGCGAATGACACCGAACATGGATTGGCTGCCGGTATTTTTACACGCGATGGAGCACGCGCACTGCGCATCGCCGATAAGGTGCAGGCAGGAATTGTTTGGGTGAATACGTATCGGTCAGTGTCGCCGATCGCTGAATTTGGAGGAGTTAAAAATTCGGGCTACGGGCGCGAGAGTGGCTTACAAGCAATCTATGATTACACGCTTGCGAAGACTATATGGGTTAACACTTCGGCGGATCCGTTGGGCAGACAGTTTTTGGTTCGCTAATAAGAGGAGCACTAAATGAAATTTCACTTGGCAATTAATTTGGAGCGCATGGATGCCGCGACCCCAATGCAGGAGGTTGCACGCCATACGATCGATATGGTGCGTATGGCGGAGCGTGGTGGTTTCGATGTACTGTGGGCGGCTGAACACCACGCATTAGAGATGACTATTGCCCCGAACCCGTTTCAAATTTTGACTTGGTGGGCTGGCAAGACCGAACGCATCCGACTTGGGGCTGCCGTCGCGGTTGCGCCCTACTGGCATCCGATTAAACTCGCCGAGGAGGCCGCTTTGCTCGATCTTATCAGCGACGGTCGGCTGGAGTTTGGCATCGGTTCGGGTGCGTATCAGCGCGAATTTGACCGCATGCACCCAGGGCTCAAACAAACCGATGGCTGGCGGTATCTGCATGAAATGTTGCCGGCGGTGAAATCACTGTGGGCTGGAGATTATGCACATCAGGGGGAGTTTTGGTCGTTCCCGATGTCGACTTCGGTGCCCAAACCGCTACAAAAACCGCATCCGCCGATCTGGGTGGCAGCGCGTGCACCAATTACCTTCGATTATGCAGTGGCGCAAGGGTGTAACATCATGTCGTGGCCTCTGACCCGGCCATTTTCTGAAGTAGAGTTGTATCATGCTCGGTTGGAAGAGGCATTAGCATCACAAAAGGGTCGGGCACGCCCACTTTTTGCGGTGATGCGGCACACTGCAGTGTATGACAAAAAAAGCGACGGGAAGAAAGCGGTGAGTGCGGTGCAATATGCGCTTGGGCAATTCGAAAATTTATTTCGCAACTTGGGTGATGTAGTCGACGGTTTTCCCAAACAAATCACATTTGCTGAACTTGCCAATCGTGACGAATACAACCCGGAGATGTTGAGTACCAATTTGATGTTTGGAACTCCTGACGAAGTGATAGCCAAATTAAAAAAATATGAAAAACTGGGTGTTGATGCATTTATCTACTATGCCAGCATGGGCTTGGAACATGCCGTACAAAAACGCTCGATGCAGTTGTTTTGCGACGAAGTAATATCAGTTTTCGAGTGATTTGGCGAAGAAAAAATGAACAAATAGACTGGTGCCGAAGGCGGGACTCGAACCCGCACGGATCGCTCCACTGCCCCCTCAAGACAGCGTGTCTACCAATTCCACCACTTCGGCACGAAATAAAACTACTGGGGGGTCGCAGGAATATCGGATTCTCCGGCTTCATTGAGCTCTTCAGACGACTCAAATACTTCCAATGAATCAGGCGATTCGAGTGGGATATCTTCTCCCGATTGTGGTGCGACGACCGAATCGGTGACTATACGAGTCGATCTACTTTGATGGGTGTAGATATATGCTAGTGTCATGCTGGATAGAAAAAACATCGCAACCAACAGCGAAGTTGAACGGCTGAGAAAATTAGCCGCCCCGCGTGCTCCAAATAGCGATTGTGAAGAGCCGCCGCCAAATGCGGCACCCATATCTGAGCCTTTGCCTTGTTGCAATAATACCAATATGACGATGGCGACAGCGATAACTAAATGTAGTACTAATAAAATGTTTGATAGCATTCAAATAAGTCCCAAATAATTCATCATAATTCAATTATGTCAAATGTGCGGTGTTGCAGATAGCAACGAAATCAGTGGCGTTCAAAGAAGCACCGCCAATCAATCCACCATCGACATCGGGTTGGGCGATCAATTCCGCCGTGTTTTCAGGTTTCATACTACCGCCGTAAATTATACGACATTCATTGGCGATGCGTCGATCGTGTTTAGCCAATTGGTCGCGGATGAAGAGGTGTACATGCTCGGCCTGCGTTGGTGTGGCAGTCAAGCCACTACCGATTGCCCAAACCGGTTCATAGGCGATTACGATACTGGAAAAAGCAGCCATCTCGACCGCTTCGATAATCGCCCGTAGTTGACGCGCCACGACTTGTTCGGTCTTGCCGGACTCTCGTTCCGCCAATGTCTCACCGAGACACACAATTGCTTCAAGCCCAGCGTTAAGTACAACACATGTTTTTTGTGCCACGAGATCATCGGTTTCGTGATACAGCAAGCGTCGTTCCGAATGCCCGATGATGACATAGCGACAACCGCTGTCGACCAGCATGGATAGTGATACCTGACCGGTAAACGCACCATTTTCGTTGACATCCACATCCTGTGCACCGATTGCAATCCGGCTTCCTGTCAATGCTTCGACCGTCAGAGGTATTAATATATGTGGCGGGAAAAGCACCACTTCAACTTCATTTTCGTATTTTAAACCGCGTAAAATGTCACGACATAAGGCAACAGCCATTGTGCGGTCGCCATTCATCTTCCAGTTTCCCGCTACCAATTTACGCCGCACGAATATCCTCCAAACCGAATCTTTTACGGACGACAGCCGCGCAAAAGAGTACTTTTACGCGCTATCGACCTTGCGTTTATCGACCTGCGTTTATCGACCATTATGCGTCGCTTCAATTTCAAGCGGATACGCTTAGTTCAAACCATAATGAACTTGAAGAGACAACATCTGCCCGTTTGATTTTTCGTAGGCACCGTTCAAATTCGAAGAAGCAACCGGGGCGGAGCCAGGGAGAGCGGTACTTTCCGAAATAGTTTCATCTTTGTAGAAAACATATGCATAAGTAACATCAAAACGTAGTTTTCTGGAAGACTTGTAACTTGCCCCGAAAGTTAACCAGTTTCGGTTGAAATCTGGAATACTCGCCGTGCGAACACTGGATTTTCTGTCGATCGGGGTTTCATCGAATGCATATCCAATCCGGTATGTCAAACGGTTACTATGGTAATAGTTAAAGCCAACGCCATAAGTATATGAGTCATCCCATCTGTGTGGTTGGATATCCTGGGAACCATCGGCGAAACTGATCCGCAGCTCCTCAAACTCACTCCAATCTGTCCAGCGTGCAGTGAACAACATCTCCAAATTACTGGACAGCTGATTAAACCAAGAAAAGTAGGCAGTTGCGGGTAGCGTTAAATCAGTAGTGGCGGCGAGCCTAGTAGTCGAAGAGGGTGTAATAATATCGCGTGGGCCCTTCAACTCGAGATCAATGGCGGAGCGATAACTGAGACCAATGCGGGTAGATTCATTACCCAACATAACACCAGCTGTAAATCCAAGCCCGGAATCATCACCGGTCACTTTTAAGAGGTCGTCCGGACTGCCTGCGTTATACAACGCGCGCTGAATCTCGATATCGGCCTTCACTAGAGCAAGCCCAGCACCGATGCTGAAAAAATCGTTTGCCTGAAATGCTACTGCTGGATTGAATTCGATGGACTGCAGTTCAGTCTTGATCGCTTGGTACCTACCGACCCAGCTAGCGGGGTATTCGACGGACATGCCAAATGGCGACGAAAAGCCTAGACCAAAACGTGTGTTCGGAGCAATCTCGTCAGCATAGTATAGATTGAACCAACCTTCATCGAGATTAGCATCCTCTGACACCGCCCCGGAAGTGGCAGTGTTTCCCGTTGACGTGATTATCGAAGAACTTATGTTTTTGAATCTGACATTAGTTTGGATACGATAACGTGCAATTTCAATTTGAGCCCCTTTGTTTAGCACCAATCCCGCAGGGTTATGAAACATGTCGGATGGACCATCTCCCGAAATTCCAGAGCCGGCGAAAGCACGCCCCACCCCAGTAACGCTCGTTTCGCTGATCTGGAAGCCGCCAGCGAAAGCGGTATTGAGGAAAGTTAACAAAATTGCCGCGGCGAGGGTGATAGCGATACCGGGACGAAGTAAACCAAGCCTTATTGAGTTGAAGCTGACAGAGGGCATTTTTATTTCTCCTACGGCAAATTAAAAATGAATAATTTAATGCATGAACTATAGCACAACTAACCGAATAATAATATTGATTTAATGCCAGTGCCAGTAAGGGATTAGATGCTAATCACTTAGAATTCTAATCAGATTCTTTATCAAGAATATTGCAAAATTGTTCACCAAACTATTAAATACCCGAGCTCGGTGGAGTCCGAGTCCGTACCGAGCACGTTAGCGTCGGCAAACCCACGTGCAATTCAGTTTGCACGCCGGTCGGTGACAATGGTGACTCGATGCATACACCGATACGCCGGTGCATAATCGGCAAGCGCATAATGTTGGGTGGCGCGGTTATCCCACATCACCACATCCCCCTGTTGCCAACGCAATCGCATCTGAAACTCGGGGCGGCAGGTATGACTGTATAGGTAGTGTAGCAGGCGGTCACTTTCGTCGATCGTCATCCCCACAAGATGGCGCGTGAATCCTTGGTTGACATAGAGCATAGGGCGGTTGGTGGTAGGGTGGTATTTAACCACTTTATGCACTACCGAGCCTGTTTGGGCAAGTGCTTCGTTGAGTGCTGATATATCATGTTTGGCACCGAGTGCAGTATTGCGAAACGACCCCATATCGTGCACCGCATAGAGCAATTCTAATTGCTGTTGCATCAAATTTGGTAGCGCATCGTAAGCGGCATGCATGCTTGCCCACATCGTATCACCGCCGATATCGGGAATAGTGACCGCTTGCAACACCGATGCAAACGGCGGGTTTTCACGGAAAGTCAGATCGGTGTGCCATTCATTGTTATCCGGTGGATGATCGGCATCGTGTTCGAGTTTAACAATCTCGGAAAAGCCTTCGACTTGCGGATAAATAGGATGTGGTCGGTCGAGCTCGCCAAACTGTGCACAAAATTTGATTTGTGCTTGCGGCGTACAATTTTGATTGCGAAAAACGATTACCAGATGTTGCACCAATAGCTGATAGATTTCCTCGATAATCGACGTCGGCAAGGTAGCGTTAATATCCACTCGGCTAATTTCCACCCCAATAGCGGGGGTGAACGGTTTGATCTTGATACTCATCGAACCCAAGCGGTCTAGGAGCGATACAGTTTTAGTTCCGACCTGAGTTGGCTAGTGCCCGGTCACGTCAATAATCGAATCACGCACAATTTCAACGATCTCATCGAGGGTCGCTTCATCGGTGATCAACGGCGGGGCAAGACAAATTACCTCGCTACGCACGCGGGTGTAAAGACCACGGCAGATCATTGCTTTCGTTAGTTTCGAACCCAACCCAAAATCGGCATCAAACCATTTTTTTGTGGATTTATTGGCAACGATTTCCACTCCCACCATCAGCCCCAACCCACGCACATCGCCGACATGTGTAAGGTTGTCCAAAGCCGCGTGGAGTTTGGCTAATAATAAATCACCTTTAACGGCAGCTTGGGTGGGTAGATCCTCTTTTTCGACAATATCGAGGGAGGCAAGTGCAACCGCACAGGATGTTGGATGTCCGCTATAAGTATAGGCATGCATCCATGGTTTTTCAGCGCTTTTGATCGTTTTTGCGATTTCGTCACTGATACCGATTCCGCCCAGCGGAATCGCGCCCGAAGTAATTGATTTGGCAAACTGGATTAGGTCGGGTTGAATGCCATAATGCTCTAACCCGAAGAGTTTTCCGGTGCGCCCAAACCCAGTAATTACCTCGTCGGATACGAGCAACACTTCATACTGATCGCAGATTTCTCGGATACGCTTGAAATAATCTGGTTGTGGTACGATGACTCCGCCGGCACCTTGTACGGGTTCGGCGATGAACATGGCAACAGTATCTGCGCCTTGTTTGAGGATTTCTTTCTCCAGCTCATTGGCCGCGGCGATGCCTTGCGAGGTGCCGTCTTGCGGTATGGGGTAGTGGTAGGGGTCAGGGGATGGGATATGACTAAAACCAGGAATCAGCGGGCCAAAATCTGACCAATAGCTACCAATACCGGTTGCACACATCGCCCCGAAAGTAACGCCATGATAGCCCCACTGTCGGCCGATAACTTTGTTTTTTTCCAGCCGGCCCTTTGTCTTCCAGTAATAACGTGCCAATTTGATATTGCTATCGGTTGCTTCGCCGCCACCAGAGGTAAAGTAGAAATTGTTGATTTGTGGATAGGTGATGGTTGAAAGGCGTTCCGCCAATTCGATCGCGGGGCGATTTGAGCTGCCCGCGTAACTCGAACAGAAAGCCAGTGTCTTCATTTGTTGAGCGGCGACATCAGCGAATACCTGTCTGCCATGCCCAGCACTGACATTCCACAGGCATGACAACCCATCGATGAATCGTTTGCCATCGGCATCATACAAATGCGCGCCCTCCCCTCGAACCCAAACATGTCCCTGCACATGGCCAGAGGTATGGTGCAAAGGATGGATCAGATGCTGATGGTCTTTCGCTAATAGAGTGGCGTTGGATAATGGTGTGCTCATGAATTAATTTCTCCAATCGAACAGCAATTTGGGCTTGGTAATATGGATGTCATATAAGCGGTGCTGCCGGTTTCATTTGGGCATGCACTGCGGCGAAATTTTGTCATTGTAAAAAGAGTATCACAACATGATGTGGTGGTGGACTCGATCGACAGGGCTATTGGTTTACTTGAATAATATGAAGTATAGTTATAATTATAGTTAGCCATTGGAATCATAAGGTATTTTACCGGGTGTTTGTCGAAGTTTTATCGCAACGCAATATAAAAACCGTCGCCCGTCTGGCGCGGGAAATTTGGAGCGATCACTATATACCCATTATCGGGGCCGATCAGGTCGAGTATATGTTGACTCAATTCCAGTCGGTTGAAGCCATTTCTGATCAAATCGAAAATCAGAGTTATTGGTATTTCTTGATTCAAGATGAAAACGCTGCAGTCGGGTACTTGGGTCTTCAAGGTCAACCAGATGTGTTATTTATGAGCAAACTGTATGTGGTCAAATCGGTGCGTGGGCGGGGCTTCGGTGGTCAGGCGGTGAATTTTGTTTTGCAGTTTGCCAACGACAAAGTTTTTTCAACCATTCGCCTCACGGTGAATAAACAAAACGCCGTCGCTATTGCCGCATATGAGCACACTGGCTTTGTTCGAACCGCAGAAATCGTCACTGACATTGGCAATGGATATGTGATGGATGATTATGTGTTTGAGATGAAATGCTGAGTTGGCTAGGGTTTTATCTGGGTGATACGCTGACGAAAAAACTATACGCGGTAAGGAAGCAATGCAATTTTGTTCTAGGGTGGAGGTGGGCATCCATGTTAATTTGCTGATGTCGAGAAGGATGTTTGTATTTTATCGAGCCAACCACGGATTTCCTGCGGCTCGCCTATTTCCTGTAACAACCGATCGATGATTTCGCCGATCAATTTAGGGCCATCGTAGATGAAGCCGGTATAGAGTTGTATCAGTTCGGCACCGGCTTGGAATTTTTCCAGTGCGCGGTCGGTGGAGTTGATACCGCCGATACCGATGATTGGGATTTCACCTTGCAAATTGCGAAAGAATTTATCGATGATTTCGGTTGAAAGTGCTGCCAGCGGCACTCCGCTTAGGCCGCCATGTTCGCCGGCAAATGTATGTTGTTCAACGCCATTTCGTCGTAGCGTGGTATTGGTTGCCGCCAAGCCGTCGATGTTGTGCTGACGGGATAATTTGGCAATGCTAGTGATCTCATCATCGCTGATATCCGGTGAAATTTTTAACACCAATGGCACGCGGCGTCCGCACGAATCTGCCAACGCAATTCGCTTTCGATTCAACGCAGAAAGGAGAGAGGCGAGTGCATCTGCCTGTTGCAATTGACGCAAATTAATGGTGTTCGGAGAGGAGATGTTAATCGTAATGTAGTCGGCGTGGGCATGTACTGCTTCCAAACAGGCGAGATAATCGGAGATTGCATGTGCCATTGTGCTTGCCGAATTTTTTGCGATATTGATGCCTTTTATAATGTGTGCGTCGCAATGGGCGATATTTTTGAGAAATTGCGCGAGCCCGACGCTGTTAAACCCCATGCGATTGATCATGGCATCGTGCTGTCTCAAGCGGAACAGTCTAGGTTTGGAGTTACCGGGCTGTGGCAAGGGTGTTACCGTGCCGAGTTCAAGCCAGCCAAACCCAAGGGCATGCAGGGCGTTGCAAGAAGTTCCATGCTTGTCCAAGCCGGCCGCCAAACCAACCGGGTTGGGGAAGGAGATACCCATCACCTCGGTCGGTAACTCGTTCTGCTGGCTACGGTTTTTTTTTGCCAACCAGTCGGTTAGCAGTTTGAAATGGGAGGCATATGCCAATGCTCCAAGCCCAATGTTATGGGAGACTTCCGGGTCAAATGAAAACAATACTCGCTGCAAGCAAGAATAGATATTCAAGCACTATTCCTGGTTTTTAGATTGGCTGGTCTTGCCATGCGCCGAGCACAAGTTGGACCAAAATGTCTCGTAAGGCATCAGGCTTTCGTGTTCCATCCTCCAATGATCATCGACACCGCTCCAGCCAGTTCCCGGAAAAACATGCCGACACAGCGGACAAATACGAGGGAGGCTTTCTGGTATCTTTTCCGCGCAACATAAACAGCGTAGCGACCAGTTCACTTTGGCGTCTTGGCTTGCACGTCCAGTATAACTTGCTGGCGTCATTTCTAACAACTGTTGTTTTGCGTAATCGGGAATTTTAAGTGTTTCGATAAAACCTCGCAAGGTTTTGCGATCGACTCGCTGCTCACCGCGAGTCAATTCTTTCAGTTGCTCATATGGATTATCGATTCCATAGCGGCGCATTACTGTCTGAATTGGTTCGGCAAGCACTTCCCAATTCTGCTCGAGATCGCGTTGCAAAATAGTGGGGTCCAGTTTTAGTTTGAATAAGCCTTTTACGGTGGCCTCAATCGCCAATAGGCAGTACCCGAAGGCAACCCCGAGGTTGCGCAACACCGTCGAGTCACTCAAATCCCGTTGCCATCGGCTGATTGGTAGTTTGGCGGCAAAATGTTGCAGCAAGGCATTAGATAACCCTAAGTTCCCTTCGGAGTTTTCAAAATCGATCGGGTTTACTTTATGCGGCATCGTGCTCGACCCGACTTCCGATGAAGTTGTTTTTTGCCGAAAATAACCAAGTGAAATATACCCCCAGAGGTCGCGATCCAAGTCGATCAATATGGTGTTGAAGCGGCACAAACTGTGGCACAGCTCGGCGATATAGTCGTGGGGTTCGATCTGGGTTGTCATTGGCTGATAGATCAAGCCGAGTCGTCGGGTGACAAAATCTGATGCAATCGCTTGCCAGTCAAGTTGAGGATAGGCTGCTATATGGGCGTTGAAGTTACCCGAAGCACCGTTGATCTTGCCGAAGATTTGCAGGGTGTCGAACGTGTCGATGGCACGGGTGAGGCGCTGCTCGAAGTTTGCTAACTCTTTGCCCATCGTTGTCGGGCTAGCGGGTTGCCCGTGGGTGCGAGCAAGCATCGGTTGATCGGCGGTGTCAATCGCTAGAGCGTGTATCTTTTTAAGTAAGTTGCCCATCTTCGGGAGGATAGTTTTTTCGCGCGCGTTCTTCAGTAGTAAAGCATAGGCGAGATTGTTGATGTCCTCAGAAGTGCAAGCGAAGTGGATAAATTCGCCGACCGATGAAAGGGCAGCCGGCGCGTGGGAAGATTGAATCTGCTCTTTTAGAAAATATTCAACCGCTTTGACATCGTGCTGGGTGGTGGCTTCGATGATTTTTACCCGTTCCGCATCCTGTAACGAAAAATCCTCCGCGAGTGCGCGCAGGTACTTCTGTACAGCACTGGAAAATGCCGGGACTTCTGTGATGTCGCGCTGTGCTGACAAATGAATAAGCCATTCACACTCGACCTGCACGCGTGCGCGAATCAACGCGAATTCACTAAAATAACTCCGCAGATTAGAGGTTTTTTGATGATAGCGCCCATCCAGCGGAGAAATCGCAGTGAGCACATTTAGGGGAAGCGAATTAGCAGGCAAGTCATCCACCACGATGGATTAAACGAGTATATAGCTTCCAATTATAGCATGAGAAGATGGTACGGCATTCAATCGGATGTTGCGCTGATAATGCCACCACCGATACAAATATCATGTTGGTAAAATACGATTGATTGTCCCGGTGCAACCGCCCATTGCGGTTGTTTAAATTTGATGCGCGAATTGGTTGCGTCGATCTTGGTAATCGTGCAGTGTTGATCAGCCTGTCGATAGCGGGTTTTGGCGGTGCAATGCAACGGTATCGGCGGTGAAGTTTCCGCAATCCAGTGCAAATTCTCGGCGTGCACAATATGTTTCATTAATGCTGGATGGTCGTGCCCTTGCACCACATACACAATGTTGAGATCGACATCTTTCGCGACCACATACCATGCATTTCCATCGCCCCCGATACCGAGCCCGCGCCGTTGTCCAATCGTGTAATAGCAAGCACCTTGATGCGCGCCGATGATCTCGCCCTGTAGAGTTTTGATCACGCCTTTCTGGGTCGGTAGAAAACGGCGCAGAAAGTTGTCGAAACGCTGTTCGCCGATAAAACAAATGCCGGTGCTATCTTTTTTATCGTGGGTTGTCAAACCTAAATCGCGTGCAATCTTTCGCACCTGCGTCTTGTTTAATTCACCAACCGGGAAACGCGTGCGGGTCAGCGCGTCTTGCCCTAACGTGTGCAGGAAATAACTCTGATCTTTATCGCGGTCGCGGCCTTTGCGTAACAGGCAATCGCGGTCTCGGTGGATAAGCCGTGCATAGTGGCCAGTGGCAATGCTATCAGCACCAAGATGGATTGCCCAGTCGAGAAACTCCTTGAACTTAATCTCCTTGTTGCAAACAACATCGGGGTTCGGTGTACGCCCGCATCGATATTCTTGCAAAAAAGATTGAAATACGCGATTCCAGTATTCGTGAGCGAAATTAACAGTGCGAAGGCGGATGCCTAGTTGCTTGCAAACTTCTTCGGCGTCTGCAAGGTCAGCCGCGGCGGCACAGTATTCGTTATTGTCATCCTCTTCCCAGTTTTTCATGAACAAGCCAGTGACTTTGCTTCCAGCCTCGAGCAGCTTAACCGCCGCGACCGAAGAGTCTACCCCGCCCGACATACCGACTATCACGTGGTCCATTTTATATGCGTAGTAACCCCGAGATGCAAGAATAGAGTGGGGTTACTCTTCAGGGATGAACGTACGCCTTGCCAACCAATCGTTGCTTCTTTGAACGACTGGTAAATAGCCGTTGGGTTGGAACCACGAGTCTACTACATACAGTACGTTGCTCTGATTGTCGCGTATCTGCCCAGCCCAGTGCTGATCAAACAGTGCTTTTCGATAAGCGGACTTGATCACGGTATGATATTTCAGCAAATCGTGCATTTCGAAAAGTCGCAAGTAAGTGGTGGTATTGACCGCTTCGTCTATGCAATCCAACTGCCCGGGGAATAGCAGATCGGCTTTACTACCGGCCGGCAAGTTGCCGCGAACATCTTTGTGTGTTGGGGTATGTCTGCCGATGACTACTTCCATCCAGCCGATCGCTTTTTTGATTTTTTTGCGTTCTTCTGCGGGAGTTTCCGCTCCCGAAGAAAACCAAGCCGCTATGCTGGACCACTCTTTAGGCGACAAACTAACGGTGCTACGAGTTTTGCAACCAAAGTCATAACAAACTGGCAAATTGGATAATGAGATTTCCCCCACGCTAGGGAGACTTGTTGGTTGTGCCAGCGACATGCTAGGAGTGATGAAGACGCTAGTAGCGGCAATGGAGAGCAATAAAGTGAATAATTTTTTCATAGGGGATTTTGTTGGCGGTTGGTGAAAAGAATGTTCTATTATGCGACATGAATACTTGCCATTATAATTCATACGAGTTTAATGGGAAATTTCCATGAACCATTATCAAAAAAAGGTTTTTCGATGATTTTACATTCTCCAGAATAAACAGAATCTTCAAACAAGTATAAAGTCATATCGGGATTTTCAAATGCTCCCATCAATACTTTATTGCCACCGGACACTAGTTCTTTGGTATTATCATGGTGTTGACCATGATAATACATTATACCGCCTTCCTGCATATCGCCGACCTTCTTGTTTAGGTATGTTGATCGGCTATTACTAAATAATGCTACAGCCTTTGAATCAGAGATTTTCCGTATTCCGCTTGTGTTGCAGATGAACAACCAAGTATTTCATTCACTATTTTATTTTGATAGTTTTTCCCGAT
>WASV01094909.1_pt1 | contig 14962 bp, 9 predicted proteins | sample 5698531 | NCBI WGS metagenome assembly WASV01 (sample SAMN11175559, study PRJNA528189) | sponge metagenome | isolation source: marine sponge | host: Myxilla | place: Antarctica: Western Antarctic Peninsula, King George Island | collected 2013-01 | reverse complement strand
GTTTATTAGGGTTTAGTTTTGAGGGCGCGACTATTGATAACGATGTCCTCGGCGCAATCAACCGTAGCGTGCGCGGCCTTGAAACCGATCCGGAATCCCTCGCGGTGGAAGCGATTACCGACGTATGCATGAATGGGCCCGAGCATTTCCTCGGGCACGATTCCACTTTATCTCGAATGCAAAAAGATTATGTGTATCCTGAAGTCGGCAACCGCCTAACGCCATCTCAATGGCAAGAACTCGGCGGCCATCCGGTTAATTTTAACGCACGCGAAAAAACGCAGGAAATTTTAGCATCACATTTTCCGAAGCATATTGATGATGAATTGGATGCGAAGTTGCGCGAAGAATTTGAGATTCATTTGCCGCGGGAGCAGATGAAGCCTGAGCAGGAGATTAAAGGCGAAGAAATTAAAGGCAAGGAGATCAAAGGCGAAGATTTTTAGTATGCGTACTTCTATTTATGTTTGAGTAAATGGTTTTTCTATCTGTTAGTTTTCACCATCAGAGGTTTTAGCAATGACTCCCAAAAATCTCCCCACCTCTGCTCGCGTAGTCGTCATCGGCGGCGGTGTGATGGGGGCGGGGTTGTTGTATCACCTCGCCGAAGAAGGTTGGAGCGATTGTTTATTGATTGAAAAAGGCGATCTCACTTCTGGTTCTACTTGGCACGCCGCTGGGCAAGTCCCTAGTTTTATCGCCGATTACAACATGGCGAAAATCCACGACTACGGCGTGCGGCTGTATCCCAAACTGGAAAAAATCACCGGGCAATATGTCAGTTGGCATGGGTGCGGTGGCATTCGTTTTGCCTTGAAGCCGGTCGAAGTAGAATGGTTTCATCGCGTCGCTGCCGTGGGCAAACTCATCGGCTTTGATTGCGAAATTATTGATGTTGCGAAAATCAAAAAATTAAACCCGTTAGTCAACACCGATGGCGTACTTGCTGGTGCATGGACGACCGGCGACGGGCATGTTGACCCCGCCGGGGTATGCAACGCCATGGCAAAAGGCGCGAGACAAATGGGCGCACAAATCGCAACCGATACCCGCGTGACCGCTATCAACCAGCGTCGGTCGGGGGATTGGGAAGTGGTTACCGATGCAGGCAATGTGAACTGCGAGATGGTGGTAAACGCTGCTGGTTGTTATGCCCGACAAGTGAGCCAGATGGCCGGCACCGATATTCCCATCACCAACATGAAACATACTTATATTGTCACCGAAGAAGTGCCTGAATTTGCCGCTGCCGATGCGGAAATGCCGGTGATGCGCGACCCGTACCCGTCGGCGTATTACCGCCAAGAGCAAAAATCCGCCTTGATAGGAATTTATGAAACCGCCCATTCGCAAGAGTGCTGGAGCGACCGTGGTGGCTGGCCCGCATGGGATTCGCAGAACGAATTATTTGATGCCGATTTTGATAACCTTACTCCGTATATAGAGCGCGTGATGCAGCGTATGCCGGCGTGGGCTAATCTCGGCATCAAGCGCGTAGTTTGCGGTGCCATTCCGCATACTCCAGATGCAAATCCGTTGTTAGGTCCGGCTGAAGGGTTGCGAAATTACTGGCATTGCAACGGTGCTTCGATTGGTATTGCCGCGGGTGCCGGTGCTGGAAAATACCTTGCACAATGGATGGTGCATGGCGATGCGGAAATTAACATGGCTGGCGTTGACCCGCGCAGATTTGGTCAATACGCGCCCGGCGATTACACCAAAGCGAAATCGCACCAAGATTACGAACACATGTATGCGCTACATTTGCCCGGGGAAGAGCGCGCGGCATCGCGTAAGCAACGAACCACCCTACTCTATGACCGTCTTGCTGAACAAGGTGCTGTGTATACCGAAGCGAATGGTTGGGAGCGGCCGAAATGGTTTTCGTTGGACGGGCGCGCTGAAGAAATAGGTTTCCGCCATAACAACACGATGGAAGTAGTCGCCGAAGAATGTCGCGCCGTGCGGGAACGAGTCGGCGTATTGGATTTATCTAGCTTCGCTAAATATGAAGTCTGCGGCGCGGACGCGCAAACTTTTCTCAATCGCATTAGTGCAAACCACATGCCGAGTCGCGACGGCGGCATTGCCTTGACGCATTACCTATCCCCGCAAGGGCGCATTATCGGCGAATCCACCGTCACCCGTTTGCGCGAAGATTACTATTACATTCTATCGGGTGCTGGTGCCGAAGATCGCGACTTTGATACTTTGCTGCAAGGCGTATTGCCCGATGAAAAAGTATCGGTGGCGAATATCACGGATGACATCGGCGTGTTGGTGATCGCGGGTCCCAATTCACGCGAAACGTTAGCAAGCCTGGCGAGTGTCGATTTGAGCAATGAAACTTTTCGCTGGCTACGGGCGCAAGAAATTGAAATCGCCGGCGTGCCGCTACGCGCGTTGCGGGTTAACTATGTCGGTGAATTGGGCTGGGAATTACACTGCCCGATGGAAAAACTAGTAGAGTTATACGATGCAATATGGACGGCTGGCAAGGCGCACGGCATTGCCAACTTCGGCACTTACGCGGTCAATTCGCTGCGCATGGAAAAAGCCTATAAAGGCTGGGGCGCGGAACTCACCAACGAAATTACCCCGCTGGAAGCCGATATTGAACGCTTTTTTGCCGAAGATAAACCCGACTTCACAGGCAAAGATGCCACCTTACTGGTGCGCAAAAATGGCATCGTGCAAAAATTGGTATATCTGCTCGTTGAACCCGGCAACTGCGACATCGCCGGCGGCGAACCGGTGTTCGCAAGTGGTGATGATCAACGTCCGATTGGTGTAACGACCTCCGGCGGCTACGGGCATATTACCGGCAAGAGTCTCGGATTCGCTTACATAGAGACGGCGTTTTCTAAACCAGAAAGCAAACTTCAAGTTGAATTGCTTGGTGAAATGCGGGATGCTATGGTGACTAGCGACGCGGTGTGGGATCCGAAGAATGAACGGTTACGGTGCTAGGTCTATAAGGATTAAGCAGGGGACACCTTGTCGAAGTGGGTAGCCGGGTGATGAGTAGCCGAACTGCTAATTATTTTTCCGCTACGATATAAACGATCCAACTCGGATCATCTTCACCTTGTTCAGTCGGGGTAAATATATTATCGCCTTCTCCGGTTTCTTCGTCGGTTCCTTCCCAATAGACCGTTGATTTACAGAAACCGGCTTCCGCTAATAACTCGCGGATTTCCGGGAGCGTCCATAATCGCCACTGATAACTAAAGGCGCGATCCATTTTTGATCCATCGTCGAATTTGAAATGAATGTAGCATGTCATTTGATTATTGATCGGATTAAAGTTGCACTGCTCCCAGAAATAGTTGAAGCCATCGCACTTTGTTTTTTCTTTGACGTTTCCCCATGACTCTTGACCGCCATAGCTATCCAGCATCAAAATTCCATTATCGTTCAAACCGGCATGTGTGTTATTGAAATAATCGCGTAATTGATCACCGGTAGTGAAGAGCATGTAACTGAAGTTCATCGCCACAATAACATCCGCGGCAGTGGTCGGGGCTGCCAGGACATCTTGATTAATCAATTGTATCCGGCTTTGTTGGTTCGGGCTTAATGTTGCAATATTTTTCCGCCGTCCCCAGTCGATCACCTCTTCATCGAGGTCGAAGCCGATGGCGATATTGGTGTCACGACGCTGAACCCATTCGCAACTGGTGCTACCTGTACCACAAAAATCTTCACGTAGGTTGGCCGCATGGTGCCCGCGTAGCTCAAGATAGGTTTGGTCGACCATGTCGATTTCAGCCTCGACACACTGTACTGATAACTGGTATAGGTGATGGCGATCGGCAGTGGCAGCGGTCAGTGCAGCGGGGCGTTGTTTTTGCTTATATCGCATAGTAATTTATTATTTGCGGTGATTTTACATGTGGCTGCAGTGGCAGGAAATAAACTCAGCACATGAGGTATATGGCGATAGAAAAATAATACCGCAAACCATACGATATATTTCCAATATCGAGTAAAATTAACTCACCAATGGAAACGGTATGAATTAAACACGGTTCCCATTATTTTTTTATTCACATAAACTCAAAAGGCATTCAATTAAAATGGACGAAAACCGACAAAAAGCACTTCATGCAGCACTTGGACAAATCGATCGGCAGTTTGGTAAGGGATCAATCATGCGGCTTGGCGATGTGAACGTCAACGAAGACTTATCCTATTATCCGACCGGCTCACTGGGGCTAGATATCGCACTTGGCACGGGCGGCTTGCCACGTGGGCGGGTCATCGAGATATATGGTCCTGAATCTTCGGGTAAAACTACGCTAACGCTGTCGGTGATTGCACAAGCCCAGAAAATGGGTGATACGGCGGCTTTTATCGATGCGGAACACGCACTTGATCCAGCATATGCTGCCAAACTGTCAGTAAACACAGATGAATTGTTAGTTTCACAACCGGATACCGGAGAACAAGCATTAGAAATCACTGATATGTTGGTACGATCTGCAGCGGTTGGGATTGTGGTAATAGATTCGGTTGCTGCGTTGACCCCAAAATCTGAGATCGAAGGTGATATGGGGGATCATCATGTAGGTCTCCAAGCTCGTCTCATGTCACAAGCTTTGCGAAAATTGACTTCAAATATCAAGCGCTCCAATACCATGGTCATTTTCATTAACCAGATTCGGATGAAGATCGGCGTAATGTTCGGTAACCCAGAGACTACCACAGGTGGAAACGCGCTCAAATTTTACTCTTCAGTCAGGCTTGATATTCGACGCATTGGTGCAATCAAAAAAGGCGATGAATTTCTTGGTAATCAGACGCGTGTAAAGGTAGTCAAAAATAAAGTAGCAGCACCGTTTAAAAAAGCCGAGTTTGATATTCTCTATAATGAGGGTGTTTCTAAAGAGGGTGAGTTAATCGATTTCGGCGCCGAACTTGGTATCATCAAGAAATCGGGCGTTTGGTATAGTTACGGCGATACTCGTATCGGGCAAGGTCGAGATAACGTGCGCACCTTTTTGAAGGAAAATAGCGATATTGCTATGGAAATTGAAGCGAAAATCCGTAAGCATCACGAACTAAGTCATATTTTTGAAAGTCCTACGGTGACCAAGAAAGTAGCAACCGTGACCAAGAAAGCAGCAACCGACGAGGCTAGTGCATAGCCAGCGACCGGGTGGTTTGATTTGCCTCATCCCCCTCTTGTTGCCAAGCTAAGCGACCGTAGTTTTCTCAAGCGGGCATATCGACTATTAGCCAAGCGTGAATATAGTGCATGGGAGTTGCGGCGTAAATTAAAGGTAGCGAACAATGCCCACAATGACGCCCTTTCGGAGCCGTATGTACAAGTTCAAAAACCGTTAGATGAGGCTAGAGAAAAAGACCTCGATCGCCTGTTGGCAGAACTTATTGAACGCGATGAGCAATCAGATCTTCGGTTTGTGGAACAACGTTGCCGATGGCGCTATGGATTGGGTTGGGGCCCGATCAAAATTCGCTATGAATTGGAGCAGCATCAGATCAAAAAAACAGTGATTGAAAAGGTATTGGCAGAGTACGAACCCAGGTGGGAATCGCGGGTGGACGAAGTGCGTCGCAAAAAGTTTAGTGACACTAAGCCGATGGACAAGAAAGAAAGGGCAAAGCAAGCCCATTTTTTGCAACAGCGAGGTTTCGTCACGGAGCCAATCGAGCCAGATATGAATGAGTAAAAATGAATTGGGTCAATTCACCGGAAGCAGTACTATCATTGGAAGCACCTGATTAATCGCGTGACACTTTGAAGATGTAAAAATAGGGAGAGATATTATTTTGTTAACTATTCTTTGAATAGAAGGTATTCAATAGAGAGTGCATTCAATAGAAAGGGCATTGTCTGGCTCACAAAAAAATTTCTCTATCGAGTAAAATATCTGACTTCAGACGAATTTAATTTTTTGTAGTAGCATGACGGACATTGATGATATGAAAGGCATAACAAGTTAGTTTATCGGTATTATTCACTCTCTAATACCGATAAAGTTAAGAGCAAATTCTAGTGAAGGCGATTAGGCTTTAGATGTTTTATCGGTGGCGGGACGCTGAAATTAGTGAACACAAAGTTAGTAAACTCAAAAATAAAAAATTATTATCGATGAAAATAATAAGGAACACGATGGGTTTTTCATTCAAAAAGTCAAAGAATGCATGGAAAGAATGCATGAAGAGAGAGTTTAAGTAAAACCGACCATGAAAACTATCGAAATACGTACTCAATTTCTCGAATATTTCGAGGCGCGTGGGCACGAAAAAATATCTAGCAGTTCGTTAGTGCCGGGCAACGATCCAACGTTGTTATTTACTAATTCCGGGATGGTGCAATTCAAAGATATATTCCTAGGTAATCAGCTGCCCTCCAAGCCGCGTGCGGTTACCGCGCAACGGTGCGTACGTGCGGGGGGGAAACACAATGATCTTGAAAATGTTGGCTATACCGCGAGACACCATACTTTTTTCGAGATGCTCGGCAATTTTAGTTTTGGGGACTACTTCAAAGCAGAGGCTATTTACTATGCCTGGGAGTTATTAACGAAAGAGTTTTCGTTGCCGCCGGAAAAATTATGGGTGACCGTATATGAAGAAGATGAGGAGACTGCGCAAATTTGGTTAAAAGACATCAAGATTCCGGAAAACCAATTTAGTCGCATCGGTGCGCGTGATAATTTCTGGGCGATGGGAGATACCGGGCCGTGCGGTCCTTGTTCGGAAATATTTTACGATCATGGTCCAGGAGTTGCCGGGGGACCGCCGGGCTCGGCGGGACAAGATGGTGACCGTTTTGTTGAGATCTGGAATCTGGTATTCATGCAATTTGAGCGGAGTAGCGATGGGAGCCTCGAACCGCTACCCAAGCCGTCTGTGGATACCGGCATGGGACTCGAACGTATTGCTGCTGTATTGCAATCTGTGCATAGTAATTATGAAATCGATCTATTTCAGAATTTACTGACGGCCGCTGCCGAATTATTGGCAGTCAAAGACACCCAGCATAAATCGCTACGTGTGATTGCCGATCATATCCGTTCCTCAGCATTTTTAATGGTCGACGGCGTTATCCCTTCCAATGAAGGGCGCGGCTATGTACTTCGCCGGATCATCCGGCGTGCGGTGCGTCATGGATATCAGCTGGGTGCTCGTATGCCATTTATGCATCGGCTACTACCCCCGCTGATTAACGAGATGGGGGCGGCTTACCCGGAATTGGTAGAAAAACAAGGGCACATTGCGCACCTGTTGGAACTGGAAAATGAAAAATTTGCCGCCACCTTGGAGCAAGGGTTAAAAATTCTTGATCGTGAGATTGCAAACTTATCCGGCGACATCATTCCGGGTGGAGTGGTATTTCGGTTGTATGATACGTTCGGTTTTCCACCTGATCTGACCGCTGACATCGCACGCGAACACAACTTATCGATCGATACCGAAGTATTTGAGCACGCAATGAAGGAACAACGTGCCCGCGCACGTGCGGCAAGTCAATTTGTACAGGATGATAAAGTAGTGAGCAGAAAGATGCTTGCCGGAGTTGGCGCGAGTGAGTTTGTCGGTTACCAGAGAGGGCAGCACAAAGCAGAAATTATCGCCTTGTTTGCCGAACAAAAACCGGTCGTGGAATTGTGCGAAGGAGTACAAGGAATCGTAGTGCTAAAGGCGACCCCGTTTTATCCGGAAGGTGGCGGACAAGTGGGTGACAGCGGTCAAATTCATTTTGCAGATGCAATATTTACGGTTGAGGATACTCAATATATTAGTGATAAGATCATCGGGCATATCGGTACAGTCTCACAAGGGACAATCAGCAAAGGTGAACAAGGTGATGCTCAGATAGCCACCGATTTACGCCATGCTTGTGCAAACAACCATTCCACTACCCATCTGTTGCATCGGGCATTGAAAACGGTGTTAGGTGTGCATGTACATCAGAAAGGCTCGTTAGTAAAACCGGAATACTTACGGTTTGATTTTGCCCATCCGAAAGTGGTTAGTAGTGATGAATTGGGTGAAATAGAGCAATTGGTTAATCGAAACATCAGGGACAATGTATTGGTTAAAACCGACTTGATGTCACTCGAAGAAGCCAAAGTAGCCGGTGCTGAAGCCTTGTTTGGAGAGAAATATGATAGCCAGGTTCGCGTGGTTCGAATTGGGGAATCATTTGAACTGTGCGGTGGTACGCATGTCGCGCAGAGCGGCACTATTGGCGTGTTCAAAATTATATCGGAAAGTAGTGTTGCCGCAGGTGTGCGCCGCATCGAGGCGGTCACCGGGGCGTATGCCGAGGAATGGATTAGGCAGCAATTGGCACATCTTAGCAAGGCGGTGGCACTGATTAAATCGTCGCCTGAACAACTTGGTAATCGTTTGCAAGCATTGCTCGATGGGCAACGCAAACAGCATAAACAAATCGAAGCGTTGAATGTGCAGTTGGCGGCATATGGTGGTGGTGCACAAGTCGACGAAATCAATGGCGTCAAGGTGGTTGCGGTTCGCCAGAACGAGGCTGATGCCAAAACCATGCGGAGCATAATCGATCGATGGAAACAAAAACTAGAAAGTGGTATCGTATTGGTAGCCGGGGAGCATGAAAACAAAGTGGTGATGATCGTTGGTATTACCAGCGACCTTGCCATACAGTATCATGCAGGGCGGTTAATGGCGGCATTGACGCCAGTGGTGAATGGGCATGGTGGTGGGCAAGCGGAATTCGCACAAGGGGGTGGAAGCCGGGTAGCATCAGTCGATCAGCTGGTGCCTGTCATGCATCGCTGGGTTGCAGAAACTCAGAATTAAACCTTACAATTCATTCTAATACGTTACCTTTCTACTATCGGTTGTGAACTAAAGTTGATGCCAGTTTGTCTTTAATTATCGAAAAATACGGTGGTACTTCGGTTGGCACCATCGATCGTGTCCGAAAGGTGGCGAATAATATTGCAGAGTCTGTCGCGCTCGGCGATCAAGTCGTGGTTGTTGTATCTGCCATGAGTGGTGAGACCAACCGCTTATTAATGCTTGCCAACGAAATAACGGACCATCCGTCAGAGCGTGAAATTGATGTATTAATTTCCACCGGAGAGCAAGTGACTATTGCGTTGTTGACGATGGCGTTGCATTCGATCAACCTCGAGGCAAGATCTTATACCGGCGGGCAGATTCGCATACTCACCAACCAAGTGCATCGAAAAGCCCGAATCGTCGAAATTCAGTCAGATCGTATAAAGCATGATTTAGCAAAGGGGCGAGTCGTCGTCGTGGCAGGTTTTCAAGGAATCGATGAAGATGATAATATCACCACGCTTGGACGTGGCGGTTCAGATATCACCGCCGTGGCGATGGCTGCCGTGCTAAAGGCAGATGAATGCCGTATCTACACGGACGTCGATGGCGTCTATACCGCTGACCCACGTATCGTTTCAGATGCGAGACGCTTGAAACATATCACCTTTGAAGATATGCTCGAGTTATCTGGTGCAGGTGCCAAAGTATTACAAATTCGTGCGGTAGAATTTGCTGGCAAGTATAATATTCCGATACGTGTCCTATCGTCATTTTCGGCAGGCGAGGGGACGCTAATCACTTCTGAGGATAAAACAATGGAACAACCAGTGATCTCCGGTATTACCTACAAGCGAGGTGAAGCCAAAGTCACAATTCGAGACGTACCCGACCGCCCTGGTATTGCGCATTCGATTCTTGGGCCGATTTCGGATGCACATATCAATGTCGATATGATTTTGCAAAACGTAAGTGCCGACGGGTTGACTGACCTCACTTTTACGGTGGGTAGTGAGGATCTTGAAAAGAGTATGCAGATTCTCGAGCCAGTTGCGAAACAATTGAAGGCAAAAAATATTATTGGCGATAGTAATTTAGCAAAAATATCGGTGGTTGGGGTTGGTATGCGATCGCACACAGGAATTGCCACGACGATGTTTAAAACGCTCTCAGAACAGGGCATCAATATTCAAATGATATCTACTTCGGAAATTAAGATTTCAGTCACGATCAATTTAGAATATACTGAACTTGCAGTGCGTACATTACACTCGGCATTTAACCTCGGAGAGATCGAGTTGCAAAAATAGATTGAACACAATTGCATGCGCGGTCAAAAAAGGTTATTTTATAGGGCATCTAGTTTAGAACATTAGTGTTCTGTACAGGCACGGAGAGTAGATTAGGGCTTTCAAAGTGGAAGTTTTGAATTTTAGCTAGAAAAAAATTAATATCAGTCTCACAAGGAGCAATCAATGTTAATTCTTACCCGCCGAATCGGCGAATCTGTTTATATTGGGGATCAAGTTCGTATTACCGTGCTAGGCGTACGAGGCACTCAAGTTCGCATTGGCATCAATGCGCCGAAAGATATCCCGGTGCATCGTGAGGAGATTTATTACAAAATCAAGCACGAACAAGACGGTGATCAAGTACCCCAACAAGAACAGTATAGTCAAATTGACGAGCTGGAAAATTCAGCGAATACTCATGTTGATCAAAACGTTGATCAGCATGTTGATCAAAACGTTGATCAAAACGTTGATCAAAACGTTGAACAAAACGTTGAACAAAACGTTGATCAGCATGTTGATCAGCACGTTGATCAAGATGACTATCTTGAGGAAGCGGCGGACCCCAATAACTCCTGATTATTTATGGAAGCAACCGGAGAGGTGGCCGAGTGGCTGAAGGCGCTCCCCTGCTAAGGGAGTATGGGGTTTGTAGCCTCATCGAGGGTTCGAATCCCTCTCTCTCCGCACTCCCTTGACAGACTCTTTCAATCTGTCTTGTCAACGATAATATATTTTTACTGGATGTATTCATAATTTAATTTCAAACACAATCTTTGGAGTTTATCTATGCAAAAACTTGCCATTGCTACTTGGAGTAAACTAGCGGACCGCAAACCGGTGCATGCGTTGGTTTCAAATGTCGATTTAGTCATCATTCGTTATGAGAGCAGTGTATCCGTGTTGTACGGTCGATGTGCGCATCGTGGTGCGTTGATGTCGGATGGATCAGTTGTTGGGAACAACCTCATCTGCGGTGTGCACGGGTGGGATTACCGATACGATACCGGCATTAGCGAATACAACAACAGCGAAGTTTTAGAAAAATTTCATGCATGGGTCGAAGACGGCAAAGTGTATGTGGATCAAGAAGAAATTCTTGCGTGGGAACAAAAGCATCCACAACCGTATAACCGCCAAGCCTACCAAGGTGCTTATCAAGACCCAGTTGGCACTCCCGATGAGCCGCATGTCAAACTGATACGTAAACTTGCCAGCGAGGGATTGAAAAAAACTGGGCACCATGGTCCGGTCGGAGCGATGGGTGTCAGCCGTGAACAATTGCCATCGTGGGATGACTTACAGTTCGTTGTCGGGCAGTTGGCAAACCCACCGCTACTCGATGATGAACAGGTTGATACTGAATTAGTGATTGGCCCTAATGCGAAGAAGCCATTGAAACTAGACTTGCCGTTGTTTGTTTCAGACATGAGTTTTGGGGCATTATCTGAAGAAGCAAAAATTGCATTGGCAAAAGGTGCGGAATTGGCTGGTACCGGCATTTGCGCTGGTGAAGGTGGTATGTTACCTGAAGAAAATGATGCAAATAGCCGTTATTTCTACGAATTGGCATCCGCACGTTTTGGTTTTCACTGGGATAAAGTGAAAAAATGCCAAGCATTCCATTTCAAAGGTGGGCAAGGTGCCAAGACTGGCACTGGTGGCCATTTACCGGGCAATAAAGTCGGTGGAAAAATTGCCGAAGTGCGTGGGCTGACCCCCGGGCAAGATGCGATTTCTCCAGCGCGCTTCCCGGACTGGAATGATATTGAACCCATTAAAGATTTTGCTCAAGAAGTACGCGAAAAAACCGGTGGAATACCGATTGGTTATAAATTATCAGCGCAACACATTGAAAAAGACATCGATGCCGCGCTGGAAATTGGAGTGGACTACATCATTCTCGATGGGCGCGGGGGCGGAACCGGCGCAGCACCATTGATATTTCGTGAGAATATTTCAGTGCCCACTATCCCCGCACTGGCGCGAGCCCGCCGCCATCTCGACCAATGTGCTAGCACTGCAACCCTGATTGTGACCGGTGGGTTACGAGTGCCGGCAGATTTTACCAAGGCGTTGGCGTTAGGTGCTGATGGCGTGGCGTTATCCAATTCGGCGTTGCAAGCCATCGGTTGCTTGGGTATGCGCGCGTGTCATACGAATAACTGTCCAGTTGGAATCGCCACCCAAAAGAAAGATTTGCGCGCACGCTTGCTGGTCGATGAAGCCGCGGTACGGTTGGATCGTTTCTTTCGTGCCTCGGTAGAATTGATGCAAGTCTTGGCGCGTGCCTGTGGACATAGGCATCTAAATGGATTTAATATCTCTGATTTGACGACTTTTGATCGCGATATGGCGTATCTCACCGGTGTGGCATATGGCGGTGCAACACCATTGAAATAAAGGTTGGTACATAACTTCGATGTTGCGGTTTTAATGAGTTTCGGCTATCATTAACTATGTTCTGATGCTTAGTCTCTCAAAATAAAAAACTGTACTACTGATGACCAATTATGAGCAATGATTCCAACTTGGAATGGCATAAAGTTGCTGACCTAGACGAGTTGCCCGAAGGCAGAGTTAAAACTGTAAATGCGCGGCACAAAGCGATGGCGCTTACACATTTCAACGGTGTCTATACTGCCATGGACAATCGTTGCCCCCATCAGGGTGGGCCGCTTGGCGAAGGCTCGATCGAGGTTGGTGTTGACGGCGAGTGTTGGCTACGTTGCCCATGGCATGGCTGGGATTTCCACCCGCAGACTGGGCGGCCGCCGGGTGGACACGAAGATTCAGGGCAAACCCTCTACCCGCTCGAAGTCCGCGATGATGGCATTTATCTTGGGCTTGAAGTCGAGCCAGAGAAAATTCCGACCATTTCAGATGTTATGGCACAGACCATGACGAACTGGGGGATCAAATCGGTATTCGGCATGGTTGGGCATTCCAATCTTGGGCTTGCCGATGCGTTACGCGTGCAAGAAGGGAAGGGCGAACTCAGTTATTATGGTGTACGCCACGAAGGTAGTGCTGCTTTCGCTTGTTCCGGCTATGCCAAAGCTTCAGGGAAACCTGCCGCTTGCCTGACAATTGCCGGCCCTGGTGCCACTAACTTATTGACCGGCCTGTGGGACGCTAAAGTTGACCGGGCACCGGTATTGGCACTTACCGGGCAAGTCAATGTGCAAGTACTCGGCCCTGGTGCGTTTCAAGATATCGATCTGGTATCCGCATTTGCAGCGGTTGCAGATTTTAGTCAGACTGTGTTACATACCAGCAAACACGCTGAGTTGATGAGCCTAGCATGCAAGAATGCGATTGTTAATCGCATGCCATCACATTTGATTTTTCCAGACAATGTACAAACCATCGAAGCGGAAAGCAATGCGAAACCTGGGCACCCACAGGGCCGGCTAGGTGATCATAAAATCACGCCTTCGAATACTTCGATGGACGAAGCCGTTGCACTTTTAGAAAGCCATCGACGACCGATCATCATCGTCGGATATGGTGCGAAAAACGCGATGCCCGAAGTTATCTCACTCGCAGAAAAACTCAATGCCCCAGTGCTCACTACTTTTAAAGGCAAAGGGCAAATTTCAGATGCCCATCCGCTAGCGGCGGGCGTACTTGGGCGGTCGGGAACACCAATTGCAAGTTGGTTTATGAATGAATGTGATTTAATTTTAGCATTCGGGTCATCTTTTTCAGAGCATACTGGCATCACTCCGAAACGCCCCATTATTCAAGTCGATTTTGAGCAGATGGCTCTCGGCAAATTTCACTCGGTTACGTTGCCGGTATGGGGCGAAATTGGCACCACTGCGAGCCTTTTTAATGCACGCATCAGTGACCAGATCAACACGGTTGACCAGCGAACCGAAATCGCCGCACGGTGGAAAATCTGGCGGGCAGAAAAACAAAACCGCCGCAATGATGACACCGGGGCAGGCATCAACTCGGCGTTGATCTTTGATGCATTGTCGCAACTCGTTCCCAAAAATGCCATTGTCGCGGTTGATGTAGGCAACAACACCTATTCATTTGGTCGTTATTTCGAATGTACCGAGCAATCGGTATTGATGTCGGGCTATCTCGGTTCCATCGGTTTTTCATTCCCTGCGGCAATTGGGGCTTGGGCAGCAACGCAAGACTTGGAAGAACTACGCGGGCGGCCAGTAATATCCATTAGCGGCGACGGCGGCTTCGGTCAATATCTTGCCGAGTTCACGACTGCGGTAAAATATGACATGAATATCACCCATATTTTGTTGAATAATCACCAACTCGGTAAAATCAGCAAAGAGCAACGTGCTGCAGAGTGGCAAGTCTGGCAAACCTCATTAACTAACCCAAATTTTGCTGCTTTTGCCCGGCTGTGCGGTGGCTTTGGCGAACGGGTGACAAGCATCGATAAATTGCACCAAACGATAGAGAAAGCACTTGCACATAATGGTCCGGCATTGGTTGAGATAATGTCCGACCCTGAGTTGATATAACGGATCGTCCATGGGCGAAGACTCTCCGACATGATGGAATAATCGACCAAGTTTGACATTGTAATCGTATGTAGGTCAATACGAACCTCATCTACCGGAGAGCAAGATAATTAGGTACTTCTGCATTGGTAACTTATGATCTTATAACGGCCCTAGCCGCATTCGCTTTTGTCTCCTCGGTCACACCGGGGCCCAATAATTTAATGCTGATGGCATCCGGGGCGAACTTCGGTTTCAAGCGTACCCGACCGCACATACTTGGCGTGGTGATCGGTTTCACTATCATGGTGATTCTGGTAGGCATCGGTTTGATGCAGTTATTCAACACCTTTCCGCTTAGTTATTTAATCCTTAAATGGTTAAGCGTTGCGT
>WASV01005285.1_pt1 | contig 14965 bp, 14 predicted proteins | sample 5698531 | NCBI WGS metagenome assembly WASV01 (sample SAMN11175559, study PRJNA528189) | sponge metagenome | isolation source: marine sponge | host: Myxilla | place: Antarctica: Western Antarctic Peninsula, King George Island | collected 2013-01 | reverse complement strand
TTCGCGTTTGATTGAACTGGCTGGCGAAGTCAATTCAATGATGCCCGATTGGTATATTGAAAAAGTAGAAGCGTTACTAAACAAATCTGGACAATCCATAACCCACGCTTCGGTTTTAATTCTCGGCGTATCCTACAAAAAAAATATTGACGACATGCGCGAATCCCCAGCACTCAAACTCATCCAATTGTTAATCAACAAAGACGCTACCGTTTCCTACTGCGACCCGCATGTTCCCCGCATCGGAAAATTACGCGATTATGATTTCTCCAACGACAACTTTAATCCGAATAGCCAAAAACTTTGCGGCGAATTATTAACGCAAAACGATCTAGTAATTATATGCACCGACCACGATCAATTTGACTATGCGTTGATTGCGGAAAAAAGTAAATTAATAGTGGATACGCGCAATGCACTGGGGCGTCAAGTTGTCGGCCGGGAGTAAAACATATGAGACATGAAAAGCCGCATTTCATCGGTAGAATGGCATATAATTACGCAATACTCTCGTGCAGAAATGACCAGTAAAACACCACGCATATGCAACAAACCAGCATTGACATAGATTTCGCGCCGAACCAACCGCAGCACTCGCGGGCGAATTTGTACCGCAAGATGCCTGCCCCGCAATACCTTGGTGCGAAATACAAACTCCTTTCATGGATTTTTGAATTTATCCCCAGTGGTGTGCGCACAGTGCTGGATGGATTTTCCGGCTCGCAATCCTTTGCCTTTGAGGCAAAAAAACATGGTTGTGCGGTTCATACCAACGATTTTCTTCGTTTCTGTCATATGGGCGGCGTCGCGCTGGTGGAAAACCAGAAAGCGGTGCTGGCAGACAGCGAAATAGTACTGTTATTTTCCGAAAACGAAAACCGCGATTCCACCATGATGCGGTTCAAAGATATTTTTTTTATTGAATCCGAATGTCGTTTGCTCGACAATTTCCGCGCCAATGTTGAACGTTTTGAATGTCGGTATAAACGCGCGCTTGCGCTTACGGTAATGTGCCGTAGTCTCACCCGCAAGACGATCATGGGGCATTTCGCTCACATGCAAGCAATTCCCTATTCGCGGGACCCGGCACGAGTTAAACGCAACCCAAGTATTGCCCGCCCACTTCAGAAGTTATTTGTTGAACTGCTACCAGCTTACCATGCGGCCGTTTTTGATAATAACCAAAAAAAACCAAAGTCATCATGAAAATATTTTGCAACTGTTACCAAATCTACCGAATGGCGCGATTGACCTTGCTTATTATGATCCACCGTATTGCAACAGTCATGCTGATTATCAGGCTTTCTACCACTTGCTTGAAACTTTTGTGGAAGGCTGGTGCAACAAAACTTTTATCAACCGCAATCAACGATACTATCCGCCACGCCACAGCGGTTTTGATAAAGTTGCGGCGATTGAAGAGTCATTCAAAACCTTGTTCGCCCTTTCCGATGAAATTTCCCATTGGCTCATTAGTTACAACGACCGTTCTGTGCCGAGTGTGGAAACGCTGGCTCATATGGCAAAGCGGCATAAAAAAGTGTGCGTGAAAGAGAAGCGCTATCAATCTTCACGGGGCGGAAAGGGCTCGGTGCGAGGTAGTCGGGAATTTTTGCTGGTATGTAGTTAGAGGACAGTTTTCGAGCATTATAAAAAATTGTTTGATACCGACCGAGTGCGAGAGATTGCCGAATCTCCCGACGGGCTTTTATGGCTCAAGGTTCGGGCGATAACCCGCAAGCAATTGATGAATGGCTATTGTGAAATCGCCCATCCACATCTTATTGGGCAAAGATTAAAGGATCAGTCCATATGCCTTTATACGGAACTACTGGCGGACATCCAAAAAGCACATTCTAATATTGACCATTATATCAAATCAATGGGTGCCACACGCACTCCCCAGGAACTTGAGAAAATCGCTTCAGAATTGCACAAAATGCAACATTTTTCTTGGGGTGGAGCTATAGTAATGCATTGGATAGGTTTCTGGTTGACCGTTATATCAAGGCATATGATTCACATGACATGATAGAGAAAATGTTGGAAGTCGAGATTCCTCGAGCCGTCAATGGCTACGTTATGTGTAGTTGGTATAACCACTGGTCAACCATTCTGATTGAAAATTTATTTAGACAACACCCCAGAATTTTATCGGCAATTGGAAACATCAAGAAAGTCGATTTTTTTATTGATAACATTCCGTTTGATTTAAAGACAACTTACCTTCCCGCTAATTATGTTCAACAAAAAAGAAAAGAATCTGATTTGCGTAGTGAGTTGGCGGAACTAAAATTAGTCGCACGTAAGCATAATATACCGTTTGATAGTCTAGCCAAACCTAAAAATATTACATATGAAATTACGGAGCAAATAAAAAATCCAGCGATTCCGAATGTCGCAAAATTCTGACAGCGCAACATGATTTTCGTCAAAAATTATTGGATGAATGTATACAAGACCCAACAGAATTATTGCGTAATCTATACGAGGAACAGGGTGCGATGCGCTTTGATGCATCCAATCGCTTATTTTTGATTTTAGCGGATACCACGGAATTTGAAGATTCTTGGAAGTTAAAGCGAAACCCGGATCTTTTAAAAACACATATCCACGACTATCTCGATAATTTTTCGGCACGCAAAGTAAAACAAAACAAAACAACTTTTGAACACCAAGCAAAAAACGGAATTTTTACCGCATATGCTGATGCAATTTTCGTCATCGTATAGGAGCGTTGTGGGCTTTTATTTTTCCAGTTCCTCTAGTCGTTTTTCAAGTTTGTTTTGTTTTGACTGCAGTTCACTCCGCCGTTGTTTTTCTTTTTCTACCACCGCCGCCGGTGCTTTTTGGGTGAAGCCTGTGTTGGCTAATTTTGTTGTGCATGTTGTGATATTTTTTTGTAGGGTGTCTAATTCTTTGCGTAGCCTTTTTTGTGCGCCTTGCGCATCAATCCCATCTAACGGTAGGACGATTTGAAAGTCGCCGGCTACGGACATAACGCCGTCTAGTTGTTGTGCTGATGATGCAAAATTTAATGATTCGGCTTTTGCGAGTGTTTTGATATAAACCAATGCTTGTTCTGATAGTTTCTGTGGGGTTTTGGAATGGGTTGATAAGTCGCTGAGGGTGATTGGGATGCGTTTGGCTGGTGAGATATTATTTTCGCTGCGTAGTTTTCGGACTGTGAGTATGATATCCATGACGCGTTTTATTTCTTGTTCAGCGCATAGATTAATTTTGTCAGATTGTGAACAAGGATAGAGTTGGGTCATTATGCTTGGCCCGCGCTTGCCGGCCAGGGGTGCGATGCGTTGCCAGATTTCTTCGGTGATGAACGGCATAATCGGATGCGCTAAGCGCAACATCGCTTCCAACACTGTGACTAACGTGCGGCGGGTGGCGCGCAAGTGTGCTGCGCTGCTGTGTTCGTTATTGAGAACGGGTTTGCATAATTCAACATACCAATCGCAATAGTGATTCCAAATCAGTTCGTAGATTTCTTGCGCGGCGAGATCAAAGCGGTAGTTTTGTATTGCTTTGTTGACCGATTCTGCGCTGCGTTGCACGGTTGAAATCATCCATTGGTCGGCGAGGGAAAGTTTCATTTCGCCGCCGCCTTTACCCGCATCATTTCCACAATCTTTGCCTTCAACATTCATCAACACAAAGCGCGCGGCGTTCCAAATTTTGTTGCAGAAATTTCGATTGCCTTCGGTGCGTCCGAGATCAAAATTGATGTCTCGGCCGGTGGAGGCGAGTGAGGCGAAGGTGAAACGCAAGGCGTCGGCGCCGAAGGCGGGAATGCCGTCGGGGAAATCTTGGCGGGTTTGTTGTTCTATTTTTTCCGCATCTTGCGGGCGCATCAAACCGCCGGTTCGTTTTGTCACCAATTCTTCCAAAGCGATGCCGTCAATCAAATCTATTGGGTCCAACACATTGCCTTTGGATTTGGACATCTTATTGCCATGCGCATCGCGCACCAAGCCGTGGATATACACTTGCGAAAACGGCACTTCGCCCATGAATTTCTCGCCCATCATAATCATGCGCGCGACCCAGAAGAAGATGATGTCAAAGCCGGTAACCAACACGCTGGTAGGGTAGAAAGTTGCGAGGCGTTTGGTTTTTTGTGGCCAGCCGAGCGTGGAAAATGGCCATAACGCCGAGCTGAACCAAGTATCAAGCACATCTTCATCTTGGTGCAGTTGGCATGTTTTTGGCAGATTGTATTTTTCCCGCACCGTAGCTTCATCGCGCGCCACATACACTTTGCCGTCTTGGTCATACCACGCCGGAATGCGATGTCCCCACCAAATCTGGCGCGAGATGCACCAGTCGTTAACATTTTCCAGCCATTGATAATAAGTTTTGCTCCAGTTATCCGGGACAAATCGTACGCGCGCATCGCGCACCGCGGCGATGGCCGGGTCGGTGATTTTTGTCTTGCCGCCGGGCCGGCCGTCGGCGAGCGTTTCGCGGGTTAAATCAACATACCATTGGTCGGTCAGCATCGGCTCCACCACCGCGCCGGATCTATCGCCGCGCGGCAACTTATAGCGATGCGCTTCTTCTTTAACTAATAATTGTAGCGCACGCAAATCACGCACGGTCTCGGCGCGCGCGTCATAGCGATCCATCCCGCGATATTTTTTCGGCGCGTTATCATTCATTTTCGCATCTGGCGTTAACACCATGATCACTGGTATATTCTTATCGGGATGCCGCAGGCAAACTTCGTAATCGTTGAAATCGTGCGCCGCGGTAATTTTTACGCAGCCAGAACCGAAATCGGCTTGCACATGTGCGTCGGTGATAATTTCAATGGAGCGCGGCGGATCGGTCAGCGGTACCCACACCCGCCGCCCGACGAGATGTTGAAAACGCGGGTCATCGGGATTCACCGCGATTGCACCGTCTACTAAAATTGTTTCCGGTCGGGTAGTGCCGATAACAACGCCGTTTTGGTTGTCGCCATCAACACCATCAGCATCAACATCGGCATCAACATCCACATCCACAAACGGATAGCGCACATAGTACATCGTCCCCGCTTCCTCTTCGCTCACGACTTCCAAATCGGACACCGCGGTCAGCAATACCGGATCCCAATTCACCAATCGCTTGCCGCGGTAGATGAGTCCTTCGTCGTAGAGTTGCACGAACACTTGAATCACCGCATCGCTCATGCCTTCGTCCATGGTGAAGCGCTCGTTTTCCCAATCGGGCGACGCGCCCATGCGCCGCAGTTGTCGCGAGATGCTGCCACCGGATTCGGCTTTCCATTGCCACACTTTTTCAATGAACTTTTCGCGCCCATAATCGTGGCGCGTTTTGCCCGTCGCATTTATCATCCGCTCCACCACCATCTGCGTGGCGATGCCAGCGTGGTCGGTGCCCGGTTGCCACAAAGTATTTCGCCCGTGCATGCGGTGATAACGAATCAGCGCATCCATAATCAGATCTTGAAATGCGTGCCCCATGTGCAAGTTGCCGGTTACATTCGGCGGTGGGATCATGATGCAGTACGAATCCGCGTCGGGATTGGCTGGCGCGAAATAACCTTCGCGCTCCCAGAATTGATACCAACGCGATTCAATGTCGCGCGGGTCGTAAGATTTATCTAAAGACATGGTCGGGAGTTCTATGAAATCGGCAATGGTTAGTGAAGCGGCGACGCACTATAACAAGAAACACAAAAACTCGTTACGCAATTGTATGCGTCTGCGGCTCAATGCCTTGGGCGCGATAAAAACGATAACGCGCACGCCCCGCGGATTTATCGCCGGCCTCATCCATAATCAACTCCGCGACTCGCGCAAACTGCGCATAGTCGGCGGGGGCTTCTGGTTTCAATGAAATCAAAAGATCGCTGAAATTATCCGGCGGTGCGCCATCGCCGATTTGCACCGGATAGCGATTGGCATCCTGCTTCTCATTATTTTGCACCGCATGCGGCACAAAACTATGTTGCGAAAAAGTCCACAAGAGTTTATCAAGCGTCTGGCTTTCATCCGGCGAATTGGTGTGCACATACACCTTCAACCCGTGTGTGAATGCTTTGTTGGCGATTCGGCAAGCGTAAGTATGTTTGGCGGTTATCTCACTTTCTTTTAGCAAGTAGAAATCCACACGCGTGGTCATGTTTTACCCATGCATAAGGTCATGATTATTTGCATGCTCAGCGATTCAACAAAAACTCAACCAGCAATGGTACCGGTCGGCCAGTTGCGCCTTTGCGTGCGCCGGAAGTCCATGCAGTACCGGCGATATCAAGGTGCGCCCAGTCGTATTTGGCGGTGAATTGTTTGAGGAAGCACGCCGCGGTTACCGCGCCGGCATTGCGCCCACCGATGTTGGCGAGGTCGGCGAAGTTGCTATCCAGTTGTTTGCTGTATTCGTCCCACACGGGCAAACGCCAAGCGCGGTCGCCACTGGCTTCGCCGGCGGCGAGCAGGGCAGCGGCGAGTGGTTCGCAATCGCTGAAAAGTCCGCTGGCGTGCGCACCCAATGCGACCACGACTGCGCCGGTTAGGGTGGCGAGGTCAATCACCACGGCCGGCTTGAAGCGTTCGGCGTAGGTCAAGGCATCGCACAAAATCAGCCGGCCTTCGGCGTCGGTGTTGAGGATTTCAATGGTGGTGCCGGACATGCTGGTGACGATATCGCCGGGCTTGTTGGCGGCACCGTCTGGTAAATTCTCACTACTCGGCACGATGCCGATGAGGTTGATTTTGAGTTGGAGCTCGGCGGCCGCTTGCATCGCCCCGAAGACTGCAGCACCGCCGCACATATCGTATTTCATCTCATCCATAGCGCCCGCTGGTTTCAACGAAATCCCGCCGGCATCGAAAGTCAGCCCTTTGCCAACCAGAACCACCGGCCGCTCGTCTCGTTTGCCGCCACGGTATTCCATAACGATCAATTTTGCCGGCTCACGACTACCGCTTGACACCGATAGCAGCGAGCCCATTTTAAGACGTTCCATTTGCGCTTCGTTCAGAATTGTTGTCTTGAGCCCAAGACGTTTTCCCATGCGTCGCGCCTGCGCGGCGAGAAACGAAGGCGTGCAGATATTGCCGGGTAGATTGGAATAATCGCGTGTAAGCGCCATAGCGTCGGCGATGGCCGCGCCTTCTTTTAATCCGCGCGCAACGCCCGCTCGCTGCGCCGGGCTGCATAGTAGCGAGACGTGTTTTAGCCCGGCGGCTTTTTTCGGGCTACTTTTGGTTTGCTCAAAGCAATACAGCGCATCACCCATTGCCTCCACCAAATTACGCGCCCGGCGACGGCTGTCGGCTTGCTCGTAATCGGCTTCCAGCAAACACCAATCGGCCGAGGAAATGCCGCGGTTGTTGATTAGATTGGCCGCCGCGCGAACCGCACGGCGCGCTACGGATGCGTTAAAATCGTCTGATTGCCCGAGGCCGAGGAGTAACACCCGTTCGGCTTTTATGCCGGGCAGGTCGTATATCATCTGCATGTTGCCGACCGCGCCATCCAAATCGCCGTGACCAAGCATGGTGCTGAGTTGTTTTTTGGCGGCATTGTCAATGCGCTTGCCGGCGGCGGTGAGTTGCGGTTTGCCGGTTTTTTGTTTGGCTTTGAACATGCCAATCACCAAACAACGAGAGGCTAATGTGACAACATCGGCGGTTTTTGCTGAAAATTCCATGCCTACTCCTGATGGGAAATTATTGGATGGGAAATAAAATTAAATTAATGGGCTTGAACATTTGGCGGCGTATTGGATAGCGTATTGGATGATGATTGCACATTTTCATGCTAATTTGGGTGCCGAATTGATCGGTCGGGCAATTCGGATTGCCGCGCCGGCGGTGTACCTTGAACGTGCTGATTATAGCAAGGCTACGATGAACTGGCGCGCCAGCGAACGCCGTTTGCCATGGAATTTGCCGTGTTTATCCATGTCCATTACATGACCCATTACATGACCATTAAATGCGCCCGCCCATAAACCTATCCATACCCCATTACATGCGCCCATCCATGCACCAAGGCGGCGCGGCATGGCGATGATCATCCACCGCGCTTTCATCCGCGAAGTGCTGCGCACCTGCGGCGCGGTCAGTGTCATCTTGCTTGCCATTTTTCTGGTGGCGCGGCTGATGGGCTTTTTGAGTCAGGCGTTGGCGGGCGATATTCCGGCGAATAGCGTGGGGTTGCTGCTGCTTTTGAAGACCATCACCTACCTCGACATCCTCGCGCCGCTGGTGTTGTATATCTCCACGCTGTTAGTTATGGGGCGGTGGGCGCGCGATAACGAGCTAACGATTATCAACGCTTGCGGCATCGGCATGAAGCAATTGTTGTTGCCAGCGATGGTGCTGGTCGCCGTGGTCGGTGCGTTGGCAGCGTTATTTTCCTTCTATCTGTCGCCATTGTCGGCAGAAGCAGCGCGCACCATCGTGCATCAACTGCGCCAGCACGCCGATATCACCGCAGGCGTCGCCGGAATACGGCCCGGGGAGTTCAACGAAATCCGCAACGCCAACAGCGTTTATTTTGTTGAAAGTTACGACCGCGACAGCGGCACGGCGCGCAACTTATTCATCTACGACGGCAGCGGTGCGCAGACAAGCGTGGTAGTGGCCGATGTCGGCTATAAAACCATTGACGAGGAAACTGGCGACGCCTATCTGGTGCTGAAAAACGGCAGTCGTTACCGCGGTGAAGCCGGTGCCGCCGAATACGCGGTGCTTGATTTTGAAAGTTACGTTTTGCGACTCAAACCGCGCGCTCGGGCGGAGCGCAAACTGCCAGTCAAAGCCATACCGACGCTACGGCTATTAGCACAAAACAACCGCGCCGCCATCGGCGAACTGCACTGGCGCATCTCCAAAGTGATTATGCTGCCGATTCTGATGCTATTCGCGCTGGCGTTTTCATCCATCACCAACCGCAAAAACCGCTTGCCCGGAATGGTATCGGCGTTGCTGATTTATTTCGCCTATTCTCATTTGCTCGGCGTCGGCGTCGCCTTGATTCGCCGCGCGGCGACCCATCCCGACCTAACGCTATGGGCGGTGCATCTCGTTTTCCTACTATTCGCGGTTTTTTTATTGCACCGCCGCAATCTCAACAAGCCGTTACTACCAGGCTTGCCGAAGTAGCATCCGAATGCCCATCCTCGATCGCTACCTCGGCAGAATCATTCTGCAATACACCCTAATCGCCATGGTAGTGTTGCTCGGGTTGTTCACCTTCGTCAATTTCCTTGAGCAATTGGGCGACCTCGGCAAAGGTGGTTATGGTTTATCCGAGGCACTCGTCTACCTCATCTTGACGATTCCGCGCACTATTTATGAGTTGTTCCCCATGGCCGCGCTCCTCGGTGCCATCATCGGCTTATCGCTGCTCGCCAGCGATTCCGAATTAATCGTGATGCGCGCCAGCGGCGTATCGGTGCGGCAAATCACCGCGGCGGCCTTGAAGGTGGGCGCTTTGTTCGTCATCGCCGCCATGTTAATCGGCGAGTTAGTTGCGCCAGCGAGTGAAACGTACGCACAACGTGGGCGCGCCGAAGCGTTGCAACAAAATGTTGAACAGCGCATTGAACAGCAAGCGGATTTCGGTTTGTGGATGCGCGATGCGCACACCTTTGTTAATGTCGGTGAAATGCTGCCGGATTTAACTTTGTTGCGGGTAAAATTGTTTGAGTTTGATGCGGATAAAAAATTGCGCGCGCTGATTTTTGCCGCGGACGCAAAATTCGAGAATGACCATTGGATATTCAACGACATTAAGCAAACCGTAATTGACGCAAATGGCAACACAGAGACATCGCAACTAACGACCACCGCGTGGCGTTCGGAAGTGACTCCGCAACTCTTATCGGTTTTTTTAGTGCAGCCCGATCAACTATCGCTGTGGCAACTGCACCGCTATATCCGCCACCTTGAAGAAAACCGGCAACAAGCCGCGCCCTATAAACTGGCATTTTGGAACAAACTAATGTTGCCGCTATCCACCGCACTTATGCTGGTGTTGGCGATTCCGTTCGTGTTCGTCAATCTCCGCTCGGGCGCACTCGGGCGCAGTTTATTCACCGGCATCATGTTAGGTCTTGGATTTTATGCCGTTAATAAAGGCTTCGGTTTCATCGTGCTGGTGTATGCCTTGCCGCCGCTACTCGGTGCAACCGTACCGCTCGCCGCATTTTTAATATTGGCGATGGCGATGATGCGGAGAATTCGGTAGTGGCGGCGGTGAATTGAATTGTTTATTAAATTCGCCCTTAAATTTGCGATTGAATTTTCTATTGAATTTTCCGTGAAACCAGCATTCAATAGTGACCATTGATTATGCGCATGATGACGACTATGAAACGCAAACACGAAACACAAATCTAAACTCACCGGAATCGCCCAATGAAAACAAAAGACACGCCACCAAATAAGTTAAATCCAATCGCCGATTATCAAGTTTCTTTCCTTGGCCTCGGCGCGATGGGGTATCCGATGGCGGGGCATCTGGCGGCGGCCGGCTGCCGAGTTTGCGTTTATAACCGCACCACTTTGACCGCAGAAAAGTGGGTCGCGCAATATGGCGGCGAACAAGCATCTACCCCAGCAGCGGCCGCCGACGGTGCTGATTTTGTGTTTGCTTGCGTCGGCAACGATGATGATTTGCGCAGCATTGTGCTTGGCGATGATGGCGCGTTCGCCGGGATGAAAGCGGGCGCAGTGTTTGTCGACCACACCACCGCCTCGGCCGACATCGCACGCGAACTTTTCGCGACCGCAGCCACACACGGACTTGCATTTTTGGATGCGCCAGTATCCGGCGGGCAAGCCGGGGCGGAAAATGGAATTTTGACGGTCATGGTGGGCGGCGAACCGGCCAGTTTTGCGCGCGCCAAACCACTCCTAAATTGCTACGCCAAAGCCGTAACCCGAATGGGCGATTCCGGCGCCGGTCAACTAACCAAGATGGTCAATCAAATCTGCATCGCCGGACTGGTACAAGGCTTATCCGAAGGCGTCGCTTTCGCCGCCAACGCGGGCCTTGATGCGCGCCAAGTGTTTGAAGTTATTTCCCAAGGCGCAGCGCAATCATGGCAGATGGTCAATCGCTACGAGACCATGATTGACCATCAATTTGAATTCGGTTTCGCCGTAGATTGGATGCGCAAAGACCTCGGTTTATGTTTAGCAGAAGCCGCCCGCAACGGCTCCGATTTACCGATCAGCAAAATCGTAGATGAATATTACGCAGAAATTCAAGCCAACGGCGGCAATCGGTATGATACTTCCAGTTTGGTGACGCGGTTACCGCGGAAGGATTTGGAATGATGGCAATCAAGAAAACAATTGCAATTTAGATTTTGAATTAACCCACTCCCCAAAATCTGAACCTTTTACGCTCGCGTAAGGACACCGAATAACTTCATCTACACCAGTGAAATTCGGGATGTCGTTCAGATAGCGCAAATCATCCCCACCATGCGCCCACCACGATTTTTTCAACGCATCAATTTACTTATTAAATTTGCGGCGGTCTGATTTTGTTGGTTTGATTTTTTTTGTCATTAGAATATAATTCGCAGATGTTTCCGGTGGGGTTTCACTGGTTACGCTCTTTTTCTTCGCAACGGCATGGATTTATTAATTTCTTGGCGTTCCAGATTTTCAAGCTCCGCCTCACTTGCGTGTTAGACGGTATTGAAATTGAGCACCCTTTTAGAAACGCCCTCAGGGTAGATAAATTTGCTCATCCAGACGCCTGCTTCTTACGATTCCGATGTAGAGAATTTCACCTTGGGCACTTTTGATTCGATAAAAACCGGGCTGGTTTTCGGGAAATTTGCTAAGGTTTTCCTTAATGATCTTTTGCGTATTGCTAAATCTTTTTGTTGCCATGGTTGTATAACAAGTGGTTAGTAGTATTAATTTCCCAATGTAATCTGGGCTTGTCATTTTGTCAACGAAACACAAAAAATTACGCAGTGGCGTGTTCTAATAATCTATTCTAGCGGCTTCTAAATAAGGTGCTTTCCAACCGAAGAACTTGGCATGGCGAATCACTAAAACAACGATCGTTTTTCAGGGTCTCCCGCCACACCTAATTCCTCGCATGTCAGGCAATAATCTGCATCATCAGACCCATCATAACTTTCATAAAATAAATCTATTTCCTCCACCGCTATTTCGCTAATCACATTAACAAGCCGACCAGCGTTTTCGCATTGAGGATTCTCGCATGTAATTGGAATGTCTATTTTTTCGCTTTGTGCCATAGTGATGTTTTTTCATCCCGATATATTAACCCTGCTTTTTTCAACTGTTGTTGCGCGTTTCTAACATGATGTTTCCACAACTTCCCAAAACGCTCTCCATCGATTACTCTGTCAACAGTATCGTCGCACAAGTCAGGATGAATGTTGCTGACAAGCATGTTTAATTCCTGCGTTTTTGTAGGTTTTCTAGACAATAAATACAAAAGTGTTTCAGAAAAAATTGAACTTAAACTTTTGTTTTTTATTCTCGCTCTAATTAGATCGTTCTCTATTTCTTGTTGTTGTTCAACCGAGTATAATTTAATCGTTTTAGCAATATTTTTTTGCTCTGATTTAATAAGGGCTTTTATTTTTTCAACTTGAGCATGAACGGCATTGAGTTGGCTCTGGGTTATATCAGCACCAAGGTTTTTGTACTCGTCCATGTCGCTTTGTATTTTTTGAATGGTGGCACGATTGTGTATTTTAACGCCGTATTCAAAATTTATTTTTCCTCCGCCGCGGGTGAAATTTGCAGATGCTATGATTGCATTCGACTGGTCGGCAATGTACACCTTGGCATGAATTTTCGGGAGGTAGGTGATGCAAACATTATGATGATTTTCAAAAAGATAAAGTAATGCGGAGGTTTCCGTTGACCCTTGTACTAATGCTCGATAAGAAATGTCTGTTAAAACGTTAATTCGCACCTCTGGTTGGATGGCTTTAACAAGCATTTTCATCGGCTCACTCGTTATATAGGGAGAACAAATGAAACAATCCGTAGATATGTTTTTGGCAAACTCCTTAAAAACAGGCTCAAACGGGGCTGAAATTAGGTCAATCATTCAATTCTGCCAATGCGTAATTTTACTCAATTCTCAATCGCCTTTAGTTGTGTCGTTGCCAATAAAAATCCCCTCACCCCTTAACCTGCCGCAATTTCTCAAGCGCTCGTAATTGTGCCATTGCATTGGCGAGTTCGGCTTTGGCTTGGGCGTATTCCATGGCGGATGTTTGGTCGCGCAAGGCTTGTTCGGCGTGTTTTTGGGCTTCTTCGGCGGCGGCTTGGTCTAAATCGGCGGCGCGGATGGCGGTGTCGGAGAGGATGGTGACGACATGTGGTTGGACTTCTAACAAGCCGCCGGAGATGACGAAAAACTGCTCTTCGCCGCTCGCTTGTTGCACCCGAACTTCGCCTGGTTTGAGGCGGGTGATGAGGGGGGTATGTCGCGGGGCGATGCCGAGCTCGCCGACTTCGCCGGGGGCGAACACCATAGTGCCTTCGCCGGACCAGATTTCGCGTTCGGCGCTGACGATTTCGACTTGGATGGTGGGCATGATATCTACCAGGATTGGTCGGTCGGTTAGCTCAATTGTTTGGCGCGTTCGACGACTTCATCTATACCGCCGACCATGTAAAACGCTTGCTCGGGTAGGTGATCGTAATCGCCGTTGGCAATGCCTTGGAACGCCGCGATGGTGTCTTTTAGGGCGACATATTTGCCCGGCGTGCCGGTGAAGGTCTCGGCGACGGTGAATGGTTGCGACAGGAATCGTTGCATACGCCGCGCGCGCCCGACTGCTAATTTGTCGTCTTCGGATAACTCATCCATGCCGAGGATGGCGATGATATCTTGCAGTTCCTTGTATCTTTGCAGGATGCTTTGCACCGCGCGCGCGGTGTTGTAGTGCTCGTTGCCGACGATTAATGGGTCCAATTGTCGTGAGGTGGAATCCAACGGATCAACCGCGGGATAGATGCCGAGCTCGGCGATTTGTCGCGACAATACTAAGGTTGCGTCCAGATGGGCGAAGGTGGTCGCCGGCGATGGGTCGGTGAGATCGTCCGCTGGGACATACACCGCTTGGAAGGAAGTGATGGAGCCGGTTTTGGTGGAGGTGATGCGTTCTTGCAACGCGCCCATCTCGTCGGCCAAAGTTGGTTGATAGCCAACCGCCGACGGCATGCGCCCGAGCAACGCCGATACTTCGGTGCCGGCTAAGGTGTAGCGGTAGATGTTGTCAATAAACATCAATACATCGCGGCCGTCGTCGCGGAAATGTTCGGCCATGGTCAGGCCGGTTAGGGCGACGCGTAGGCGGTTGCCGGGTGGCTCGTTCATCTGCCCATAGACCATCGCCACTTTATCCAACACGCCGGCTTCGGTCATCTCGTGATAGAAATCGTTGCCTTCACGGGTGCGCTCGCCGACCCCGGCGAACACCGATAATCCGCTGTGTGCGGTCGCGATGTTGTTGATGAGCTCCAGCAAGGTTACGGTCTTGCCCACGCCAGCACCGCCGAACAATCCGATTTTGCCGCCTTTGGCGATGGGCATAATGAGGTCAATGACTTTAATGCCGGTCTCCAATAATTCAAGACTGGCGGCTTGCTCTTCGTAACTCGGTGCTGGGCGGTGAATCGGCATGAGTTTTTCGGTTTTGACCGGGCCGGCTTCATCCACCGGATTGCCGAGCACATCCATAATCCGCCCGAGCGTACCCGCACCAACCGGAACTGAGATCGGCGCGCCGGTATTTTCCACCGCCAAACCACGACGCAAACCATCACTGGAGCCCATCGCAATGGTGCGCACCACGCCATCGCCCATCTGCTGCTGCACTTCCAAAGTCAACCCGCCCTCGGCGATCGTGAGCGCGTCATACACTTTCGGAACCGCCTCGCGGGGGAACTGGACATCGACTACGGCGCCGATGATTTCT
>WASV01065014.1_pt1 | contig 15021 bp, 20 predicted proteins | sample 5698531 | NCBI WGS metagenome assembly WASV01 (sample SAMN11175559, study PRJNA528189) | sponge metagenome | isolation source: marine sponge | host: Myxilla | place: Antarctica: Western Antarctic Peninsula, King George Island | collected 2013-01 | reverse complement strand
ATACTGTGAAGCATTTCTCCCTTATCTCCATCAATCCAAAAAAGCAAACCCCCTCGGTCCCCTTTATCAGGGGGAGGAAAAAGAGCGGCATGCCGCGTATGTTGTACTGGATTCCAGCGTGCGCTGGAATGGAAGCGGAAAATGGAAGCGGGGAATGGCAGCATAGAAGAATAGGGTCGTGGGAAAGGAGAGTTCCATTTTGCTCCCGGCGATTAGGTCCAGCATTCGCTGGAATGGGGGTGATAGGGAATGTCGCATGTGGTTATGCCTCCCTGATAGCAAAATTGGACTTATACATTTGTTGGCGGATAACCTTAAAAAGGATTATAATTATCGGTGTTTGGTGTTTTACCTCATTCTCGGATGAGGAACTTTTATTCTTTGTGGAAAAATAATAATTAACGTACTAATTAGCATAATAAATACCGAAATGACAACTCCCCCAGATTTTTTCGCCGAGCCTATTGTTGAGGCCGCGGATATTCATTTTTCTTTTGCGCAGCGTAAAATATATCGCGGCTTGGATATCGTCATTCCACGCGGCAAGGTCACTGTAATCATGGGTCCCAGCGGTTGCGGTAAATCAACTTTTCTTAATCTGGTGGGTGGTCGTTTGCGTCCGCAACGCGGTAGTTTGCGCTTTGATGGCGAGTTGATTCCGGCGCAGGGCGAGCGGCGGCTGTTTGAGATGCGGCGTAAAATGGGCATGCTGTTTCAGAGTAGCGCGTTGCTCACCGATTTATCGGTGTTTGATAACGTCGCTTTCCCGTTGCGCGAGCAAACCGATTTGCCAGAGGAATTGATTCGCATTCTGGTATTGCTGAAATTGGAAATGGTCGGCTTGCGCGGCGCGCGTGCGTTGATGGCGGCCGAATTGTCCGGTGGCATGCAGCGGCGAGTCGCATTGGCGCGCGCGATTGCCCTTGACCCAGCGATGGTTATGTATGACGAACCGTTTGTCGGCTTGGATCCAATTTCCCTCGGCGTCATCGTTAAATTAATTCGCGAATTGAACGATGCGCTTGGCATGACTTCCATCGTGGTGACCCACGATGTCATTGAAGGCAGCAGCATCGCTGATTATTTATATCTGCTTGGCGACGGCAAAATCATCGGACGCGGAACGCCGGATGAAATGAACGACAGCGAGCTGCCGCAGATTAAGCAGTTTATGAACGGCTTGCCCGATGGACCGGTGGGCTATCATTATCCCGCCGCCGAATATCGCGCTGATCTTGCCGGGCACGGTGGTTAAGGAAAGGTAGACGATAACTTCAATAACGATCGATGAGCTGCCAATCATGAATTTCATCGCCGGCCTCGGCGCATGGGCAATTGCATTTGTCGCCCGACTCGGCGCCGCATTTTTATTTTTGTTGCGCGCATTAGTGGGCGCGGTGCGGGTGTTGCCGCGCTTCTCGTTGGTGATTGAGCAATTGTATTCCATCGGCGTTTTGACCATGCTCATCATCGTCGTGTCGGGTTTGTTTGTCGGCATGGTGCTCGGCTTGCAGGGCTATTATCAACTGGTCAATTTCAGTGCCGAATCCAGCCTCGGATTGATGGTTGCATTATTTTTGGTGCGCGAGCTCGGACCGGTGTTAGCAGCATTGCTGTTCGCCGGGCGCGCTGGCTCGGCATTGACTGCGGAAATTGGCTTGATGAAAGCCACCGACCAATTATCGGCAATGGAAATGATGGCAGTTGACCCGATGACGCGAATAATCGGACCCCGCTTTGTCGCCGGATTAATCGCCATGCCGTTGCTGGCGGCGTTGCTAAGCGCAGTCGGTGTGCTGGGCGGATATTTGATTGGCGTCAGTCAATTCGGCGTTGATTCCGGGGTATACTGGTCGTCCATGCAAAACGGCGTTGATTGGATTGACGATGTATTGAACGGCGTAATCAAGAGCGTAGTATTCGGCTTCGTAATTACTTGGGTAGCGTTATTTGAAGGCTATGCCGCGCCGCCAACTTCCGAAGGTGTCAGCCGCGCAACCACGCGCACTGTGGTTACATCATCGTTGGCGGTGCTCGGCGGAGACTATATTTTAACGGCGTTAATGTTTGGAGGATTGTAGTAATGCAAAACAGCGAACAACGAAAGAGCATTGAAATCTGGGTTGGCATTTTCATAGTCGCCGGATTGGCGGGGTTGACTATGCTCGCGGTTCAAGTGAGCAACGCTGGTGCTGGCGGCGGCGACATCTTCCGAATCAGCGCGACCTTCAATAACGTCGGCGGATTAAGCGAAAAAGCCCCGGTGATGATTGGCGGAGTGCGCGTCGGGCGAGTCGGTGACATATCCATAGACAAAGAAAGTTACCGTGCGGTAGTGAGCATGGATATAGACGCACACTACGACAACCTGCCAATTGACACCAGCGCATCCATCTTCACCGCCGGATTACTCGGCGCGCAATTCGTCGGGCTACAAACCGGCGGTGAAGATATTTACCTACAAGAAGGCGGCAGATTAGACCTCACCCAAGACGCCATTCAACTGGAAGATTTGATTGGCAAGTTTTTATTCAACCAAGGCAAGGAAAGCTCGGCGCAATAAATAAGGCATTAAATAGGCATTAAATAGGTTAGCACAATGAATGTTTTGATTAAAAAAATCACCCGCGCACCGATTGCTCGCCCGCGGATGGTTTGCCAGCTGATTATTTGCATCAGTTTGCTCACGCCTACCATGTGGTCAGTATCAGCGTCGGCGCAGGAAAAACCGCATGCGGTGCTCGAACAAGCGGTGCAAACCTTGCTCAGTCAATTCGCTGACAAGCGCACATTATTTGAAACCGATAAGCGTGAATTGTTCGCGTTAGTTGATCGAGTCGTGGCGCCGCTTTTTGATTTCAAAAAAATCTCCAGGCTGGTGCTGGCGCGTAACTGGAAACCCGCCAGCGATATCCAGCGTGATGAATTCGGTGAGGAGTTTAAGAAGCTACTGATTGGCACTTACGCCACCGCGCTTTTTAGATACACCGGCGAAGAAAAAGTGCTATTCACCGGCTCGGAAATAACCGAGCGCCAGGGACGCAAATTCGCCAAAGTGTATTCGCAAGTTACCATCAGCAACGGCACGCCCATCGTGGTGGACTATGCGCTGATTATGAATAAGGACGGCGGTTGGAAAATCTATAACATAACCATCGCCGGCATCAACATGATCACCAACTACCGCAATACCTACGCCGCCGCCATCGGCAATCGCGGCTTGGGCGACGTGCTTTCCTCCATGAAAGCAATCAACGCCAAGCAGTATTCCACACCATAACGCAAGTAACTACGCACACATTAACGCACACAATGACAAACGCATCGCATATCACCCGCGACGGCAATTACATCACCCTGCACGGTGATTTAACCCATCCAACCGCCCGCCAACTATTCACCCAAACACCGTCGTTCGGCAGCGAAAAAACAACGGTTGATTTAACATCAATACGCAACGTTGACAGCGCCGGCCTCGCCTTGTTAGTGCACTGGTCGAATCGCGCACGCGCATCCTCCGCCCAACTAAAATTCACCAACACATCAACCCAACTCCAACAACTCGCAAAAATAACCGATCTGGAAAATCTATTTCAATGACATATGCCACGCCGTTGATAAAAGAAATCGGCGGCTTGCTGGATAAGTGCGGCGGTAATGACCGGGCAATGCCGGCAACGACGCTTTATAATGAAAATTGGCTGTTGCGGTTGGTGCTGGATTGGCACAAACGAAACAAATGTCCTGATTCTCCATTTTCTTTTCATTCCGACGCTACATGGTATTCGGAAGGGTTGCTGGCATCACCTTTTCTTAAGGGGGTTAAGCGTGAAAAACACACTCACGCAGACGGTGTTATCGGTAATTTCTGCATCAAAAAAACAGCAGAAATTTGGCCGATGGAAGGTGCAAGACAACTGGTTGTAATAGAAGCAAAATTAGGTAGCCCTTTATCATCAGGAACTAAAAACAGTAGCAACTACAACCAAGCGGCAAGAAATGTTGGTTGTCTTGCCCACATAGCCGCCGCCGGCAAACATTGTTTGCCCGCTGAAACGATAAAGGAATGGCGCAAAGGAGCGTTTGCTTTTTATTTGGTTGTTCCGGAGTCGCGGAAGGGTGAATTTGAATCAAAGATGGCACGGGAAAGCATAGAAGAACGAATTAGATGTCGTGCCGCAGGTTGCGAAAAAAACGGCGATTGGTATGATAAAAACATTGCCCCATACTGCAAGCCCGACGTTATGACGGTGGAGCTCGTCACTTGGGAATGTGTTTTACGGAAAATGAAATACGCAGGATGCGGCGATGAGTATCAAATGTTTTATGCTCAGTGCTTGAATCCGACTCACGAATTAACCCGAAGGTAAAAAAGTAATGCGGTATAAATGCTATCGTCAAAATCACGTTACCCTACCCGGCCCGGCAGAGCGCATGCGTTGGATAATTTTCTCAATCAAGAGTTGGGCGCAAGTGTTGAGTTGCCGGGCAAGTTATGTGTTGGGCTTGAATGTTGTACCAAGTTGCCGTAACATTAAGCCTTAACGATGACCACGCCCGCCGAAATTGAAAGTTGGATCCAAACTGGCATGCCTGATGCTGAGGTCAGCGTGGACGGCGACGGGCATCATTTTGAAGCCGTCATTATCAGCACCGAATTCAAAGACAAATCTCTAATCCAACGCCATCAGATGGTATACCGCGTCCTCGGTGATAAAATGAAAGTGCAAATACATGCACTTTCTATGAAGACGCTAACACCGGAAGAGCATCGCCCTGAGTAACGCCCGTTTTAAGCGTATTGACCTGATTACTACCTGATACTGGTTGATAGACAACCTTATTTATTTAACACACAGAGGCAAATAAAATGTCCGTTCAAGAGCAATTGAAAGAAATTATTGAGAGTAATGAAGTCGTTCTGTTTATGAAGGGTACGCCGGATTTTCCGCAGTGTGGGTTTTCTGGGCGGACTTCGCAGATTTTGAAGGAGTGCGATGCGCGGTTTGCGTCGGTGGATGTGTTGGCGGATGAGGCGGTGCGGCAGGGGATTAAATCGTATTCGCAATGGCCGACCGTGCCGCAGTTATATGTGCGTGGTGAATTTGTCGGTGGGTGTGACATTATGACTGAGCTGTATGAGAACGGTGAGTTGCAGAAGATATTGAAGCCGGAAGAAACTGCGGCGTAATTACGCAGGGCAGTGACCAGCGTAATTAACTGCCGGAAAGTCGCATTAGACGGCTTGATAGGCGGCGCGGTATTTGCGGGCGACCCATTGGTGGAAGTGATGGGTTGAGGTATCCATGGTTGGTGAGAATACGCCGCCGCGGAAGCCGGGGGAATTGCGCCCGAGTTGCATTTCTTCTACCGCATTGACATCTTCACGGAAAACTTTTTGCCAAGTTTGGAGGTTGGATTTTCGGCTGGTTTGGTAGCGGTCGGTGGCACCTTCGCCGACATAAAATATGCGCAAGTCTTCGCGAACTCGATTGATGCCGAGCGGGTGAATGATGAGGGCGTAAAAATGATTCACCTGAAATCCCAGCAATAGGTTGGGATAGAAAACCGGATATTCGGCGATTTCGTATTTATCTTTTGGCCAATCGGGGAAAATCGGCAGGGTCTCCTCGCCGTCAATCACCGGGTTAAAAGTGTTGGTGCCTTGTCCGGCGAAATCATCGGAAATCAGCATGCAGTAATGGCGGCTGAGGGGCGAATAGGTATTTAGCGACGGATGAATCCACGGCAAGTGATAGGCCTCGCAGTAATTTTCCACCGCCAGTTTCCAGTTGCAATTGGCTTGCAGGGATAACCCCGAATCCGCTTGTGGTGGAGCGAGGGCGGCGGCACCATCGGCTCCGATATAGTGCTGGTAACGCTCGATGAGCGGTGCCGCATGTTCATTAAATGGCGAAGCATCCGCGCTTAAATTCACAAACAAAACCCCCATCCAGCAATGCGAACGCACCGGCTTCAAGCCATGTTTTTCGCGGCAAAATCCTTCGGCTTGATGAATATCGGGACCGCCGATGCAGGGCGTCGCTTTGAGCGTGCCGCTCAAGTCATAACTCCATGAATGATACGGGCAGACCAGCAATCCATTGGTTTTCTTCGGTGCATTGACCAATCGCGTTCCGCGGTGGCTGCATACATTGTGAAAAACCGTCGGCGAGCCGTGCGGGTTGCTGATAACTAACAGCGGCAAGCCCATAAAATCCAATGGCGTGACCATGTTTTCGTTGCGGTGGTCGTCGCAAAAAGCGACGGCAGTCCAAGTTTTGGCGAATAGATGATCACGCTCAAATTTGTGCAATTCCAGATCAGTATAAGCGGCGTTGGGCATGCCGCTGGCGGCGGCGATGGGTCTTTCTACGGCATCCAAGTCGCTGAGGGAAATCGCGTCGGGTAGGTTTTGTGTCATGGGCATGTGGGCTAAAATTGCAGGCGGGAAATAGCCGATATTCGCATCCCAGCACGGGCATGGCAAGGGTATGCAAGGGCATTGCAAGCGATTTGTGCCGCTATTTGCAGGCTGTCATCGTAGTATTTATATTGACATCGTTGCCACATGCTGGCAATATTTTCCAACTTTGACTGTGTAAAATTTTCCTATAATTCCATCTCGCAGGAGAAAATACCTATGAAACCATCAACTACACCATTACCCAAATCATCAATCAAAACCCCACGCCTCTCGCGCCGTCAGTTCCTCGCCGCCAGCGGTGCGGTCGCCGCTGGCTTCCATCTGCCGGCGTTCGGTGAGGAAAATAAACTTAATTTCTACAATTGGGACACCTACATCGGCGAGACCACATTGGCGGATTTCAAGGGTGCCAGCGGTGTTGAAGTCAAGATGGATTTATTCGGTGACAACGCCGAACTATTCGCCAAAATACGCGAAGGCAACCCCGGCTACGATGTCATCGTGCCGACTAACGAGTACGTTGAACGTATGTGGCGGGCGGATTTATTGCAGCCGCTAGAGCATAGTGCGTTGCCGAATTTCCGCGCCAACATCAGCACCATTTTTCAAGAGGCAGATTTTGATCCCGGTCGCCAATATTCCATGCCATATATGTGGGGGACTATGGGCATCGGCTATCGCAAATCCAAAGTTGCCCGCCCAGATTCGTGGTCGGCGGTGTGGGGCGAGCAATCCAATCAATACCGCGGCAAAATCGGCTGGATTAGCGAGCCGAATTCAATGCTTGGTATGGCGTTGCGTTATCTGGGCTACTCATATAATTCCACCAACCCCGATGAAATTCGCAAAGCGGCCAATCAGTTGATTAAATTCAAAAAGAATGTGAAAGGTATTTTTGAAGATAACGGGCAAGATTTGCTGGCTTCCGGCGAATGCGATTTGGTGGTGGAATGGAATGGCGATATTGTTCAACTCATCAGCGAAGACCCGGATGTGGATTATGTCATCCCCAAAGAAGGCAGCTACTATTGGCAAGATTGCTTGTGCATTCCGGTCGGTGCGCCGCATCCGAAAAATGCGCATGCCTTCATCAACTTCCTGATGGGTGCCGACATCGGTCGCGATTTGGCGGAATACATAGAATACGCCACCGCCAACGAAGCGGCGCGCAAACGCACCGATGCTTCCTACCATCAAAACCCCGCCATCTTCCCGCCGGATGAGGTGATGGCAACTTTGGAGCCATCACTCTATCTCGGCGAACAACGCGCGCAATTGATTGACGAGGAATGGACGCGGGTTTTGGCATCGTAACCATCTTCCGCAGTTCACGCGGATGGTAAAAGGGCAGGGATGCCCGTGCGGATTGCTGATAGGGTGCGGTGATGGTGAGCTTTGATAAAGCCATCAAAAAACACCTGGATGCATATCGCCGGGATGTTTTGTGCGTGGCAAAAAAAGGGGAATGGCGTCGCAAAGAATACGGGCATATCCTTCCCGATTGTTGTGGTGCGTTAAATATTTTGCAAGAATATCGCCATGAATTTTTTAGTTGGCAGGCAAAATCAAAAGTGAAACTTCATCAATTTTTTCATCATCTTAATTCTTCGCAAGCGGCATGCTTTAATCTCTTTTTTCCACCGGTTTGGTTAAACAACAATGCGATTGTTTTTGAAATACTTGGTATTGATGAAGGCAATATTGAATGCTGGGCGTTTGAAAAAGTGGTAGATAAAGCAGAAGGAACTAATTTTGATTTTTATTTAGAACTTAAATCTGGGGCAAAAATATATGTGGAGTTTAAGTATTCTGAAAATAAATTCGGCAAAGCAGAAATTAATGATAAGCGTCGGGAAAAATTGAGAACGATTTACAAATCGAAACTTAAGAACAAGGTCGCGGATAAATATTTAAAAGAAGCGCAATTTTTTAAACATTACCAAATACTTCGCAACTTAGTTTATTTCCAACCTGAACGAGGCGACCAAGTGATATTTATATATCCAAAAGCCAATGAAAAATTATGCGGTACGCCAGCATTGTTGGATGACATAGTGCCGGATTCACAATATCGCAACGCCATCAAGGTGCGTTATTGGGAAGATGCGGTTGATGGAATAACGGCGTTCGTCGGTGACAATAATCTTCGCAATCATTATCGTCAGTATCAACAGAAATATCTTCCGGGGAGTGAATAACCTTGCAAAGCGAGCATTGGCGAACTAACGCTGGCATTTTTGCGGCACTCGGATTGCCCGGGTTGTTATGGTTGGTGGTGTTTTTTGTGGTGCCGCTGGGGTTTATTTTTGGGCTTAGCTTTTCCGAAAAAAGCGGCATCGTTGACCACGATCTAACTTGGACCGGCAGCAATTACCTGCGCGCTTTTGAACCGATTTATCTCGGCATTTTTGTCAAGTCGCTGATTATCGCCGTGGCCGCTACCGTGGCTTGTTTAGTGGTCGGTTATCCGGTGGCGTTGGCAGTGGCTTTTGCGCCGCAAAAAATCAAAATGCCGTTGTTGTTAGCAATCACGCTGCCATTTTGGATCAACATCCTCATCCGCACCTATTCACTTATCGCGGTTTTCAGAACGCGTGGTTTTTTAAATTTCACCGCGGAATGGTTGTGGGACATCGGCGATTCACTATTGCGTTTCGTCGGCTTTGGCGGAACCGGGCAATATCAACCGTTAGAATTGCTCTACACCAACACCGCCGTAGCGTTGGGAATCGCATATGTTTTTCTGCCGTTTATGATTTTACCGTTGTATGCCGCCATGGATCGTTTTGACAAAACTTATTTGGAAGCGAGTTTGGATTTAGGCGCGGGCCATTGGCGCACCTTCACAAAAGTTTTGTTACCGCTGACCATGCCCGGCGTTATCAGCGGCGTGATGATCGTATTCGTGCCGGCACTCGGTGCGTTTTTTATCGCCGACATGTTAGGCGGTGCCGATAGCCAGTTAATCGGCAATGTTATTGAGCGACAATTTTTAGGCGCGAACAACTGGCCATTCGGTGCAGCACTTTCTTTTTTATTGATGTATCTAACTTTCGTCGCTATTACTTTGCGTCAGTTGTTCGCCACCAAAACGACCGCGGAGGATGACAATGCGTAGAGTAGAGCCGCTTGACTATGTCGGTCGCTGGTGGATGCGCGGATTTTTAGCGTTGTTTTTTGTCATGCTATATGCGCCCATTGTTGCGTTGGTGGTGTTTAGTTTTAACGATTCCAAACGCAACATTGTGTGGCGCGGTTTTACCACAAAATATTATCTCAAGGCGATGGAAAACGATTCGCTGATTTCCGCTTTCGTCAATTCACTGACCATCGCCGTGGTCAACATGATAGTCGGCGTAATCTTAGGCGTGGCCGCCGCCATCTTGTTGTGGCGTTTTCGTTTTCCATGTCGCTTCGTAGCCAACGGAATCCTGTTCCTGCCTATTGTCATTCCCGAAATCTGCATGGGCGTCGCCATGTTAGTGTTCTTCAATCAGTGGTGGCCGCGCGATTTAGCATGGCCGCTCAGCCTCGGCAGCATCATGATCGCTCACATCACTTTCACTTTCCCATTCGTCGCAGTCATCGTGCGTGGGCGGTTGGCATCGGTCAATCGCGAGCTGGAAAAAGCCGCGATGGATCTTGGTGCTAACGAATGGCAAGCCATGCGCGATATTTTGTTCCCGCAAATTCGCCCGTCCATCGTCGCCGGCGCACTCATCGCGTTCACTTTATCGCTGGATGATTTTGTCATCACTTACTTCACCTCCGGACCCAACAGCATCACGCTACCGGTTAAGATCAATTCCATGGTACGTTTTTCAGTAACCCCGGAAGTCAACGCCGCATCCACCGTTTTAATCGTCATCACCATCGCCGCCGTAGTTTTCGCCATGCGTTTCCAAAATGTAAAAAAAGGATAACCCTAAATTCAAACCATAAACTCAAACTCAAACTCAAACTCAAACTCAAACTCAAACTCATACCAACTTAACTATCATGCCCGGTGTACTCATAGAAATCTGCAACCTCAGCAAAACCTTTGGCAGCGAAGCGGCACTCAGCGATGTTTCATTGGAGATTTACGACAAAGAATTTTTGGTGTTGCTCGGTCCCTCAGGATGTGGAAAAACCACGCTTCTCCGACTCATCGGCGGTTTTGAAAATCCCACCGCCGGCGGTATTTCCATGGAGGGACGCGACATCACCAAACTGCCGCCCAATAAACGCCCGGTCAACATGGTGTTCCAATCCTACGCAGTTTTTCCGCACATGAATGTGCGCGACAATATCGCTTACGGTTTGCGCATTGACGGTGTTGAAAAACGCGAATTGGAGGAGCGCGTAAACGATGCATTGGCATTGGTGCAATTAGATTCTCTGGCGAGCCGCTATTCCCATCAACTATCCGGCGGACAACGACAACGAGTTGCGTTAGCACGCGCGTTAGTAAAACGGCCGCGAGTTTTGTTATTGGACGAGCCGTTGTCAGCGCTTGACGCCAAACTGCGTGAGACCATGCAGAACGAATTAGTCAAACTACAACACACCGTAGGCATCACTTTCGTGGTAGTCACCCACGACCAAGACGAAGCCCTATCCATGGCCGAACGCGTCGCCGTCATAGAACATGGACGCATCCGTCAACTTGATACGCCCCGCAATTTATACGAAGCCCCGCAAAATAGATTCGTCGCCGATTTCGTCGGCCGCATGAATATCTTAGCGGCGCGCCCACTCGGCAATCATCGCTACGCGGTTGAAGGACTCGGCGAGATGCCCATCTCGCCCGCCGCCGTATCACGCAATTCCGATGTGTCACGCGCCGACAAATCTGCAGCCGTGGCATTCCTCGCCATCCGCCCGGAAAAATTATCCATCGCCATAGAAAAACCCACCGGCGAAGGCATTCATTTTTATGCTGCCACCATCGAAAACATCGCCTATTACGGCGGCGAAACCGTACTCACCGTAAAAACCAAACCCGGCGCCACCCTCACCATCTCCCTCCCCAACAACCACCGCAACGCCACGGTGCCAATTATCGGCGAGCGAGTGACGGTATGGTGGCGAGGGGAAGATGTGATTACTTTGGTGGAGTGACGGGAATGCGGAAAATTATATCGCCAAGTAACAGTGATTATCAAAGCGCATTCGCATCGTTTAATTCTTCTTTTTCTTTATGGGTATCAACAATTGTGTTCCAGTCTTTGGATTCGTATTCAATTCATATGTACACTATCCCTCTTGATAATCCTACCAATATAACTCTCAATGATACGGTGTTTTCTGGTTCCCATAAAGATGCCTAATATCAGCATCCACTATAAGCTAAACATTGATAAAATTCATCGTATTCAGAATATAACTTAAGACCAATGCGTTCGATTACCGTTCCTGGCTCTCCATATTTGTTACTTAAACTTGATTTGATTTTTTTATATAATTTTTCTCTTTTGTACCTATCATTAGCATTTTTTGAAGTCCCTTTTCTTCAATGAACACTAAATGATACTTTTCTCCAAAGGAAACAGAATTTACAGGATTGCCCCGTGACGCATGATGTTCTATTGCCAATTTCTTGACATGCATTAATAATTACCCTCCTTGCTTTTCAATTAATTTCGAGTTTCTCCTCATTTTAAGCCAAAAGGTGCTTGTGCATATTCTGCATAGGCAACGGTGGAAGACAGTGCGATGGAAAAAATCGTTAGTACGTTTTTCATAATTTATTGCGTCTTTTTTCAAATGTTGTATTTCGAATTAATTTTTCTAAAAGAAGGGCGAGTGAATGTCAAGATAGTATGGAGTTTCACAGGACACGCCTCCGATTAGTGGACGCAGGTGATATGTGTGAAGTTAAATTAGTTCGGTTGAAATTTTGTTTTGTTTTTTACTAACGTAGATCTTCTATATACCATTGCACGTGGAAATCGCTAAAATCCGCCAATTGCTTAGATGTTACACCAAATACCCCGCCGGTCCAAGTTGAAAATGCTGCGGAACCATCAATGTTAAGAACATTTTGGGGGAAGGTTCTGATTGTGTACACGACATTCTGATATTCATATTCAGACCCAAGTTTTTGGAAATAATTCCCATCTAGCAAAAATTTTTTATTACCTTTTGAAGATAAAATAATGGAATTGAAATTCTTGTTTTTTATTTTTTGTGCGTACTGCAAGAAAACTCTAAAAACATCGGCGGGTCTCTTTAAATGATTGATTTTCCGAACGTTTATCACTAATATTGTTGGTATTAAATACTTTGCGTAATGAACCGAAATATCTATTCCTTCGTTTCTATAATCATCTTTTATTATTGAATTCATCGGTATCTGTAATGTTGCGTAGTTAAGTAAAAAAGGTGCCACCGAAACGATAGCAATAAATAACAACAGGAAAAAATATTTTTTAATGGACACAATTATTTCTTCGTTTAGTCATTTATAAAACTACTTGCTGGAAGTTGGTTACCAATCTTTTTTTCGAATTCTTTTGTCGTGCAGAATAGCCCAGATGTATGAGGATCCTTGAACCATATTGCTGAGTACGCCAGGGCCATCACACGGAACGTGTTTCAATGCTTTTTTAAATTCGTTCTTATGGATATGGCGTTTTGTTCTACTTGTATGCAGAATTTTATCATTAATTTTATAAGTAAGCGGTTTCCCACGCTTGGTTTCAAAATCATCGCCTTCGTGGGCTTTGATTCTATTCCATACTTTATCAATGTTTGGCATAGCGATATATCCTGATTCGTGTGGTTAGCGATTAATCAAAATCATAGCATCTATCGTTGATAACAATCCATTACCACGCTCTTCGTATTGCATGCAACAAAAAACACACCACCCACTCCGCAGATTCTATAAATAACAATCCAAAAACCAATCATGTCGTAGTCGGATAAAATTATTTACTGCAGAGCCCAACTGTTGTCCGGTTGACGCACTCACTGCAAACACGCATTTCCCTACGCGCTTTGCTTCTTTCACTGCCGGCACGAAATCACCGTCTGCCGAAAGTAAGTATGCAACATCGTATTCATTGCGTTGCGCCATACTCACCAAATCAACGGCGATTTGCACATCTACTTGTTTTTCTACGTAGGTGGGGATGGTCATATTGCAGATGCGGAGGAGTTCGGTGCGAATGTCTTGACGGATGTGTGTACCGTATTCGTCTATAATTTTTTTTATACTATTCGCGGTGGGATTTTCCTTCGGCGATATTTGGCGCTGTTCAATTCTCCCCAAAGATACCGACACATCTTGCAGCCGCAACACCTTGAGGAATTTTTCTTGTCGGCGTATTCGTGCGAGGTTGCTGGCTACTTTACCGACATAGTAACGAATCTCAATGAGGCGTCGATCATTTATGAGAAGTTTCTCCGCGACCTTATGGTAATCCAGCGTTGTGCTTTGAATGCCAATTCCTTTGAGCCCGTGATACCAGTTGTTACCGTCTATCAATAAAACTGCGCGGGGAAGTTCGTCCATGTGGTTTGCCATGTAGTCCGTCTATAGTGACATGCAAAAAAACCCCGGGGCGTCTTGTATCAACGAAATTCCGGGGGGGTTAGTGGTCTATATGAGGGTAGAATAACACCTAATATTATGATGTCAAGTGTTTTTATGCATATTTTCTGCCGTTGCGCAAAGCAAGAAAGGTCGTTTCCAATGCCTATCTCTCCACTCCTTTTATAAATAACAATTCAAAAACCAATCATGTCGTAGTCGGATAAAATCATTCACTGCAGAACCTAACTGTCGTCCAGTTGATGCACTCACTGCAAATACGCATTTCCCTACGCGCTTTGCTTCTTTCACCGCCGGCACAAAATCACCGTCTGCCGAAAGTAAGTATGCAGTATCGTATTCGTCGCGTTGCGCCATACTTAGCAAATCAACGGCGATTTGCACATCTACTTGTTTTTCCGTGTAGGTGGGGATGGTTATAGCGCAGAGGTGGGTTAGTTCGGCGAGAATATCTGCGCGAATATAATCTCGGTGTTGGTTGATAATGTTTTTTAAGTTGCGTGCGGTGGGGTTGTCTTTGGGGAATATTTCGTGTTTCTCAATTCGCCCCAAAGATATTTTCACACCTTGCAATCGCAACACCTTGAGGAAGTTTTTTTGTCGGCGTACTCGCATGCGGTCACCGAAGACTTTACCGACATAGTAGCAAATTTCAATAAGGCGTCGATTATGCTGGAGAAGTTTCTCCGCCACCTTGCGGTACTCCAAATCGGTGCTTTGAATGCCGATTTTTTTAAGCCCGTGATACCAGTTATTACCGTCTATCAATAAAATTGCGCGGGGAAGTTCGATCATGTAGTTATGCATCCATGCATCCGTCATGTTAGTTAGGCAAAAACCCCCGGGGCGTCACTGATTCCGACGATAGTCCGGGGGAGGTTATTGGTCTATATGGGGACAGAATAACACCTAATATTATGATGTCAAGCATTTGCACAAGTCCAATACCATATGCATTCAGGTTGATATTGAGCCAAAAATTGCACGGGTATTTTGAGTCTGTGATGGGGTGAGACGGTATGGTATGCGATTAACCAATCGGCTAATTTTTGGT
>WASV01067732.1_pt1 | contig 15100 bp, 13 predicted proteins | sample 5698531 | NCBI WGS metagenome assembly WASV01 (sample SAMN11175559, study PRJNA528189) | sponge metagenome | isolation source: marine sponge | host: Myxilla | place: Antarctica: Western Antarctic Peninsula, King George Island | collected 2013-01 | reverse complement strand
GCTTTTCTATGTGACCGATTATTTTTTGACATCCAACAACGCAAAAACCCAAAAGACCAAGCAATCAGCAATTATCTGTTTTTGACTGCTTGTGCTAGGGTCTGTAAACCAGCAACACTATCATCCCAACCTAAACACGCATCGGTAATACTTTGACCGTAAGTCAATTTATCTAAGGTATTAATCGCTTGATTGCCCTCTTTAAGATGACTTTCTATCATGACACCAAATATTTGGTTTGAGCCTTGTTTTATCTGTGTGGCAATTTCTGCAACAACTTTAAGTTGATTTTTGAATTTCTTTTGACTATTACCATGACTGCAATCCACCATTAATCTTGGTGCTAGTTTAGCCTTACTCAATCTTTGGCAGGCATCGTCAATATCCTCTTGATGATAATTAGGTTGCTCACCGCCTCGTAGAATAATATGACAATTTGGGTTGCCTAGCGTTTTATAGCGTTTTAGTATGCCTTTTTTACTAATTGACCAAAACATATGTGAATATGAGGCTGATACAGTGGCATCAATAGCGACTTGTACATTGCCATTAGTGGCATTTTTAAACCCAACAGAACAAGACAAACCCGAAGCAAGTTCACGATGAATTTGGCTTTCTGTCGTGCGTGCACCAATAGCCCCCCAACTGATTAAATCAGCGAAGTATTGTGGGGTAATTAAATCCAAATATTCTGTTGCAGTGGCTAGACCTAAATTGGTAATATCGCGTAATAAGGCACGGGCTTGTTTCAGGCCTTTTTCCATATCGCAACTATCATCTAGGTCTGGGTCATAAACAAGCCCTTTCCAGCCAATTGTGGTGCGAGGTTTTTCAAAATAAACCCGCATAACAAAAAATAATTCGTTTTCAAACTGTGCTTGTATTTTGGCTAATTTGTGTGCATACTCTAAGACTGCTTTTGGGTCATGTACCGAACAAGGCCCGATAATCACCATTAAACGACTGTCTTTACCACTTGATATATCAGCAATGGTATTTCGTGCATTACTAATAGTTTGCATATTGTGTTCACTTAATGGACACTGATTAATAAGGTCTATAGGTGGTGTTGGATCTTGTGCCTCTTGAATACGAGTATTATTGTGTTGTTGTGCGTTCATGTTAATCCTTTATGTTAGTCTTTTATGTTAATCTTTTATGATCATCGCGTAAGCGGAGTGATTATGAATAGATTCAAAATTTTCTGACTCTAGCGTATAGGCTTTAATGCCTGAATGTTCATTTAATTTTTTAGCAATATCACGCACTAAATCTTCTACAAAAGCTGGGTTTTCATAAGCTTGTTCGGTAACAAACTTTTCATCTTCGCGTTTTAGCACCGCATATAATTCACTAGAAGCGCACGATTGTGCAATGTCAATTAAATCTTCTACAAACACAGGCTTCTGGTCTGACATTAAGACATCAATGGTAATGTGTGAACGCTGATTATGTGCGCCATATTTTGAAATACTTTTAGAACAAGGGCAAAGGCTGGTTACAGGGATAATGACCTTTAATCTTATATTAGTATTATGGCTAGTGGTCTGGCCGTGTAATTCAACTTGATAATCCAATAAACTTTGCACTTTAGAAACCGGTGCTGTTTTTTGTCTAAAAAAACTAAATCCAGTGCTAACCTGCACATTAGGTGTGTCTAAGCGTTGTGCGACTTTATCTAATATTTCTGCAAAAGACTGTGCGCTAAAGCGTAGTTCTCCTGCATTTAAAATCTCAATAAAACGCGACATATGTGTACCTTTAACCTCAGCAGGTAGCTCAACAGTCATCGTAAAATTAGCCACAGTGTGTTGAGCGGTGTTTGATTTATCTAAAAATACAATAGGATGTTTAATATCTTTAATACCAACTTGATTAATAATAATATTACGGATATCTACTTTGTTTTGCGTATCGGGTAAAGTGCAGGTCGTCATGATAATTAATTAGTTAATAATGAGGCTTATTCAGTATAAGCAACACAAGCTCTAGGCGTTTTCCAAATAGAAACTATTGCAATACGAACATTGTTTATATTATATTGCTGTGCTAAGTTGGTTTTTAAAGTTTGAAATAAATAACGCGGTAAGTTTTCAGTAGTTGGATTAATTTTATCAAAAGGTTTGATTTCATTTAAAAACTGATGATCTAAAGTATCAATTAATAACTTAGTTTGTTGTTTTAAGATTTTAAAATCAATAGAGATCCCGATATTATCTAGTGTTTGTACCTCTAAAGAAACTTCAACATTCCAATTATGCCCATGCACGCACGCATAATCACCTTGATAGCCTCTAAGTGCATGAAGTGCATGAGCAGCAAAAAAATCAGTGATAACCTTAACGGTAAACATAGGATAGATACTTATCTTAAACCTAATAATTATACCGTGCAAAAAAAGCCTAAAGACTTAATAAGACTATTGCATTAGATATAAACATTATCTAAAAGCAAATTATCACTCATTTGTTAATTTTTATCAATCTCACTTTACTCTGCTAAATCAATCTTTATAAAAATTAACAACTAAGCAAAACACTACATTTATCCAACATTTGTATCTAATGCAGTGGTCTAAAATTGTGCTAGGCTAATGCAGTGACCCTAAACAACTCTATATAAAAACCACTCTAGCGAGTGGTTTTTATAAGCAACTTTATTGCATTAGGCTTAGCAATTAATAAGCACAACAAAACCAATAGCACTCATTGCTGCATCATCGGAATATTCAGTATATGAGATTCGTACTGCATATTTTTTAAGTGATTGTATTTCTTGTTGTTCAAGCGTCATGGCTTTGCTTGATTTGGGTGTTTGTCCATTAAGTTCTGCTAAATATTGCCTATTCCAACGCGCAATAGCAGTTGGATCAATACCCGATATTTCTATGATTTGTTTGTGGGTGTAATTTTCATGAACCCTAAGCTTGGCATAATCTAGCTTTTGTTCAATAATAAAGATTACTCGTTGTTTGCTTGGTTGTGTCATTATTGACCTGCTTATGTTTTTATTATAAGGCTATTTTTGTGTCCAGGTTTTTTTAGACCATTACAGTTTATCAGGCTATTACAGCTGTGTAAAAGACGAGCAGCCATAGAACCTATTATTGGACATCTTAAGTCAGACTTTAGATTATCAAGAAATCTACTCAAGGGACAAGTAGGGGATGAGATTACTGTTTTAATGGCAGCTTGTGCTTGGAATTTAAGAAAATGGTTGATTTTAGCCGCTATTTTTTTCTTGGTGGCAGGTTGAGTCATTGTTTGTTAGATATCAAGGCTCTTTTACCGTGTTGAATAAAAAGCGGGCTTACTGATTTTTAGTGTTGCTGAAATAGATGTTTTTTGGTTGGTGGGAAGGGTTTTTAAGGGTTGACTAGGGTTAAGTATTTTTAATTATGCAACGGTTTTAATAAATGACTGCTAGTTCTTCATTAGCTCTTCTTGTTAACCAAACTGGCTTATCTTCTGTTATTAATATGTTTTCCTCAGCAACCATTTCTTTGTCTATATCGTATTTTATACTGGGTTCAAGCGTTAAGACAACACCTGCCTCTAGTTTGACAGGGTTGGTTGCCATATTTGATGGCCATTCTGTTAATTGTAACCCTAGCCCATGCCCTAATCTGCCTACTGTTGAACCTAAATTGCCACCTTCTTGTAACACTTTATACATAGCTTTGTAGATGTCTTGTGTGGTGTTGCCAATTTTAGCTGCCTTAAATCCAGCAGTGGTTGCCTTGTATAGAGTTCTATGGGCTTTTTTTGATTTTTCATCAGCCTTCTCAAAAGCAAAGTTTCTATCAAAATCGCAAAAATAACTATCATAAACACATCCAGTATCAATGACTAATATGTCTTCTGTTTGCAGTATTCTTTCACTAGGCCCCATGATAATTGAATCATAGCCTCTAAACCCAGAACCAGATATTAAATAAGGAGAATCGTCTACACCTAAAGCCAAAAGATGTTGTTTAAATGTCTGGCAATTTGTCCTTTCGCTTTTACCTATTTGTAAAATGGATGTTAAATCTTCAAAGCCTTGTGAAACAAGCTCACAAGTATATTTAATTTTTGCAACCTCAGCAGCTGATTTTATATAGCGAGTATATTTTAATAAAGGTGTACAGTCTTTTATTTCAGTGCCATTAAGGTTATTGATAAGTTTGTTATAATCGTTCAGAGCCATTCTAACAATACTCTCTTGTCCTTTTGCTACACCTAAACAATTAAATTTTTTAATTAATAATTTAATTTGTGATGTTAATAAACTAACCCCTTCATCTAAAGGGTTTGGTGAGCTCCATGTTTGTATATTGTCTAACCAAGTAGCACTCATTCCACCCTGCCCTATAGTGGGAATAATAGCGATGGGTTTGTTATCTAACGGGATTAATACAAACCAAGGTCTTGTAGGGCTTTGAAGAAACTGTGTTTTAAACCCAGTAAAGTATTCAATGTCTTCTTGGGTGGTCAATAGGATGACATCTATTTTGGATGAATGCATTAATGTTTGTATTTTAAGCAATCTACTTTCGTATTCTGGTAATTCAAAACCCCTAGGCGGTAAATTAATCATTTTTCTCTCCTTGCAGGTTAACATACATAGCTGGAATAGTCGCATAAAGTGCGGCGCATCTTATTAATTCTGCTTTTTTAACTTCTTCATTGGGTGCATGTGCATATTTTAGTTCACCAGGACCATAACCTATAACTGGGATATTATGTAACCCCATGATAGAAACCCCATTTGTTGAAAATGGCCAAACATCTAACACAGGCTCTTTGTTAAATAATGCTTTATAAGATTCAATAACGCTTTGGGTTACAATGTGATTTGGGTCTATCTTCCATGGTTTAAATGAACATTCTTGAGGGTATTTTAATCCAGTATAAGAAGGGACATCGTATGTATATATTTCTACTATTGCATTGGCATTTTTGACAGCAGGTAGGTTTTTAATTTCCTGTAATGCTTTTTCAGGGCTTTCTCCCCAAGTCAGTCTTCTGTCAATAGAAATGGTGCAAATATCTGCAACAGCACACTTAGAAGGGGAACAAGAGTTAATTTCTGAGACGGTTAAACAGCCTTTGCCTAGCAAATCATCCACATATAAATTTTCATTTAAGGCGGTTAACTCTTGTAAAACAGGTGCCATTTTATAGATGGCGTTGTCTCCTTCGTGAGGTATTGACCCATGGGCACTTTTACCTTTGATTGTGACAGAAATTTCCATACGACCTTTTTGAGCATAACATATCTTGCCATCACTTGGTTCGGCTAACAGCACAAAGCTAGGTCTAATATTCATCTCTTCTATTAAATATTTCCAACACAATCCATCACAGTCTTCTTCAGCAACAGTGCCAGTAACCAATAATGTAAAGTCATTATTAATGTCTAAATCTTTGATAATTTTTGCACCATAAATAATAGAAGCTACCGCGCCTTTCATATCAGTTGTACCTCTGCCGATAATCCTTTGTTCATCCTCATAACCATCATAAGGATCGTAATCCCATTGCGTAATATCACCTTCACCAACTACATCTAAATGCCCATCCATAGCTATTAAATGCTTGCCATTACCTATATACCCTAAGAGGTTACCTAAAGGATCTCTAGTGATTTTATCAAAACCCAGTTTTTGCATTTCTGCTTCTGCTCTTGTGATAGCGCCTTCTTCTTTGCCTGAGCCACCTGGTATTTTGACTAATTCTCTTGTGAATTTATAAATTTCCTTTTTATAGAAGTCAGCTCTTTGTAGTATAGATTCGATAGGTATATTCATAAAAATCCTAGTAAATAAGTTATGGGTTTAAAATTTCTTTAGCGGTTTTTCCGACTAGATTTTTATACATAAGTTCATCGGTATCACCCTCTGTGCCAAAAAACAATAGCTTAGAATTTTTATCAATCTTTATTTTCTCTCTGATATTTTTATCTTGATGGATAATCAAAAAAGCAGCCAGCCCAGCCACACCAGACTCTCCGGCAATAATAGGTGATTTTAAAGAGGCTAATAACCGCATTGTTTTGGCTATAGGTCCATCTTCTATTGTTAAAAATGCGTGCACTTTATTTTCTAAAATTTGCCAAGCAAGTATAGAGATTTCTCCGCAAGATAGTCCAGCCATTATGGTCTCTAAATCTCCGTGAATTGCTGTTGGTTTTGCATTTTTTGCACTTTGAAATAAACAATCTGCATTATTAGGTTCAACTAAAACCAAAATAGGTGGGTTACTCTCATAAGTTTCTAGCACAAATGAAGCGACCGCCGCTGCCATTCCTCCTACACCAGCCTGTAAAAAAATGTGAGTTGGTTTTTCAGCCATTTGCTCTAAAGCCTCATGCACCATAATGGTATAACCTTGCATCACATCTTTTGGCACACGGGTATAGTCTTTATAAGAAGTATCAGAGACTATCAGGTAGTTTTTTTGACTAGCAATCTGTGCAGCTACTCGAACAGAATCATCATAATTACCGTCTATCCTATGAACAATTGCGCCGTATTTAGCGATTTCTTTTTCTCTTGTTTTGCTGACATGGGCGTGAATAAAAATTTCACAATGACAGCCAAATAAAGACGCACCCCACGCCACAGATTTACCATGATTACCATCGGTTGCACAACAGACAGTTATTTTATTAGTGATGGCCTGGTATTTTTTGCCTAGTAAATCATTGGAGTTTATTGTGTGACCTAATGTCCTAAGATGCTCTATGAGTAAATTAGCAACAGCGTATGCACCTCCGAGTGCTTTAAAACTTTTTAAGGAAAATCTATGATTTTCATCTTTATAATACAGCTTATCAACCTTGGTTAGTTTGGCCAAATCATCCAAAGAAGCAAGCGGGGTTGGTTGATAGTCGTGCCAAGATGATATTTCTTTATAAGCCTTGTCAAACCCCTTAAGGCTCAAAATATCTTGATGGCGGTATTGGCTATTATCTAAGTTTTCTGTGTTGTCAAAGAATGAGGTGGTTTTTAAATATTTTGGAAAATCATTGACCATTTTTTTATTCCTTTATTGGTGGTGTTTCTACTTTAAGTGCAGAGTATTTTACTGCGTTTTTTTAAAACACATTTTGGCGTACATACCTATACTTTGTAAAATGCATTGAGTTTTTAACATAAGGGGGGGTTTATCTGAAAAGCATTACTTGTTAAACGCGATATCTCTTAAGAAAAGCACGGTTTGTGGGAAGTATATCAAAACTGCTGTGGTTAACATTAGAATGGCTATGAAAGGAAATATACCTCTTATTACATCCATATATTTCTTTTTAAAGATAGCAACAGCTGTGAATATATCACACCCAAAAGGAGGGGTAGCTGAGCCCATGGCCATTTGAAGTGTTACTAAAACACCTACTAGTACAACATCTAGCTCCGCAGTTTCTATGATAGGAGCAAAAATAGGGATTAATATTAACAATACTACAATCGAATCAACAAACATACAGCCAATTAAAAAAGATAGTGCTATGATAAATAAGATGTATTCTTGAGAGGAATTTTCAACATCTAAAGATGATAATAACTCTTGAGGTATTGCTTCGAATGAAATATACCAAGAAAAAGCTTGACCTGCACCGACTAAAATAAAAACAACACCTGTAATAAGTCCAGTGTTTAAGGCAGAATCTATTATGTCTTTGAGGTTTAATTCTCGGTAGATGATGACTTCTAGGATAAAGGCGTATAAAACAGAAAAAGAAGCAGCTTCTGTGGGTGTGAATATCCCGCTGTAAATCCCCCCAACAATCAGCACAGGAAAACCTAATGGCAGTAAAGCTTTTTTTGTGGCTTGTAATTTTTCTTTAAAATTTGATTTTGCTACCGTGACTAAAGAATCTTTATGATAAACAGAATAGGCATAACAATAAGCACTAAAAAGAAATGTCAATAAAAGACCAGGCAATATACCTGCGACAAAAAGTTCTGCTATGTTGGCATTTGCTAGCACACCAAAAAGTATTAGCCCGATACTTGGCGGTATCAGCCACGCTATATCGCTTGCATTGATAATGAGAGCCATGATAAAACTGTCTTTATAGCCTGCTTTTAAAAGCTTTGGCCTCATAATTGTGCCTACTGAAACCACCGTTGCTTGGGTTGACCCTGATACAGAGCCAAAAAGCGTGCAACTAATACAAGCTGTTATGGGTAATCCGCTTTTGTAATGACCTATAAAAACTTCTACGAAGTCCAATAAATTTTTGGCTGTATGCCCACGAGTCATAATATCTGCTGCAAATACAAACATAGGAACGGCAATTAGGGCATTTGGGCTTATGCCAGTAATCATTTGTTGAATGATATTTTGCAACGGTAGATCAGAAAAAACCACAAACCCGACAATGGTTGTTATTGTCAATGAGACCACCATAGGAAAACTTAATAGCAGTAAGGCAATCATTATGACTGATAAGACAACTATAATCTTATATATATCTGATTCTATAGAGAAAAAACTAATGATAGAATCTAACATAAGCTACTCTTTATCTTCCACAGCGTTATAACTAGAATATATTTCTGGGTGCGTGATATTCTTAACAAACCTCATTAAATACTGTAATCCTGACATAGCAAGACCAATAGGGATAATGGTAAAAACGATATACATCGGTATTTGTAATGATGGACTAACACGATTAATGTTTTTTATCAGTTCAATATATAAAATAGCTTCGTAGGTTAAAAGAAACATCACTATTGAGGATACAAACGCGATTAACACGGTTAAATATTTTTTATATTTATGTGAAAGCATATCGTATATGGCTGTCATTCTTATATTTCTACCTTTTCTAACAGCATAAGCCAGCCCTACAAAAGTAACAGAAATCATTAAAAACACATTTATTTCTTCTGAGAAGTAAATACTATTATTGAATAAGTATCTAGATAATGCGTTTATCGTGGTGTTAAGTGCCATGAGAATAATAGAAGTTGATAGGATAAATACTTCTATTTTTTCTGTTATTGCATTGATTTTACTAAAAATATTCATCTATCTTTTTTTAATAATTGACCAAATCCGTCTATTGATCTTGTGTAATTGCACAATCTTAGTATCTCAAAAGCCATCACTTGATTGCTTGTTAAGACTGTTTTACCACTTAACTGTTCTAACTCTTGTATGTAGGTACACACATTAAGGTTGGTACAAGAAACAAAAATCGTTTTTACCTCCTTATCTTTAGATACCGCCATAACACTATCAATAATAGATTGTTTAGTGATGTGTGGCACAAGGTTATCATCAGAGACATTAAAAGAGGCTACTTGTTGAATGGTAATATTGTGTTGATTCATACCCTCTATAATGCCTTTGTTGACACTTTCTATGTAGGGTGTTATAAGTGCTACTTTGTTAATCTTTAAAAACAAACAAGCATTTTTTATAGCAGAAAAAGGATCGATTGTATGGCGGATAGTCCTATTTAAATCACTTTTTTTAATAATAGTTGCTATTTCTTGGCTGCCTATAACCATAGAAGCCGAGGTACAGGAAAAAGCGACAACATCTAAATCAACACTAGGCAAAATACTTTTGGCTGCATCTGATAGACAACTCTTTATTGCTGATAGTCCCTCTAGGGTAATTTCTGTGGCGCTCATCACTCTAGTTGGAAAACATAGTATATGAGTGTCTTTTAATATTTGATTAAACTCGTATAAAGTTATTTGATCCGTAGCAAGTAAAATCAACCCTACTTTGCCATTAACTGACAAGGTGTTCTCTAACTCGTATTTCAAGTTGGTAGAATTCAGCATTTAGGGTTTATTTAAGATCTATAAGGTTATTTTTTAAAAGACCTTAGCATGAATAACTAAGGTCTTTAAACCATTTTAAATTAGTAGATACTGTGGCTACATAAGGTTGTTGTCCAGGGAACATAATGTATTTTTGCACTTCGTGCCATTTAGCAGCATAAATAAAATACATAGGGTTATACATACCATCTATTGTACCTAATTGTAAGCCACTATAAACTTCACCCCAGTCAAAAGGTGTGGCATCAGCACCAAATGTCTCAAAGATTTTTTGTGACATTGGTGAGGTAAATGTTCTGATTTTTAACCCGTTAAAGTATTCAGGGCTTCTAATAGGTTTGTTAGCACCCCAAGCCATTTCACCTTCGCTTATCATTGAAAGAAGTTTTAAATTAACTTTTTCAAATTTAGGCGCTATATCTTCATAAATAACCTTGCTTTTAGTCAATACTTCAAATGCTGCTGCTTCGTTATTGGTGATGACATACGGAATTGAAAGAGCCTGAACTTCTGGAATAAATTTGCCGATATGACCAACACCCACAGATACAAACTGCACTGAGCCATTACTGGTTAACTCAACTGCATCAGTTTGTGCACCTAATTGACCATAATAATAAATTCTAACTTTTATTTTGCCTTTTGAATCTTCTTCAATAACTCTTTTAAACTCTTTTGCGTAAATATCTTGCACATCTTTGGGAGACTCTTCATTAGAGAACTTCCAAGTTTCTGCACTTGATATTGTCGCCCACATAAATGCAGTGCTTAGTAATATAATTTTTGCTATAAGTTTCATATCTCTACTCCTTAAAAAAATGTTGAATATACTTATAATGTATAACTAATGTCAATCTTATTTAAGACAAATAAAGTTATTTATATAAGTGACTTTTATATAACTAATGGGAATTACCCCTTTAACTTGACAAACCTACTTCTGACACAGAAGCCTTGCCATTTCTGGTAACGCTCATAATAAATTTAGGGTCAAGATAACTTAAGAGGCATAAAAACATAGTAAAGTATTGTTATGTCTTTAAAAAACAAGTACGCAATTCGTTCAAAAATTTCAGAGGATAAATTGAGGCAAATAATTAGATTATTTTAATTACTTGACAAATTTTCATTAATAAAATATACTGACCCAAAACTGCTATATAGCGTATGAAAAAAAAGGAACCACTTATGATATTTTTAAATCACAAAATAGCCTCTAAGGCTAGTATTATTTTTTTAGCAATACTCTGCCTCTTTGTTAATAGACTAGCTTTAGCGCAAGAAGCCGATGTTGTTAAGACCTACCAAGATGAAAATGGCTGGAAACTCAAAGTCAACGGCCAAGACTTTTATGTTAAAGGTGTGGTTTGGGGTTATTCGCCTAAAAATGAGAACTATTCTTACAATCTGTGGGGACAAGAGGATGACTTTGTTAAAAAGGTTATTGATTATGAATTTGGCTTAATGAGCAAAGCTGGTATTAATACTATTCGCTCTTTTGGCACCATTCCCCCTAAGTGGGTAACTTATGTTTATCGCAAATATAACATTATGACTGCTATTAATCCATTAATGGGGCGTTACGGTGCAACTATTAATGGCGTTTGGGTGCCTAGGACTAATTATGCTGACCCAGCGACCCGAAAAACACTCAAAGCCCAGGTGTTAGCTACTGTTAATAAATACAAAGATGTACCCGGTGTTATTATGTTTGCATTAGGTAATGAAAGCAACTATGGCTTATCTTGGTCTAGTTTTGAGATTGAAAACCTACCTGTTGGCGAACAAAATCAAAAGAAAGCTGAATATCTATATAGTTTATTTGCAGAAACAATTGATGCGGCTAAAGCGATTGATAAAAATCACCTTTTTACGATTGTTAATGGAGACATTCAATACTTAGATTTAATTGTTAAATACGGTCAAAATTGGGATTTATTAGGCGTTAATGCTTACCGTGGTGTTAATTTTAGTGAGCTTTGGAAAGATGTCAAAGCAAAACTTGGATTACCTGTTGTGTTTTTTGAGTTTGGTAGTGATGCCTTTAATGCACGCGACTTTGCTGAAGACCAAGTAGCACAAGCACATTATTTAAAGTCTCAATGGTTAGAGATGTATCAAAAAAGTTATAATCAAGGTGAAGAAGGTAATTCTCTTGGTGGGTTTGTGTTTGAGTGGCGTGATGAGTGGTGGAAATACAAGCAAACTGAAAACTTAGATAAACATGATCGCAACGCTTCTTGGGAAAATGGCGGTTATAAATTTGACCATGTCCCAGGTCAAAACAATATGAATGAAGAGTGGTGGGGAATCACTCGTCTAGGAGATCTTAATGCTGATGGTTTTTATACCGCAGAACCTAGAATGGCATACCATGTATTAAGCGAAATATGGCAAATAGACCCTTATGCGAGTCAAAACAATATAACAGCCTTTAATAATATTAATTTAGATACGCTTGAACTTAGAAGCGAAATCGCACAACTTAAAGCTTTAAATAAACAATCTAATGCCTTTAAAGTTTCAGGTGGAAGTATTAGGGTGGAGACTCTCTTTAAAGCACTTAGTGGGGATGTTGATACTGATGGTACAGATGGTGTTGATTATGAGCAAGGCTTAATAGGCTTTGTTGATTTTGAATTCCAACCCAATAGTAAACTTGAGGGAAATTTTAGCCTTAACTTTATCGCTGATAATGCCAATAGTGATTTTGAATTTAGATATGGCGATAGAATTGATGTTGATGCAGATGCAAATAGTGTTGAGATGGCAGCGAATGCCAATAAAAATACCAGTAGATTTGAGCTTTATGATTTTCAAGCCAGTTATAAGGCTGAATCATTTGACCTACTTGGTTTTTACCATACTCAGCGCTACCATTGGGGTGATGAGGGTGATTTCTTTGGGTTACTAAGAGAAACAACTGATATAGAAGGGCAAGATATTTGGAATTCTAAAGCGCCTTATGGTGTTGAATATATTGGTAAGCAATCCTTAGATGGGTTAAAGGTTGTTGCAGGTCCTGAGGTGTATTGGGGGGCTAACCCAAAAATAATCCTTAAATACCAATTTGGTAAAAATAAGCAATATTCCATTCTACACTCTGAAGACTTTTCACGCCGTAGTGGTACCTCAGGTGGTGCAGCTGCGACTAGTAGACGCTCTAATCAAACAACGATTTATGGTAAGTTTAACCTTCAAGCAAATACCACTCTTGAGATAGGGGGTATTAGTGGCAATGGCAATAAAGTTGGTGAAGCTTATGATCGCCTTGAGGGGGATAATGTTGTTCAGGACAAGATTGAATTCCTTGATACATTAGGTATTAAAGCAAAATTATCGCTTAATATACAAAGCAATATTAAGGCTTATATTGGTGCAAATTACGCAGGTTTAGTGGCTGATGCTGGTGAAAACCATCAAAAACAAAAAGGGTCACAAATACCTTATTCTAGCTTAGGAAATAAAAAAGTAATAGAATTTGGGGCTGACATCTTTAATGGTCCATATACATTCTCACCTAGATTTTTTAATCGCACAAATCTTGTTGATGCTAATCCAACAATAGCGGCAACTAGCACCATTGCAGTATTACGCCCTGGTATTGCAGCAAGAAACTCAGATAACGATCCTTTTGCAGTACTTGGTAATCGCGATGCTCAGTCGCTTGAATTTTATTTAACTTATGACAATACACCAGAGACCTATTTTTACGACTGGGATAACGACTTTAGAGAAAATGCAGCGTTTGCTTATAATGTCGGGTTGACCTATACTGAATATAACAAAGCAGCAGACTCTGAATTATTCTTTTTTGAAGAAGGTAATACAAATGCAGCGTTTGGCGAAGGATTACCCGCAGCAGATGTTTGGTTACTCAAAAGTAAAATGGTCTTTAATACAAGCTCAAAATTAAAAGCGATTATTAATTTAGAGGCTGGCAAACAACAGTCTTCTGGTGTGGTTTCTAAAAATGGCACTGCGCTTAAACCTGTAGAGTATGAAAGTGTGGAAGGAAAGTTTGTATTCAAGCAGCAAGATATTATTTCAGGAAAGATTGTTAATAATGGCTGGGGTCCTCATGATTTTGAGCGTCAGTTTAATACAACCTATCCAAGACAGTATGAAGCTAAATATGTTAGGTTATTAGACAAAGGAAAAACTGAGAAAAATTCTAGCAAATTTACCATTAAATTCCTCCACAGAACATTAGATGAAAATTCAGATAATGCTTTTTATCAAGATGGGTTAAACACTGATATGAGTGAAGTTCAAGCGTATCTTGAATATAAATTCTAAATACTAAGGTAATCTTATGACAAACATTAATCAATATATTAAATCAAAAAAAATCTATCAAGCAGTTATAGTATCAAGTTTGCTAATGGTTATGAGCGCTTGTGGCGGACCAAGTTCTAGTGATGGCACAGTTATCAATACATTAGATGTGCCTCAGGATACTCAATTCACTCGGTATTGCCCAAATGTTGGCATTGGTGCAGAAGACTGTATCTTGGATGACCCAGAAAATGATTTTTACACTCCGGCTCTTGATACAACTATCACATTTGCTTTGGATACCCAGTATGCCGACAACCCAAAAGCTAGGTTTTATCTATGGGGTACGGCTCAAGCAAACAGTCCACAAGGTTTATATCAATACCAAACAGCGAATGCACTACATCAACTTTATACAGTCAGTCAGAGTGAGTTAGCAAAGAATCAAGCATTAAAGGCTTATTGTGAAGTATTCAAGAGTTATTTTGATTCAGTATGGTTTCAACAAGATACATTTCCAGGGGGTGTACTTGCCCCAGTTACTGTTCCTCGTCGATTGAGTGAATTATCTGCTAAAGCGATTAATGGAGGTTCAGATAATGATGATGATGATGATAAGGATAGCGATCTTCGTGCTTTCTTTGATACTGCTGATGCAGGTCTTAATGGTTATCATGCAAGAAACTATATGGGCGGTAAAGAATGTGGTGGTTTTACCTATGATCCTAGTGTAGGTGGCTTCGGTTTGTTGACAAAAAACTAGTAATTCTTGTTAAATTCTAGACTATTACCTAACAAAGAAATATTTGTTAGGTAATTGTGTCTGTCTTATCCAATCAAAAAAATATTTTAGATATGAATTCTAATAAAAACTCCAGTGTGTCTGGTCAATTCATCAATCACAAAGGCGAGCGTTTTTATTTAATAGAAAATATAGATAAAATACCGCCATTTTTTATTGTCTTGGTCTCCTCTAGTGACCATTGGTTATTTATTTCATCTAATGGCGGTTTAACTGCGGGGCGAGTTTGT
>WASV01036582.1_pt1 | contig 15134 bp, 10 predicted proteins | sample 5698531 | NCBI WGS metagenome assembly WASV01 (sample SAMN11175559, study PRJNA528189) | sponge metagenome | isolation source: marine sponge | host: Myxilla | place: Antarctica: Western Antarctic Peninsula, King George Island | collected 2013-01 | reverse complement strand
CTGGAGGGGTGCCCCGAAGGGGCGGGGTGGTTATGGCATCGCGCGTAGCGCATTCGCAACCCAAGCAAGCGTACATGTTGCATTCCTTGCCCTTGATGTCCGCGATTAAATGCACTGGATACCGGATCAAGTCCGGTATGTGAGTATTTGGAATGGCGACATGTTGTCAGTGACTTTTCCGTAGCGTAGCCGTCTTGCAACCCTTGTGGCTTGCCCGCACTTCGCGCGCAACCACCCTTGCCGGCTACGCGGCGTCCCCCCTTTTTAAGGGGGGAGTCTGTCTATTATTATTTCACCACAAATAACAAAATGCAGAATCTCATCCGAATCTGGAGGGGTGCCCCGAACGGGCGGGGTGGTTACAATATAGCGCGCAGCGCATTCGCAACCCAAGCCAAGCGTAACATGTTACATTCCCCATCCATAATGTCGCCCATAAACCGCACTAAATACCAAAACCAATCCGCTATGGAAAGTACATTGCAGAAACTCGCCCGCGCTTGTAAAATTGCACTATGCCCATAGTAGTCATCCCTGGCGGTAGCGCGTTATCTGCGCATCAATCTGCCAAAATATTAAACCAGTTACAACATATATATAAAAATTGTCACGCAGTGCGCGCGCGCTACCTTCATTTTGTCGCCACTACTGGCAAATTAAAAAACAATCAACAAAAAATTCTAAACCAATTGCTTCATTACGGCGAACATTACGATCAATATATGCACGTTAAAACTTCGCAAGCAACCACAATCTACGATGACACCGCACCGAATATTTTCACGCGCCTAATTACTCCACGCATCGGTACGATTTCCCCGTGGTCAAGCAAGGCAACCGATATTCTGCATCACTGCGGGCTTGGAGGTGATCAATCGGATACGCAAAATAAAAATGGTGTAGTTAAGCGCGTAGAACGCGGTATTGAATGGCGAATTCATTTCCGCAACGAGTTGCCAGCGGATGCGGATGATTTAATAGCGCCAATTATCCACGACCCGATGACCGAATCGGTGTTGCTGAATCGCGCTGCAGCGCGCGCGTTATTTAATACGGCCACACCAGCACCAGTCGCCACCGTTGATATCTTAAGCGGCGGGTTGGCAGCGTTGGAAGCAGCCGATGTTGAATTTGGTTTTGCCTTAAGCGCAGCCGAGCGGCAGTATTTATGCGCGCAATTCACCCGCCTTCGGCGTAATCCTACCGATGCAGAATTGATGATGTTCGCGCAAGTTAATTCCGAGCATTGCCGACATAAAATTTTCAACGCCGAGTGGCGGATTGATGGAAAGTTAGCGCCAAATTCGCCGTTTGACATGATTCGCGAAACCCACCGCTTGCATGGCATCGGCACCTTAATCGCCTATCACGACAACGCCGCCGTAATCGCCGGGCGCGAAGCGATGCGCTTATCGGTGAACCCACATACTCACGAATTCACCCACCACCGCGAAGCCGCGCACTATATCGCAAAGGTGGAAACCCACAATCATCCCACCGCCATCTCGCCGCATGCCGGCGCGGCCACTGGTTCGGGCGGAGAAATCCGCGATGAAGGTGCGACCGGCCGCGGCGGGCAACCCAAAGCCGGCATCAGTGGTTATTCAGTATCCAACTTAAGATTGCCGGGCGCGAAGAAATCATGGGAAGGCGCAGAAAATAAACCATCGCGCATCGCCGCGCCATTACGCATCATGTTGGAAGCCCCCATCGGCGCGGCCGCTTTCAATAACGAATTCGGCCGCCCTAACATCGGCGGTTATTTCCGCACCTTTGAGCAAGTGGCATCGGTTGGCGATGGCGATGGTAACGGTGATGGTGACGGCACGCTACGATACGGCTATCACAAACCAATTATGTTAGCCGGCGGCGTAGGCAACATTCGCCCGCAACTGGTGCGTAAGAAATCAATCCCCGACGGCGCGTTCATCATCGCACTCGGCGGTCCGGTTATGCTCATCGGATTAGGTGGCGGTGCTGCCTCCAGCGTCGCCTCCGGCAGCCGTTCGGAATCGCTTGATTTCGCTTCGGTGCAACGCGGCAATCCGGAAATGCAACGGCGTTGCCAAGAAGTTATCAATGCGTGTTGCGCGTTGGGCATGGACAGCCCAATCTTATCCATCCACGATGTCGGCGCCGGCGGATTTTGCAATGCATTGCCGGAGCTGGTGCATGATTCCGCGCGCGGTGGGGCGTTTGAATTGCGCGCAATATTAAACGCTCAAGCCGGCATGTCGCCGATGCAAATCTGGTGCAATGAATCCCAAGAACGATATGTGGTAGCGATTAACCGCGCGCAGTTTGTGCAATTTGAAAAAATCTGCCAGCGCGAACGGTGTTTATACGCGAATTTGGGATGCGCATTGGATGATGCGAATGGTGTGCAAAATATAACCGTGCACGATAATTATTTTGCCGACAAAAACGCGCCGTTTGATGCGCCGATGACCATGTCGATGACCATGCCGATTAATGTACCCATGGATGTGTTATTTGGTCTGCCACCAAAAATGCAACGCGATGTAACGACTCTTCCGAAATTACTTACACCGTTGCGTGTTGATGGTGTATCGGTTGCACGCGCGGCGGAATTGGTTTTGAGTTTCCCGGCGGTTGCTGATAAAACTTTTCTGGTGACCATCGGCGACCGTAGCGTCGGCGGTTTAATCGCCCGTGATCAAATGGTTGGGCAATGGCAAGTGCCGGTGGCCGATGTCGGGGTGGCGGCGAGCGGTTTTTCTGACCACTGCGGCGAAGCCATCGCACTCGGCGAGCGCACTCCGCTTGCAATGATTGACGCCGCCGCCGCTGCGCGCATGGCAGTGGGCGAAGCCATCACCAATATCGCCGCCGCATCCATCGCTGCGATTGGCAACATCAAACTATCCGCCAACTGGATGGCCGCCGCCGGCGAACCCGGGCATGACGCAGATTTATTTGCAGCGGTGAAAGCGGTGGCAATGGAATTGTGTCCGCAGTTGGGTATATCCATTCCGGTCGGCAAGGATTCAATGTCCATGAAAACCGTGTGGCGCGACCGCGATAATCGGCTATGCAAAGCGGTCTCGCCAGTTTCATTGGTGGTCACCGCATTTTCCACGGTGGACGATATTCGCAATACACAAACACCGCAACTGCATGTGCGTAATCAAAAAAATGCCGCGCAAAACGATTTATGGCTATTAGATTTAGGGCAAGGTCGCAACCGACTCGGCGGCTCATCACTCGCGCAAGCCCTCTCCCAAATGGGCGATTGCGCACCGGATGTAAGCGATGCAAATTTATTAAAAGAATTTGTCGGCTTCATTCAATCCTTAATTCAACAACAGCACATTCTCGCCTACCACGACCGCTCCGACGGCGGCTTGCTGACAACCTTGTGCGAAATGGCATTCGCTTCCCGCTGCGGATTAGCCATTGATCTCGGAGAATTATCTACCGATAAGTTAGCAGTACTTTTCAACGAAGAGTTAGGCGCGGTTATTCAAAGCAAAACCAGCGAACGCGATTTAATTCGCGCGCAAATTAATACATTCGGTTTGAATGCAATCGCACACCTCATCGGACACGCCACCGACGACGATGAAATTGAAATTAAATCCGCTGGGGATACTTGGCTACGCATGGAGCGCGTCGCATTACACCGAATTTGGTCTGAAACCACTTGGCGAATGCAATCGTTGCGCGATAATCCTGAATGCGCGAATCAAGAATACGCCAGAATTAATGACTTAAGCGACCGCGGATTATTCTCACGCCCCACATTCGATCACAAAACAAATATTGCCGCACCCTACCTCGGCGGCAACCGCCCGAAAATCGCGATTCTGCGCGAGCAAGGCGTCAATGGCCAAGTTGAAATGGCGGCGGCGTTTGATAGCGCTGGCTTTACGGCGGTGGATGTCACGATGAGCGATTTATCGGCTGGCAATTCGTTAGAAGCCTACAAAGGATTTGCCGCATGCGGTGGATTTTCTTTCGGCGATGTGTTGGGTGCGGGCCAAGGTTGGGCAAAATCCATACTGTATAACGCCAGATTGCGCGATATGTTCGCCGAATTTTTTTATCGCGAAGATACTTTCGCCCTCGGCGTTTGCAACGGCTGCCAGATGATGGCAACCATCGCCGAGTTAATACCCGGCGCGAGCCACTGGCCACGCTTCGTGCGTAATCATTCCGAGCAATTTGAGGCGCGCGTCGCCATGCTGGAAATCTGCTCGGATAAATCCATATTATTGCGCGCCATGCAAGGCTCCATGCTGCCGGTCTCCACCACGCACGGCGAGGGCAGGGCAGTATTCGCCGCCGTGACCGATTTGGCGCAACTGGAATCCCAACAATCAATCTGCATGCGCTTCGTAGATAACCACGGCAACCCGACCACAACTTATCCGGCCAACCCAAACGGCTCACCAAACGGAGTCACCGGTTTCACCAATGAGGATGGCCGCTTCACCATCATGATGCCGCATCCCGAACGAGTGTTTCGCGCGACGAGTAACTCATGGCGACCCACCGGGGCAGATGACTGGGGCGAATATAGCCCGTGGATTCAAATTTTCAGAAACGCACGCGCGTGGGTAGATTGAACGATTTCTCATAACCCCATAGCGGATTTAATCCGGTATTTAGCGTGGTTTTTGCCGATATTAGGGTGGCGGTGTGCGTGGGGAAATAACAACCCGCAGACTCCCCGCCGAATCTGGAGGGGTGCCCCGAAGGGGCGGGGTGGTTATCACATCGCGCGTAGCGCATTCTTGCCCCAAGCAAGCGTGCATGGTGCATTCCTTATCTCTGATGTCGGCCATTAACGACGCTGGATACCGGATCAAGTCCGGTATGTGAGCATCTAGAATGGTGGCGTGAGAATGATGAGCGTGGCGTAGTCGCCCCCGTTACGCTTGCGCGATTAAATGCGCGATAATCACCTATTCATTGCCGAATTTTTTCAATCTACTAACCACAAAAAACAACGCAGCCCACGATACGCCGGAAAATAAAACAAAAAAGAGTCGCTGAATTCCCGAAGCATTGCCAAACACGATGCCAGTGACTTCGGATAAAAATAACAACGGAAATAACATAATATTTGCCAATAACGGCGATACCTGCAAGCCGATAAACAACCCAAAAACCGGCAAAAGAATACCAGCAAGAAATCCCCATAATGCGATTTTCATTGATCGGTAGCGCGATGTTGAATAGACATGCTCACGGCATGACACGCGTAAAAAATTTTATTTTGTCGGTATGAATCCACCCATTCTGGATGCTGCTCTACGCCATTTTTTACTTCGGGATAACGGCTGAATAAATCATGTTCGCTAAACATTCCCGATACACGAGATATCGCGTTTGGAGAAGGATGCCGCCAGTTTATTTTTTTACCTTTCCACTTTCCATTGTTGATTACCGTATCGGCGATTTTGCCGATGCAGATAATCAATTCGGGAGCAAGACACTCAAGTATTTCATCCCACAGTTTTGTTGAGAGGTCTTGCAAATTTTCATCAGGATTAAGATTTTTCCCGCCATCCGCTTGCGACCAAAGTACCGCATTGGAAACGGCGGTTTTTTCCTCGGACTTTTTCAACGCCACTTCAACGGCTAATTTAAGCGAGCCGTTATCCCACGGTTCAATGCCGATGCAATGTTTAGGAAGTTTAAATTGTTCGGCAAGATGCAAGCGTCTTATTTTATCTTCGGTGGATACGCTTTTGCGAAGCGCATTGACATAACTATCGTCGCTTGACAAGGACAAATTCTGACTTTCCGAGAGGACAATAATTCTATTCCAATCGACGGGAATATAAGGAATATACGATTCGGCAATAACGATTTTTGTCGGGTCTGGAAACGAATGCCTTTTACAAATTTCAATTAGTTCATGTTCTTTATTCATATCTATTCTCATTAAGATTTGTGTAACGCCAGTTCTGGTTGCGCGCGTTCCGTATTCGGATCAACCTCCGTCAAAACTGCTTTAATCTTTGCGATGTAATCATCCGGCAACTGCGCCTCTTGCGCACCCGCCAATACATGTTGTTTATACCAATTCCACGGTCGGATATCGGCGACTATGCATTCTGGTTTGGCGTAATAAGTGAACGCAGTTTCAGTCTCGCCACGCACATTCGTCACGCGTACTTCTTTTTTATAATAAGCAGTTCCCAAGCACTCAAATTTATCTAACTTTTTCTCTTCGCGGTCATCAATGGTATACAACCGACCGATGACCATGTCGTTTTCATCGCCGCTATAAAAAGCGTCGCATTTGCCCGAGCCATCATCGCTGATTTTATGAAAAAGTAATTGATGCGCTGACAAACGATAAGTACCGATTACTTTTGCGCTGTGCACGCGCGCGCGTAATCGTCTCGCAAACATATTGGAACCGTACGCAAAGTAATTTTTCAATCGGTTATTCCAGTTTATATTTTAAGGTCGGTGTGTAGTTTCAAAATGGCGGATAATAATATTAGCCGTATACCTCGTTTACATGTGTACATAATTAGGTCCGCCACCGCCTTGTGGGCTGATCCAGGTAATGTTCATGCCCGGGTCTTTGATGTCGCATGTTTTGCAGTGCACGCAGTTTTGCGCGTTGATGCGGAATTCTGGTGTGTCGGTGGATTTGTCGCTGGTGGAGTCGCCTTTGGTCGGTATGAATTCATACACACCGGCCGGGCAGAAGCGTGCTTCGGGTCCGGCGTATTCGGTGAAGTTGACGGCGATGGCGTCAGCTGGTCGCGTTAGTTGTAAGTGAACCGGCTGGTCTTCTTCGTGATTGGTGTTGGATAAATAAACCGATGAAGTTTTATCAAAACTAATTTTGCCATCGGGTTTGGGGTAGACGATGGGTTGGAAATCAGCTGCTGGTTTTAAGGTTTCGTGGTCGGCGATTGGGTCGTTTAGGTGAATTTTGAGTTTTCCGTTGAACCAGTTTTGGTCAATGTAATTATAAGCGCCGCCTATCCACATGCCAAATTTATGCAACGCCGCACCGAAGTTTCGCGACGCATGTAATTCGCGGTATAACCATGAATCGTTGAAACGTTTTTGATAGGAATCGCGCGAGCTATTATCCGAAACATGACCAGAAGCATTATTATGTCCAGCATTGTTTATATTAGCAAATACAAATTCAGCCGCTAACATTCCAGATTTCATGGCGGTGTGCGAGCCTTTTATTTTGGAAAAGTTGAGCGTGCCAGCGTCGCAACCGATTAACAATCCGCCGGGCAATTCCATTTTCGGCAGTGCGTTCAAACCGCCTTTGGTGATGGCGCGCGCACCGTAAGCAATGCGCTCACCGCCTTGCAAATATTGTTTAAATATCGGGTGATGTTTTAATCTTTGCAGTTCATCAAACGGACTAATATACGGGTTTTGATAACCGAGGTCGGTAATCAATCCGAGGGAAACTAAATTATCGCCGAGGTGATAGAGGAATGAGCCGCCGGACGCGCCGTTTTGAATGAGCGGCCAGCCAGCACCATGCACTACCAAACCGGGCTGATGTTTATCCGCGGATATTTTCCACAATTCCTTGATGCCGATGCCGTAGTGTTGCGTTTGACTCATCTCATCAAGGTTGAATTTTTGAATCAACTGCTTGCCGAGATGCCCATGGCAACCTTCGGCAAAAATAGTCATGCCGGCGTGTAGTTCCATGCCCGCCTCAAATGCCGGTTTGCGCGTGCCATCAGCAGCACGACCCATCTCGCCAGTCGCGACGCCTTTGATGCTACCGTCATCCGAATACAACACTTCGCTCGCCGCAAATCCTGGGAAAATTTCCACGCCTAATTCTTCGGCTTGCCGCCCCAGCCAGCGACATAGTTCGCCGAGGCTGATGATATAGTTGCCTTCATTACGCATGGGTTTTGGCACCATCCAATGCGGCATGCGAATGGATTTTGTCGCGTCTCTGAGCAGGTATACATGGTCAGCGGCGACCGGCGTGTTGAGCGGTGCTTCGCGTTCTTTCCAATCGGGAAACAATTCATTCAGGGCGCGCGGCTCAAATACCGCACCGGATAAAATATGCGCGCCGACCTCCGAGCCTTTCTCCAGCACCACCACCGATAATTCCCGCGCCTCACTTTTAGCCAGCTGCATCAATCGGCATGCGGCGGATAATCCGGCCGGACCGGCGCCGACAATAACTACATCAACCTCCATGGTTTCGCGTGGTGTGGGGGCATCGTTTGACATGGTTGCTCTCCTAATGGTGGCTCGTAGTGATGGGGTTAGGTTTGCTGCTGGTTGTGATGGTTATTGTAAAAATGCACCTGCTATTTTCCTACTGATACAGGTAAAATGCCATGTCAATTCAGCACAATTACGCAAAAATTAGTTGACTCCCGCGTTTGATAATACATCACCGCATTCGCTGGCTAAGCGGAATCCAAAGAGGCAATAGACATGACAAACGACATGACAAAAATAGACATGGCATTGTATAGCAAAGTCATGACACCCAACTACGCGCCGATGTCTATCCTGCCGGCGCGCGGCGAGGGCTCAAAATTATGGGATACCGATGGCAATGCGTATCTTGATTTCGCCGCCGGCATCGCAGTCAGCGCGCTTGGTCACGCCAATCCACAACTTCGCGAAGCATTAAATACGCAATCTGACAAACTATGGCATGTTAGCAATCTATTAGCCAACCAACCAGCCATTGAACTTGCGCAACGATTGTGCGATTTGACCTTCGCTGAGCGTGTATTTTTTGCCAACTCCGGCGCCGAAGTCAACGAAGCCGCGCTCAAACTAGCGCGTCGTTATGCGGTTGATCAATTCGGCACTGATAAACACGGCATCATCGCCTTTAACAATTCATTTCACGGGCGCACTTTTTTCACCGTGTGCGTCGGCGGGCAAGAAAAATACAGCGACGGATTTGGTCCCAAACCCGGCGGCATCACGCACTTACCGTTCAACGATGTCGATGCGTTGAAAAAAACAATTGACCACTCCACTTGCGCAGTAATTCTGGAACCGATTCAAGGAGAGGGCGGGGTTATGCCGGCGACCGCCGAGTTTGTCGCCGCTGCCCGAGAATTATGCACGCGCCATGACGCATTGCTAATATTGGACGAGATACAAACCGGCGTCGGGCGTTGCGGGTATCTATACATGTATGAAAAATTAGGCATCACCCCGGACATTCTAACCACCGCCAAAGGACTCGCCGGCGGCTTCCCCATCGGCGCAATGTTAACCACCGAACGCATCGCTATCAGCCTCGCCGTCGGCGTCCACGGCAGCACCTTCGGCGGCAACCCGCTTGCCTGCGCAGTCGCTAACAAATTACTGGAAATCGTCGCCACGCGGGAAATGTTAGACGCAGTACGCGTGAAGGGCGAATTGTTAAAACGCGGATTGGAATCTATTAACAAACGTTTCCAATTGTTTACAGAAATCCGCGGCGAAGGATTGCTGATTGGTTGTGAATTATGCGAACCGTATTTGGACTGCGCACGGGATATTCTTAAGGCGTGTACTGAGCATGGTTTATTGGTACTAGTCGCCGGACCAAATGTCCTACGATTAGCACCAGCGTTGACTATTAGTGCGAGTGAAATTGCGCACGGGTTGGGATTGTTGGAGACGGCGATTGGGGAAGTGGTTGGGTTGAAAAAATAGGAACATCGCAGTAACCGTACCATTCAGTTTTTTTTCTAACATTATTGTGAATCTTGATGAGGAAAGTTTTATGAAAAATACCACGAAAAAATCGTTGGATAGATTAAAATGGATCCCAGTGGACGAAAATGAATAATTTCATAGCCATTGATGTCGAAACCGCCAATTCTGATATGTCATCAATTTGTCAGATTGGAATTGTCAAGTATGTCAAAGGAGAATTAGTCGAAGAGTGGGAATCGCTAATTAACCCAGAAGTTTATTTTGATTCCATGAATATAAATATTCATGGAATAACTAAAAAGGATGTTAAAAATAGCCCCACTTTTCGCGAAGTTGCAAAGAAAATAGGTGAGTTTTTAAACAATTCAATTAGTGTGAGCCATGGGCATTTTGACCGTGTATCTATCAATCAAGCAACTGCCAAATATGGGTTGCCGGAGTTTCAAACTACTTGGCTTGACTCTACTCGGGTAGTGCGTAGAACATGGAAAGAATTGTCTCAGCGTGGTTATGGACTTGCTAATGTATGCGACAAAATTGGTTATGATTTTCAGCATCACGACGCGTTAGAAGATGCAAAAGCATGCGCTCAAGTACTATTGGCAGCGTTAAATGAAACTGGATTGGACGTTGAAGCATGGGTGAAACGCGAAACAAAACCTATTGATTCTAGTCGAAAGAAACCAAGTGAGAGAGTGGCAAGGGACGGGGATTATGAAGGCGTGTTATATGGTGAAGTGATCGTTTTTACAGGGTCGCTTTCCATAGAAAGGAGCGAAGCGGCTGACTTGGCAGCGAGTATCGGGTGCTCAGTAACAAAAAATGTCACAAAAACAACAAGTTTATTAGTAGTTGGTGACCAAGATATTTCCCAATTGGCAAGACATGAAAAAAGTAGAAAGCACCGTAGAGCAGAGGAACTAATCACACAAGGTCAAAAAATACGCATTCTCAAGGAAAGTGATTTTAAGGAATTGGTAAAGTAAGCCGGGAAAATGGATTAGGGAAGAATGTGTGCAGATTCCCGCTAACACACTGCGGGAACGACGTGCCTATGAATTCCCACTCAACCAAGTGTCAATCAACGTCCTTGCAATAGAATCTTTGCGGGGTAGGGCGATTAAATTTTTCTTTGCATTTGAATTGGTCTCTTCATATTCACTAAATTCTCGAATTTCCGCCGCACTAAACCAACGCGCATCTTCCAGTTCATCCGCAGCGATAGTAATTTCCCGGTCTTGAGTTTGCGCGAAAAATCCGAGCATTAAGTTAGCCGGAAAGGGCCAGGGTTGGGCGGTGAAATAGGTGATTTGGGAAACTTGGATGGCGGTTTCTTCCAGCACTTCGCGGGCGACTGCTTCTTCCAAACTTTCGCCGATTTCCACATAGCCAGCGAGAGTGGAATAGACGCGCGTGGGTAAGCCGCGGCTTCGTCCTAAAAGGCATTTGCGGATTCCATCATCCGGCTGTTGTTGTTCAACTAACATAATTACCGCTGGGTTAATTCGGGGAAATATTTCGCACGCGCATTTTTCTTGAATACAGCGGCGCATGTGTCCACCGCGTTCGCTGCGGGTTTGGTTGCCGCATCGCCCGCAGTATTTATTTTGCCGATGCCAGTAGGTGATGCCGCGGGCATAGCCCATAATCGCCGCGTCGCTGGTGGTGAGGACCGGCCCGACTGCGCGCAAATCAATAAATGTGGCGTGACATTTGGCGTTGATTTCAGTGGTGGAAATTAATTGTGTGGCGTGATGTTCTTCAAGATGGGAAAGGTCGGCGGCGAATAACGGTGTGTTGTGGTCGTGTCCGAGATAAAATAATTCACTGGAAGATTGCACGATTTCTTCGGCGTGTTGTTGGTTGATGAAACATGCCGTTGGGTTCGATTTTTCATCCCCTGGATTAAATAAATTCCGGTTACGCCATAGCGGAATAATGCGCGCATGTTCAGATTGAAGTTGTCGGCGAATCCACGCCGGGTGTTCGCGCAATAGGCTATTGCGGTCCAGCGGCATGTCGCAATAAGTCGGCGGGAAAAAATCCATCGTTAGGGCAGGTCGGCAAGCATTTTATGTGGCGTTTTGTGCGGCAAAATTAAAGCACAGCACTGCTTCAAGTGTGAATCTGCGTGCCGATGCCGGTGTCGGTAAATAATTCCAATAGGAGTGCGTGTTCAACCCGGCCATCAATAATCAACGCGGTGTTCACGCCGTTGTTGACCGCGTCCAAAGCGCATTGCACTTTGGGTAGCATGCCGTCTTTGATGCCGCCTTCGCGTAGCATATTTTCAATGGCTTGTGCGTTTAAGTCGGCAACTAGTTTGCCGTTTGAATCCAGCACGCCGGGGGTGTTGGTTAGCAGTATCAGTTTTTCGGCACCGAGAACCACCGCCATTTTACCCGCCACCAAATCGGCGTTGATGTTGTAAGTGTTGCCATCCGCGCCGACTCCGATGGGCGCGATTACCGGAATAAACGCGCGGCTTTCCAAAAGTTGCACCACTTTTGGATCAATCGATTCAACTTCGCCGACATGTCCATAATCAATAATTTCGGGGCGTTCAAGCAGCGGGTCGCCTTGGCTGACATGCAGTTTGCGCGCATGAATTAGATTACCGTCCTTGCCACTCAAGCCGACCGCACTGCCGCCGAGGGAATTAATCAGGTGAACGATGTCCTTGTTGACCAGCCCGCCGAGTACCATTTCCACCACATCCATGGTCTCCGAATCGGTGACGCGCATGCCGTCAATGAAGGTAGATTCCTTGCCGATTTTCGCTAGCAGTTGGTTAATTTGCGGACCGCCACCATGCACTATCACCGGATTCATGCCCACCAATTTCATCAAAATGACATCGCGCGCGAAACTATTTTTCAATTGATCATCCCCCATCGCATTGCCGCCGTATTTGATGACGATAGTTTTGCCTTGGTATCTGCGGATGTAGGGAAGTGCCTCGGTTAGTATTCGGGTGGTTTCATGCGAATTGGCGGGCGAACTGGCGGATTTTGGGTTCATTGGGCATGGGTTGAGGGCGAAATGCGATGATATTGTAACCCAAAGCGCATGGAATAATCTGCGTCAAATATCGCGGTCCGCCATGATCATGTACATATTATGTGCAGGTATAAGCATGTCATGCGCATGCTATTGGCGTATCGATGAAACATGCTATTATTGCCGATTATGTTGCCGTCAGCGGCGTGATTTTGGTTTAGCGGTAATCGCAGATTTAATGGCAAATTCAACCTGAAATTCAACCTAAAATTCAATGGCAAATTCCTTTTTATTTACCTCCGAATCAGTTTCCGAGGGGCACCCCGACAAAATCGCCGATCAAGTGTCGGACTCCATTCTGGATGCGCTGCTGAGTCAAGATCCGTTTTCACGAGTGGCATGTGAGACGCTAGTAAACACCGGCATGGTGATTCTGAGCGGCGAGATTACTTCGGAGGCTATTGTTGATTTTCCCGAAGTGGTGCGCGATACGATTGTAGATATCGGTTATACCTCTTCGGCAATGGGATTTGATGCGCAAAGTTGCGCCGTTCTGGTGTCGCTTGATAAGCAATCGCAGGACATCGCCCAAGGCGTTAACGAAGGCGAAGGATTGGATTTGGAGCAAGGCGCAGGCGATCAAGGATTGATGTTCGGCTATGCCTGCAATGAAACCGATGTGTTGATGCCGTTCCCGATTACTTGCGCGCATCGCTTGGTTGCACAGCAAGCGAAAGTGCGAAAATCTGGTCAATTGGAATGGTTGCGCCCGGATGCTAAATCACAAGTGACGGTGCGTTATGTAGACGGCATGCCACATTCAATTGATACCGTGGTGCTATCTACGCAGCACGATGACGGTATTAATAATAAAGAAATAAAGCGCGCGGTCATTGAGGAAATAATCAAGCCAGTGTTGCCGAGTGCGATGATAACCAAAGACACTTCTTTTCTGGTGAACCCTACCGGGCGGTTTGTGATTGGTGGTCCGGTTGGCGATTGTGGTCTGACCGGGCGCAAAATCATCGTAGACACTTACGGCGGGTCGGCGCATCACGGCGGCGGCGCGTTCTCTGGAAAGGATCCATCCAAAGTCGATCGCTCGGGCGCATATGCGACTCGTTATGTGGCGAAGAATGTGGTGGCGGCGGGATTGGCTGATAAGTGCGAAGTGCAAGTCGCCTACGCCATCGGCGTTGCCAAACCGGTCTCGGTGATGGTGGAAACTTTTGGTAGCGGCAAAATCGCCGATGACAAAATTGAAGCATTGATCGCCGAACATTTTGACTTGCGCCCGAAAGCGATCGTCCAAAATCTTGACTTGCTCCGGCCCATCTACCGCAAGACCGCAGTATATGGACACTTCGGACGTAGCGATTGCGATTTCACCTGGGAGAAAACCGATAAGGCAGAACAACTGCGCGCCGCCGCCGGTTTATAATTTTATTCATTTGCAACGCATCCGAATCAAACTGCGGCCAAACTTTTATCAACCTTCTATCAACTTACTAAAATAATCACCTCCATGCCAACATCCGCACAACCCCACAACACCGATTTCCAAGTTGCTGATCTCAGTCTCGCCGATTGGGGGCGCAAGGAAATCACCATCGCCGAAACCGAAATGCCCGGCTTGATGGCAGTGCGCAAACGATACGCCGCTGAGCAGCCATTAAAAGGCACGCGCATCGCCGGGTCGTTACACATGACAATCCAAACCGCTGTGTTGATTGAAACGTTAGTCGCACTCGGCGCGCAAGTGCGTTGGGCTTCCTGTAACATTTTTTCAACGCAAGACCACGCCGCCGCGGCGATTGCGCTAAGCGGCGTGCCGGTGTTCGCCTTCAAAGGAGAATCGTTGGACGAGTATTGGGAGTATACCCATCGCATTATGCAGTGGGGCGATGTTGATGCTGATGTTGATGCCCATGTTGCGGCAGATGGCGATGTGGAAAATGGACCTAATATGATTTTAGATGACGGCGGCGATGCTACTTTGCTGCTAATTCTCGGCGCCAAAGCGGAAAAAGATATGAGCGTGCTGGATAATCCCAGTAGCGAAGAAGAAGTCGCAATGTTTGCCGCCATCAAATCGCGCTTGAAAGATAATTCGCAATCTGGGAAAAGTTGGTATGCCCGCCGCTTAGCGAATATCCAAGGCGTTACCGAAGAGACCACCACCGGCGTTCACCGCCTCTATCAGATGGCTGCCCAAGACGGATTACCGTTCCCGGCAATCAATGTCAACGACTCGGTTACCAAATCAAAATTTGACAATCTCTACGGTTGCCGTGAATCCTTAGTGGACGGCATCAAGCGCGCCACCGATGTCATGATCGCCGGTAAAGTCGCATTGGTTCTCGGCTACGGCGATGTCGGCAAAGGCTGCGCCCAATCGCTACGCGGCTTGGGTGCCACCGTGTGGATTACCGAGATTGACCCGATCTGCGCATTGCAAGCGGCAATGGAAGGCTATC
>WASV01002369.1_pt1 | contig 15313 bp, 10 predicted proteins | sample 5698531 | NCBI WGS metagenome assembly WASV01 (sample SAMN11175559, study PRJNA528189) | sponge metagenome | isolation source: marine sponge | host: Myxilla | place: Antarctica: Western Antarctic Peninsula, King George Island | collected 2013-01 | reverse complement strand
CTATCGTTCCAACATTTATGTGCGGCTTCGTTCGCTCAAATTTTACTTTCGCCATACCGTTTTCCCCGAATAAGTTTAATTGCTTTGCTATGCGCTCAGATGATCAGTCGGTCACTCATGCCGCTTTGATCGCTTCAGCCACGTTGACTGGGACTGATGCATATTTCAAAAACTCCATCGTATAAGTAGCCCTACCTTGGGTTGCTGAGCGCAACGAAGTGGAATAACCAACCATTTCAGATAAAGGCACTTCTGCTTTAATTATTTTACCACCTGGAGAATCTTCCATTTGGTGAATCATTCCACGGCGCGCACTCAAATCACCGTTCACTCCGCCCATGTACTCTTCCGGGGTTACCACTTCAACCGCCATTAATGGTTCAAGAAGCTGCGGCTTTGCTCGACGTGAACCTTCCTTGAATGCCTGCATTCCAGCTGACTTGAACGCAAGTTCGGATGAATCGACTTCGTGGTACGAGCCGTAAAACAAAGTCACTTTTATGTCGATGACCGGGTAACCTGCAATCACCCCAGAATGCATCGCCTCCTGAATACCCTTGTCTACCGACGAAATAAATTCGCGTGGAATCACCCCTCCTTTAATGGCATCGACAAACTCATAGCCAGTACCCAACTTCTGCGGTTCAAGACGAATAAAGACGTGTCCATATTGTCCTCTACCACCAGTTTGTTTGGCATGCTTATGCTCTTGTTCGACGGTATCAGTAATCGTTTCCCGATAAGCAACTTGTGGTCTTCCAATATTTGAATCCACGTTGAATTCACGTCTCAGGCGGTCGATGATGATTTCCAGATGCAACTCACCCATACCGGAAATAATAGTTTGATTAGATTCTAAATCCGAGTGTACACGGAACGAAGGATCTTCCCGCGCTAGTTTTCCAAGAGCCACTCCAAGTTTTTCCTGATCGCTTTTCGTTTTCGGTTCGACTGCCTGCGAAATTACCGGGGCGGGGAAATTCATCCGCTCTAATACGACTCGACTGTTTAGCGCACACAGTGTGTCGCCGGTCGAAACATGCTTGAGTCCAACACCAGCAGCAATATCGCCGGTGCGCACTTCCTTAATGTCTTCGCGATTATTGGCGTGCATCTGCAAAATACGGCCAATTCGCTCTTTCTTCCCCTTGACCGAGTTGTATACGAATCCACCGGCACTAAGCACACCAGAATATACTCGGAAGAACACTAATTGCCCGAAAAACGAATCGGTCATAATTTTGAAACCAAGGGCGGAAAACGGTTCTTCATCACTCACTTTGCGCTCAACTTCGGTTTTGCCATCTTCACCGACACCAATAACTGGCGGAACATCCAGCGGGCTTGGTAGGTAATCGATTACGCCATCGAGCATCGCTTGCACTCCTTTGTTCTTAAAAGCCGAGCCGCAAAACACTGGTATGATTTCGTTGTTCAGCGCACGGATTCGAATACCTCGAACGATTTCCTGCCCACTCAAGTCATTTTTTTCGAAATATTTTTCCATCAACATCTCGTCTCCTTCGGCAGCCGCTTCGACTAGACGTTCTCGATATTGGGCACATTGGTCGTACATGTCTTCGGCGATATCTCTCTCCTCAAACTTGGTGCCCATTGACTCTTCATCCCAATGAATTGCTTTCATCTTGATCAGGTCGACGACACCGATAAAACGATCTTCAGCACCGATAGGGACTTGCATGACGATTGGGTTAGCTCCTAATCGCGTTCGAATTTGCTCGACCACACGGAAAAAATCAGCACCAATGCGATCCATTTTATTGATAAAAGCGATGCGTGGCACTTGATATTTATTGGCTTGCCGCCATACCGTTTCGGATTGCGGTTCACACCCGCCAACTGCACAGAAAACTGCGACCGCGCCGTCCAACACACGTAATGATCGCTCCACTTCGATGGTGAAATCTACGTGTCCAGGAGTATCGATGATATTGATACGATGTTCAGGGTGCTGCTTGCTCATGCCGGACCAGAAGCAAGTAGTGGCAGCCGAGGTAATGGTAATTCCTCGTTCTTGTTCTTGCTCCATCCAGTCCATCACCGCATTACCTTCATGCACCTCGCCGATTTTGTGCGACAAGCCGGTGTAGAAAAGTACGCGCTCGGTGGTCGTGGTCTTACCGGCATCGATGTGCGCCATGATGCCAATATTCCGATAACGCTGGAGTGGGGTTTCTCTCGCCACTTAACCAGCCCTCAATATTTTGTCTTTGAGGTTTTTGATAGATGTACAGTTATTATTCATGCCAATACTCAAAGTCGATAATGAGCAAATGTTTTGTTTGCATCTGCCATTTTATGTGTGTCTTCGCGCTTCTTGACCGCACTGCCACGTTCTTCAGCAGCATCCATCAACTCGCCGGCTAACCGAATGGTCATGGATTTTTCATTGCGCTTGCGCGCCGCTTCAATTACCCAACGCATCGCCAACGCCAACTGTCGTCTAGGGCGCACCTCAATAGGCACCTGGTAAGTTGCACCGCCTACCCGTCGACTCTTTACCTCAACGCTGGGGCTGACATTTTGAATGGCTTCGTTGAACACGCTAACCGGATCACTTTTACCGCGCTCTATAAGCATGTCAAAAGCACCATATAGGGTTTTTTCTGCGACCGATTTTTTGCCATCTAACATCATGATATTGATGAACTTTGCTACCAACCGATCCTTGTATTTTGGATCAGGCAGAATATTGCGTTTCGGTACTTCTCTTCGTCTGGGCATTTATCTAGTCACTACTAAGTATGCATCAATATTAACCAAGCATAAGGGATACTCATGCCCGTAAAAATAAATTTATTCACTGCCATCCGTGTTCTCATTTCTCACTACCAACCACTCAGAAATATTACGTCTTTGGACGTGCTGTCCCATATTTGGAGCGCCCTTGACGGCGATCAGACACTCCTGAAGTATCCAGTGCACCGCGTACGGTATGGTATCGAACCCCTGGTAAATCCTTAACTCGACCACCACGCAATAGTACTACTGAGTGCTCTTGCAGGTTGTGCCCTTCACCACCGATATAAGCAGTCACCTCAAATCCATTGGTCAACCGGACACGCGCAACTTTACGCAATGCCGAATTTGGTTTCTTTGGTGTGGTCGTATAAACCCGTGTGCACACACCTCGCTTCTGGGGGCATTTTTGAAGTGCCGGGACAGTCGATTTTTTAACCTGCTTGGTGCGTGGTTTTCTGACTAATTGATTCAACGTTGGCATACGGTAACTGCTCTATAAAATAACTTCAACACTACTCTTTAATATTCAGGCTTGTTTTTGTGCATCCATAACGCAAATACCGGCCCACGAAGCCCGAATAAAATACAGGCTTTTGGCAACTTCAGCAAAGAACAGAATGTTACCTCGAAAAAACGACCGCTGTCAAGACTTTGTACGATTTTATCGCTAGCCTATAACAAGATCGCAAGAACGGCTGATTGGGCTGAAACCCAACAAGCAAAATTATTTCGTTGCTATTAATTCCGAATCTTCGGTATCCGGCACTTTATCGAAAGAAGGCATCGAAATATCTGGAGTACCCATTGAAGTATCTTGAGTACCCATTAGCTCATCGAGTCGATTACGTTTCCGCTCGCGATGAAATGCTAACCCGGTACCCGCCGGAATCAGGCGACCTACAATGACATTTTCTTTGAGCCCGCGCAACGAATCAATCTTACCACTTACCGAAGCGTCGGTCAATACTCGTGTGGTTTCTTGAAAGGATGCTGCCGAGATAAACGACTCCGTTGTCAAAGAAGCTTTGGTGATACCAAGCAATACTGGATCCCACTCAGCTGGCTCCTTGCCATCTGCAATCAACTGCTCATTGTGCTCTAACAATGTGGCTTTTTCCACTTGTTCGCCAGGAAGAAATTTGCTATCACCAACTTTGCTCACTTTTGCTTTGCGCAACATCTGCCGTATTATGACCTCGATATGCTTGTCGTTTATTTTCACTCCTTGTAATTGATACACACCTTGCACTTCATTCACAATATAGTCCGCCAATGCCGAGACTCCTCGATATTCGAGAATATCGCTCGCCAGTGGGGCGCCATCTACTACAACTTCGCCGCGCTCAACCGATTGTCCAGCGAACACCTTGATTTGTCGGGTTTTGGGTATGAGAACATTGATCGTTTCACCATCTTCTTTAACAATCACCAATCGCCGCTTGCTTTTAGTTTCCTTGCCAAACGCTACGACACCAGACGCTTGTGCAAGAATTTCAGATTCTTTCGGTTTGCGCGCCTCAAACAGTTCGGCGACACGCGGCAAACCGCCGGTGATATCTCGAGTTCTTGATGACTCCTGATGCACGCGTGCAAGAATATCACCGCGGTGCACATCTTGCCCATTTTTGAGTTCGACGATCGATTCGGGTGGCAAAAAATAACGATCGATATCGGACCCTGGAATTTTGAGCGCGTTGCCATTCTCATCCACAAGCATGATTGCAGGCTTGATTTCTTCCGTGCTACCGCGACGACTTTGTGTGTCTAACACGACAGAAGTACTCCGCCCGGTCAGCTCATCGGTCTGCCTTTTGACCGTTACTCCTTCTTCCATGTCTATAAATACAACCTTGCCACTAACCTCTGTGATAATCGGGTCGGTATGTGGATCCCACACAGCAACGACTTGGCCGATCTTCACTTTTGATCCTCCTTTGACCGCCAGCACCGTTCCGTAAGGCAACTTATGTCGTTCACGATCGCTACCATTCTTATCGCGTACAATTAGCTCATTGGAACGGCTCAGTACGACATTTTTTCCTTCACTATTTTCGACCACCTTGCCTCCAGTGAGGTGGACTACACCGTCGTTCTTAACTTCAATCTCGCCAACCCTCGCATCGGAAACTGCCCCTCCGATATGGAAAGTCCGCATGGTCAACTGCGTACCTGGTTCACCGATTGATTGGGCAGCGATGACACCAACTGCTTCACCAATGTCAATAACATGTCCACGCCCAAGATCGCGCCCATAACATTTGGCGCACACACCAAAACGAGTCTCGCAAGTGACCGCTGAGCGCACCTTGACTGCATGGACATTGGCTTGTTCGATCTGTTCAACAATTTCTTCATTCAGCACTTGATCCACAGGGAATTCTTTGCCGCTTTCAGGGTCAAAAATTTCTCCAGCACTAAAACGCCCCAGCAAGCGATCTTTGAGCGGAATGACCACTTCATCACCTTGCACCTGCGCCTCGAGAATAAGCCCGTTTGTGGTACCGCAATCTTCTTCAGTCACCACCAAATCTTGACAGACATCTACTAGCCGCCGTGTTAAGTAGCCAGAGTTAGCAGTTTTCAAGGCAGTATCCGCTAATCCCTTACGCGCACCATGAGTTGAAATAAAGTATTGCAGTACGTCCAATCCTTCGCGGAAATTCGCAGTAATTGGCGTTTCGATGATCGACCCATCTGGTGTCGCCATCAACCCGCGCATACCGGCTAACTGTCGAATCTGAGCATTCGATCCACGGGCACCGGAATCCGCCATCATGTAAATAGAGTTGAACGAGTCTTGTTTCACCCGCTTGCCTTTGTGATCGGTCACCGTTTCGCTACCGAGTTCTTTTAACATGGAATCAGCAATTTGTTCACCCGTACGTGACCAAATATCGACCACTTTGTTATAGCGCTCCCCATCGGTCAGCAAACCAACTGTATACTGCTCTTGAATGTCCAGTACATTTTTGCGTGCGATTTCCAAGATTTTCTCTTTATTGGAGGGAATGACCATGTCATCCATGCCGACCGAGATGCCTGAAAGAGTCGCCATGTGAAAACCGGTGTACATCAATTGATCGGCAAAAATGACTGTCTCTTTTAACCCAGCTTGGCGGTACGAAGCATTGATGAGTTCGGAAATAGTTTTCTTTTTCATTGGCTGATCGATCAACGAAAAATCCAACTCCGCAGGCAAGATTTCCGATAACAATGCACGCCCAATCGTGGTATCCCTCACCTGCATGTGATCACCGCTCTGCATCCGCACTTTGACACGTGCGTGCAAATGTGCTTGCCCAGTCTCATGTGCGCGCCGTACCTCGGCGACATCGGAAAAATAATTTCCGGTGCCTTTTGCGCTAGCACTTTCGCGGGTCATATAGTACAAGCCAAGTACGATGTCCTGAGATGGAACAATGATTGGTTCGCCATTGGCAGGCGACAAGATATTGTTTGTCGACATCATCAGCGAGCGTGCTTCGAGTTGTGCTTCGATCGAAATCGGGATATGAACCGCCATCTGATCGCCATCGAAATCAGCGTTATAAGGAGCACAAACCAATGGATGTAACTGTATCGCTTTACCTTCGATTAACACAGGTTCAAATGCCTGAATACCCAATCGATGAAGGGTTGGTGCGCGATTAAGTAGGATCGGATGTTCACGAATCACTTCTTCGAGAATATCCCAAATCTCCGGGGATTCCGTCTCGACTAGTTTCTTCGATTGTTTAATGCTGGAGGAAAGTCCATTTCTCTCAAGTCTGCCAAACACGAAAGTCTTAAACAGTTCTAGTGCCATTTTTTTTGGCAACCCGCACTGGTGCAAACGAAGCGTTGGACCAACAACAATCACCGACCGCCCAGAATAATCCACGCGCTTGCCGAGCAGATTTTGGCGGAAACGGCCTTGCTTCCCTTTGATCATGTCGGATATGGATTTCAGCTGCCGTTTGTTGGCACGAGTGATGGCTTTACCGCGCCGCCCATTGTCGAGCAACGCATCCACCGACTCCTGCAACATTCGTTTCTCATTACGCACGATCAAATCTGGGGCATTAAGATCGAGCAACCGCTTCAAACGATTGTTACGGTTGATCACCCGACGATACAATTCATTTAAATCAGATGTGGCGAAACGCCCTCCTTCCAAAGGAACCAATGGGCGTAAATCTGGCGGCAACACCGGTAATACGTCCAGAATCATTCCAGTCGGTTTATTGCCGGATTTGGTGAATGCCTCGATGACTTTAAGCCGGCTGGTGAATTTTTTAAGTTTGGTATCAGATTTGGTCTCCTTGATTTGCTCACGGAGCTTGGATGCCTCTTCTTCTAAATCGATCTCGCGCATGAGTGCACGAATTGCTTCAGCTCCCATCCCAGATTCAAATTCATCACTATATTTTTCAATCGCCTCGTGGTAGAGATCTTCGGTCAACAGATCGCCCCGTTCAAATTCGGTAACACCTGGATCTATAACCACATATGCTTCGAAGTACAGCACCCTCTCTATTTCACGCATGGTCATGTTGAGCAACAAACCAAGCCGCGATGGCAATGATTTTAGAAACCATATGTGCGCACACGGTGCTGCTAAATCGATATGCCCCATACGTTCTCGGCGCACGCTGGATTCGGTGACTTCGACACCACATTTTTCGCAAACCACACCACGATGCTTAAACCGTTTGTATTTACGGCACAAGCATTCGTAATCATTTACCGGGCCAAACAGTTTTGCGCAAAACAAGCCATCTCGTTCCGGGCGAAACGTACGGTAGTTGATAGTCTCAGGCTTTTTAACTTCACCATAAGACCATGAACGAATTTTTTCGGGTGATGCAATACTGACATGAATGGCATCAAAATCTTCAACCACACTGCTCTTCTTAAAAAGATTAAATATGTCTTTCATTGTGTGGAGCCTCTGATGGTTTGGTTAACAAATGTGCGGTCTCTTTTGAGTTCGATATTGAGCCCAAGTGCACGGACTTCCTTAACTAATACATTGAAGGATGCCGGCATACCTGAATCCATTTTATGATCACCACGAATGATACTTTCGTAAGCATTTGCTCGTCCAACGATGTCGTCTGATTTCACAGTGAGCATTTCTTGTAGAATATATGCTGCGCCATACGCTTCGAGCGCCCATACTTCCATTTCGCCAAACCGTTGCCCGCCAAATTGTGCCTTACCACCTAATGGTTGCTGCGTAATCAGGCTATATGGGCCGGTAGAACGCGCGTGCATTTTATCGTCCACTAAATGGTTAAGTTTGAGGATATACATATAACCGCACGTGACCAGATGGTCAAATGGAATTCCAGTACGGCCGTCGTATAAAGTGATCTTCCCGCTTTCCGGTAGATTGACAAATTGCAACATCTTTTTGATTTCATCCTCATGCGCACCATCAAACACTGGCGTTGCCATAGGCAATCCACCACGCAGATTACCGGCAAGCTCTACAACTTCAGCGTCAGAAAGCGAGTCCAGATCTTCTTTTGTCGCCCCTGTGTTGTACGCTTTCTTTAAAAAATGGCGAATTTGGTTTGGCTTCTTCTTACTCTTCAGCATCCCATCGATTTTGGCACCGATGGCTTTTGCGGCCCAACCTAGATGTGTTTCCAATACTTGTCCGATATTCATTCGAGAAGGTACGCCAAGCGGATTCAAGCAGATGTCCACCGCCGTCCCATCTTGCATATATGGCATGTCTTCTTCTGGCACAATTTTGGAGACCACGCCTTTGTTACCATGCCGACCTGCCATTTTATCGCCGGGCTGCAACGGGCGCTTGATAGCAACAAATACTTTGACAATTTTCAGTACTCCAGGAGCAAGATCGTCACCCATTCGGATTTTTTCTTTTTTCTCCGCAAAATGCTGCTCGAACTCTTTACGTTGTTCCTCCAACTGATTTGAAATGCTCTCGATGGAGGCACTGACATCCTCATTACGGAGTCGAATTACAAGCCGCTCTTTACGGGATAATTTTTCAAGGTATTCTTTCGTGATTTTCACTCCAGATTTGAGTCCACGCGGACCACCTTCTGCCACATGATTGAGTAGCAACGCATCAATACGGGCAAACGAATCAACTTCCACAATTCTTAGTTGATCGTCTAAATTGGTGCGAACCATGGTGATCTCATCTTCTTCATTAGCGATGGCACGCACATCCTTTTGCAAGCCTTCACGCGTAAATACCTGTACATCGATGACAACACCTTGCATGCCAGACGGAAGACGCAACGATGTGTCTTTCACGTCTAATGACTTTTCACCAAAAATAGCTTTCAACAATTTTTCTTCGGGGGTTAATTGAGTGTCACCTTTGGGAGTAGCTTTACCCGCCAAAACATCCTCCGGCTTCACCTTAGCACCGATATAAACAATGCCAGATTCATCCAGTTTGGACAGTGCGCCCTCACCCACATTGGGTATATCACGGCTAATTTCTTCGGGGCCCAGCTTGGTGTCGCGCGCCACACAGGAAAATTCTTCGATATGAATCGAAGTATACACATCGTCTTTCACCAGACGGTCAGAAATTAGAATCGAGTCTTCGAAGTTGTATCCATTCCACGGCATAAATGCAATTAGCACGTTTCTACCAAGTGCTAACTCACCCATATCAGTCGCCGGACCGTCCGCCAATACGTCACCACGTTTGACGAGATCACCAAAATTGACCAGTGGATGCTGATTAATCGTCGTGTTTTGATTGGAGCGACGGTATTTGGTCAGCGCATAAATATCTACACCTGGCTCACCTTCTATTCCCTCGTTGTCGTTTACCCGCACTACGATTCTCGATGCATCGACAAAGTCGATAATCCCACCGCGCCTAGCGGTTACCATCACCCCAGAGTCGATGGCGACAATTCGCTCCATCCCAGTTCCGACCAATGGTTTTTCGCTTTGGACAATCGGTACCGCTTGGCGTTGCATGTTAGAACCCATCAGCGCTCGGTTCGCATCATTGTGCTCCAAAAACGGTATGAGTGAGGCTGCTACAGAAACAATTTGCTGAGGTGCTACGTCGATGTAATCGATCTGCGATGCCGATGCTAGCGAAAATTCATTTTTATGCCGACACGATATCAAGTCATCGGTGAATTTTCCGCGTGCATCGAGCGTAGCATTCGCTTGGGCGATCACAAATTTATGCTCTTCGATCGCTGACAAAAATTCCACCTTATCGGTCACTTTATCGTTTTTGACTTTTCGATAAGGGGTTTCCAGAAATCCATATTCATTAGTACGGGCAAAACACGCCAGTGCATTGATCAAGCCGATATTCGGCCCTTCTGGTGTTTCGATCGGGCATACGCGCCCATAGTGAGTTGGGTGCACGTCACGCACCTCAAAACCGGCACGCTCGCGCGTCAACCCACCGGGGCCAAGTGCCGAAATTCTCCGCTTGTGCGTGATTTCAGAAAGTGGATTAGTTTGATCCATGAATTGAGACAGTTGACTGGAGCCGAAAAACTCCTTCACGACCGCTGCCACTGGCTTAGCATTAATTAAACTTTGCGCAGTGATCTTGTCTTCATTATCTTTTTCGTTTCCGACATCATTTAAGCGATCTTTAACCGCCCGCTCAACCCGTACAAGCCCGATGCGTAGTTGATTTTCAAGCAGCTCTCCAACCGAACGTACGCGCCGATTACCAAGGTTATCAATATCATCCGTTTCACCTTTACCATTTTTCAGCGCGATAATTTTTTTAATCACATCGATGAGATCCTGCTTGCTGAGCGTCCCAGGCCCCTCATCCGTTTCTCGCCCCAAGCGACGGTTGAATTTCATGCGGCCGACTGCTGACAAGTCGTAACGCTCTGGGTTAAAGAATAAATTGGTGAATAACGCAGTGACCGCTTCTTTAGTCGGTGGCTCGCTGGGGTGCATCATCTGATAAATTTCAGCTCGAGCCTGGTCTTCAGAGCGCGAAGGATCGATGCGCAATGTCTCGGAAATAAATGACCCACAGTCGATGTCGTTGGTAGCAATCGTTTGGATTTCGGTTATTCCGTTTGCTATCAAGTTGTTCAGTATTTTTTCTGTGATCTCCGCATTAGATTCAGAGAAAAGCTCTCCAGTATCAGTATTAACAATATCATGTGCCAACGTCCGCCCGATGACAAACTCTTTCGGTATTTCGATAGTACGGATGCCCGATTTTTCTAAGTCTTTAATGTGTCGCACGGTGATACGACGGCCTGCTTCTACCACAACACTGCCATCGGGTCGTTTTAGATCAAAGTCACGTTGCTGGCCACGTAGCCGCTCGGGTACTAATTGCATTGAGCAACCATCCTCGCCCAGGGTAATTTTATCGTTTTCAAAAAACATCGTGAGAATGTCTTCGGTACCATATCCAAGCGCACGCAACAACACGGTTGCTGGCAGTTTCCGGCGGCGATCAATACGCACATACAGCAAGTCTTTAGGAGTAAATTCGAAGTCGAGCCAAGAACCACGATAGGGAATCACACGGGCGGAAAACAATATCTTGCCTGAAGCATGGGTTTTGCCGCGGTCGTGATCAAAAATGATGCCAGGCGAGCGATGCAACTGCGAAACAACCACACGCTCGGTGCCGTTGATCACGAACGTTGCGTTGTCGGTCATCAGCGGCATATCGCCAAAATACACCGTGTGCTCTCGAATTTCTTTAACTTGTTTGCTACTACTACTCTTGTTGAATATTTTGAGGCGCATTATTGCTTTCAACGGGGAAGCATAATCCAACCCGTGTTGCTGACATTCAGCAACATCAAAACGAGGCGAGCCCAACTGGTAGCTCACGTACTCCAAAATCACCGTTCCATTATGGCTCTTAATGGGGAATACAGATTTGAAAGCTGCTTGGATTCCTTGGTCGATACGTTGTTCGGGACGCACGTTGGCTTGCAGATATTTAACATATGATTCTTTCTGCATTGACAACAAATATGGGATATTAAATCCATCCGTACGCTTGCTGAAGGTTTTTCTGATTCGCTTCTTTTCGGTAAAGGAATAACCCATAATAGCCTCTTGGTCAAAACCATACGTAGATGCCCACAGCATGGACAGGCATGCTGTGGGTCGTCTGATAATGCATCACCATTATCCGGAGAAATTGGGTAATCGCCATCGCATGGCGATTACCACTCTCAGGCGAGAGATAAAGATTAGCAAATTTGATTTGCTGGGAACGCTTACTGGCAATTACTTGATTTCAACCGAGCCGCCAGATTCTTCAATTTGTTTCTTGAATTTTTCAGCATCTTCTTTGTTGATGCCTTCTTTGATCGAAGATGGCGCCGCTTCGACCAAATCTTTTGCCTCTTTGAGCCCCAGCCCAGTAATCACACGAACCGCTTTAATTACACTAACTTTTTTATCGCCGAAGCTACTCAATATTAAATCAAATTCGGTTTGCTCCTCGGTGGCTTCGGCCGCATCGGTGGCGGTACTTGGGGCTAAGGCTACTGGTGCGGATGCAGAAACCCCAAACTTTTCCTCCATCTCCCGAATCAGATCAGACAAATCGAGAACCGACATTTCAGCGATTCCATCTAAAATTTCTTGTTTACTTAAAGTCATCAATAATTGCTCCTTAAAATACTACAACACTAAAATAAAATTGAATATGCTGGTCACTCATTTTTAGATCCAGCCCGCTTAACTTCGGCAAGTGTACGCACAAACTTGCTTGGAATTTCATGTAAGGTTGCCACGAACTTCTGGATCGGTGCACTCAGAGTACCCAACAATTTCGCAATGAGTTCTTCTCGGCTCAACAATTTATCCAACGCTTGTATCACCTGAATATCGATTAATGCTCCATCCATCACGCCAGCGATTATTTTGAAGTTATCATTTCCCTTCGCAAACCCGACCATAACTTTAGCAACATCGACCGGGTCTTCTGCTACTGATAAAATGACAGGCCCGACAAAATGATCTGCCAAACAGGCAAATTTCGTGTTTTCAATACTGCGTCGCGCCAAGTTGTTTTTAACCACTTTGATCCAAACACCACGCGCATGAGCATCGCTTCGCAAGGCCGTCATTTGGGCGACAGTCATGCCTCGATAATCAGCAAGCACGCCTGCTTTTGCAGATACAATTGCCGCGCTCACCTCACTAACTACTGCTCGTTTATTTTCAATACTTAAACTCATCTCAATGCTCTTTTACTGCCTCTGATAAACACTGCCTTTGATAGACGTTTTGATAGACGTTTTGATAAACGTATACTCACCGAATGGCGACAACACTACTACGCTCCACTTTCACTCCCGGTCCCATCGTGCTCGATACGGTTATCCGGCCGATATACTGCCCTTTCGACGAAGCGGGCTTGGACTTGATCAACGCGCGGACTAACTCGTTCAAGTTGTCTTCCAAATCCCCTGCCTCGAACGAGACTTTGCCAATTGAGCAGTGAATCAAGCCTGCTTTGTCAATCCGATACTGCACTTGTCCAGATTTGGCATCGTGCACTGCTTTGGTGACATCTGTGGTCACTGTCCCAACTTTGGGGTTTGGCATTAATCCGCGCCGTCCAAGAATTTGCCCAAGCTGCCCAACCACACGCATCGAGCTCGGCGTAGCGATACAAACATCGAACTTAATTTCACCTTTCTTTACTGTCTCAGCCAAATCTTCCAATCCGACCAAATCAGCACCGGCGGCACGCGCCGCTTCCGCATTTTCACCGTCGGCAAACACCGCCACACGAACGGTCTTGCCCGTGCCTTTCGGCAATACCGTAGCACCACGAACATTTTGTTCAGATTTACGCGAATTGACACCCAAGTTGATCGCGACATCCACCGTTTCATTAAACTGTGCGGATGCCAAACTCTTCACCACCGTCAACGCCTCGCCAATCGGATATGATTTTTCACGATCAACTTGCTTTACAGCCGCCAGATATTTTTTGCCTCGTATTCGCACTAGCCTTCCTCCGTATCAATGCCCATGCTACGCGCACTGCCAGCGATTATACGAACTGCGTGCTTTAAATCATAGGCATTCAAATCCGCTTGTTTAATCTTGGCAATTTCTTCGAGTTGCGCATACGTCAGCACTCCTATTTTGTCACGGTTGGGAGTTCCGCTACCTTTGGCTACGCCTACCATTTTTTTCAAAAAAACCGACGTTGGTGATGTTTTTTTGATGTAGGTAAAACTTTTGTCAGCATAGACCGTGATCACGACCGGTACTGGCAACCCTTTTTCCATGTCCTTCGTTCCTTCGTTAAATTTTTTGCAAAAGTCCATAATATTAAGACCATGCTGACTCAACGCTGGACCCACTGGAGGACTGGGCTTTGCCTCTCCCGCGGGCACTTGCAGTTTAATGTACGCTTCGATTTTTTTTGCCATGACTTACTCCTCAATCAACTCGTATTATCAGCCTTTTACGACTTGTGTGAAATCTAATTCGACCGGTGTTGAACGTCCAAAAATAGTCACCGATACACGCAACTTTGCTTTTTCGAAATTGGCATCTTCGACCGTACCGTTAAATTCTGCAAACGGACCATCAACAATACGCACCAATTCACCTGGGGCAAAAGTGAACTTCATTTTCGGTTTATCTACACTATCTGAAACTTGCTGAATGATTTCTTCAGCTTCTTGGTCGCTAATCGGTATCGGGCGGTTTCCAACCCCGCCGACAAACCCGGATACTTTGGAAACTCCTTTGACCAAATGCCACGTCTGATCGCTCATCTCCATATGTGCCAACACATAGCCGGGTAAAAACTTGCGTTCGCTGGTGCGCTTCTGCCCATTCTTCATTTCTACTACTTCTTCGGTCGGCACTAAAATTTCACCAAAATATGCCTGCATATTGCTTCGATCGATGTGATCTTGCAACAATTTTTTCACTTTCTTTTCATACCCAGAATAAGCTTGAATCACATACCATGCTTTATTACTACCCTCCTCATGGGGCGTGTCATCGGTAGCAACAATCTCTGCTTCGGGTACTATGGTAGGTTCGGACATGAGGTTAGTTTTGCACGTCAAGCAACAGATCGTAGATACTATAAAACGATAATGTATCTAACAACCACAAATATAGACCAAATACGATGACTAGAAAAATTACCAATCCGGTCACTTGCATTGCCTCCCGACGAGATGGCCATACGATCTTCTGCCGCTCAATATTAGCCTCTTTGGCAAACACCATGATCGACCGACCAGATTCTGTGGAAAAAGTAGCCAAACTGGCAAGTAATACGCCAATCACCAATACACCGACCCGCACAATTTGTAACCAGTCGGTAAACTGGTAGTAGATTATAACGGTAGCGGTAACAATTAGCCCCGCAAAAATGAATTTAATTTTATCTATGGCTGCAAAAACTCATCAAACTAATTGGCAGGCCAGGAGGGAATCGAACCCCCAACCTGCGGTTTTGGAGACCGCCGCTCTGCCAATTGAGCTACTGGCCTTCTTATTCATGTAATATCGTTCATGTAATAATTTTGGAGACCACACCTGCTCCAACGGTGCGCCCGCCTTCTCG
>WASV01117479.1_pt1 | contig 15325 bp, 19 predicted proteins | sample 5698531 | NCBI WGS metagenome assembly WASV01 (sample SAMN11175559, study PRJNA528189) | sponge metagenome | isolation source: marine sponge | host: Myxilla | place: Antarctica: Western Antarctic Peninsula, King George Island | collected 2013-01 | reverse complement strand
CGGACTTGATCCGATATCCAGTGTGGTTTGTGTTGATGCGCTGAACGACGCTGGACACCAAATCAAGTTTGGTATGTGCGCTACGCGCGATTTTTTACTGGATTCCAGCAAGCTGGAATGGGGGAGGGGAATGGTATCCAGCGTAGTTAATCTTTGGCGTCATGAATTTTTTTTGGTATAAGGAAAATTTATGACACCAAATAACTCGTAATAGCGTAAAACAAAACCGATTAGGCATAACGCCTGCAGTTTCCAGTCATTTTTTCCATTTTGCTATTTATATTCGTTGATTGAGCGTTGATTGCGTGATGATAGGTATATTTTTTAGGTTTTTTTATATGTATTGGTGAGATGTGTATAGATTGTATATATGTTTTATGAAAAGGCATAAATTCCGTATTTTATTATACATAACAATTCCATTTTTTTATGTCTATTGTGTATTTATGATAGTTTTTCCTCAAACCCTGCCAGTTTGTATAATTCCCGGGCTTTGGCGATGTTTTTTTCGACGCCGTTGCCTTGCTCGTACATCATCGCCAAAGTGGTCTGCGCGCCGAGTAGGCCGTGGGCGGCGGCGCGTTCAAACCAGTGGGCGGCTTTTTCGCCGTTTTTGTCGATGCAATCGCCGTGCAGATACATAAAACCGAGGCCATGTTGGGCGAGGGCGAAATCTTGATTGGCGGCGGCGCGCATCCATTTCACCGCGAACAATTCATTGCGCACGACGCCAAGGCCGTTTTGATACATAATCGCCAAGCGATATTGAGCGTCTGGAATTTCTTGTTCGGCCGGCGGTTTGAGGAGCGCCATCGCTTGGGAAAAGTTCTTCGATTCAAACGCAGCTATGCCGCTTGCGATGTCCATTTGTAAATTTTCCAGGGTTTTGTCAGGTGTAGTATTCATTTTGTTTTTTGGGGTGAGGTATGCGTGGGGTCGTTCGGGTTGCTGAAAATAAATTGATGCTCGCCCGGGATAAGTTCAACATAATCAAGCGTTGCCTCGTGCAGAAATTCGATGCTGGTGGGCGCGACGATAATCGCAACGCCGTTGGATTGGGAGCGCGTGTCGTGTTGATTGGGCGCGTCCCATCCCATCGCGTAATCAAAAGAGCCGTCCGCCAATCGCTTGGCGGCAACGCGCAACGACATGTGGGGGGAATCGATTTGCGCCGGGGGCATGGATTGGAGAATTTTTTGTGCGGCTTCGCGGCTGATGGTAATCATGTTTTTTGTCTCACTTGGGTGCGCGCTCGCGTACTTGATTGTGATGATTGTTGCGTGGATTGTTTGGTTGTTGGTTGCTTATTCGCTTTGCATGTGCGCACAAAATCAACGAACTGCTGCACCCATGGATTGGCGGCGGTGTTTCTGAAATGCGAATAGTTTGCCAGCGTATTGCGATATACCAAACCGTCAAAACGACCATTGATACCATAACCGCGTTTGACTCGGTAGGCGAATCGAGTTTCATCCGTCAACCACGGCGATGAATTGCTTGATGGCTCTTGCGGCAAATCTAGAACGCGAGAATAATGAAACTCATGCGCCGGGATTTCAGCGGAGATGTCGGTATGAATATCGGCGGCGGTGCGATTAGCGGTACTATTGTCCATGCGATTGGCGGTACTATTGGTATCGCCTTTCGCCATGTTTTCATGCTGCGCACGCCATAACCCATGGTTGGTTTCTTCCAGCACCACATAACCGCGCCCGACCGGTCGATCGGTCATTTCAACGCGCAACGGAAGCGCGCCGGCCATGGCATGGGTTTTGTCCGACCATGTTAAATTTTGCGCCAGATACATCAGCCCACCACATTCGGCATACACTGGCGCACCGCACTCCACAAAATGTTTAACCGCCGCGCGCATGGTAGCGTTACCAGCTAATGCCGCCGCGTGGGTTTCGGGAAATCCGCCGCCGATATACAGCCCATCGGATTCGGGCAAGGTCGCATCATTCATCGTATCAAAAGGCAATAACCGTGCGCCGCATGCTTCAAACGCAAGTAAATCATCCGCATAATAAAACCCGAACGCCGCATCCCGTGCGATGGCGATGGTGATGTCAGAAGATTGCGCGGTGGATTGCGTGATGGATTGCGTGATGGAATTCGTGATGGATTGCGGCGACGGCGATGCGCACAAAGGAGCGGCGCGCGCGGCGATGTCACGCAATGCACAGATATCCACTTGCGCGGCGATTGCAGTGGCGATGCGTTGGATGATGGTGGTGGCGGCCGATGCTTCTCGATTGGTAATCAATCCCAGATGGCGTTCGGCAATTTGCAAATCGCGGCTGGCGTGCACCGCACCCACCACCGCAATATCGGTATACTTTTCCACAGCGGCGCGCAACTTGCTTTCATGTCGCGCACCGCCGACATGGTTTAAGATTACGCCGGCAATACGAATCGCTGGGTCAAAGGTTTGATAGCCGAGTAATAATGGAGCGATGCCGCGGGTCATGCCGCGTGCGTCAATTACTAACAACACCGGCGCGGATAATATTTTTGCCAACGCTGCATTGCTATCTGCCCCGCCCAAATCAACGCCGTCAAACAAACCTTTGTTGCCTTCAATAACCGCGAAATCACCGCTTGCGGCATGGCGATGATACGCGCCGCGAATTTCTTCGGCGTTCATCGTGTGAAAATCTAAGTTGATGCAGGCGTTGCCAGCGGCGGCGGCGAGCCACATCGGGTCAATGTAATCGGGTCCTTTTTTGAATGGCTTAACTTGGAATCCGCGTTGTGCAAATGCCGCGATTATGCCGACGGCAATAATAGTTTTGCCGGAGGACTTGCGCGTGGCTGAAAGAAAAAGTCGCGACATGCTGCTAACCCAATCGCTCCGGTTATTCCGCATTGACCGATGGCGTTGCCTTGGTCATGTTATGCGGCATGTCATGTTTCTGCGCATGCGGTATGTTATTTTTCTGGTCATGCGGCATGTTATTTTTCATGCCAACCATTGAACGACCGACTGACGCGAACGGCAACACTCGCATCACCAGAAGCAATATCAACAATGCCACTGCAACGCCACCGAAGCCGAGCAATATCTCAGGCAGCGACGGCGAATAGGTGGCGATGACGCCGTCGTAAAAACTACTGGTTACAGTTTTGCCGGGGAACATAACCGTGGGCAATACTTGACCGCCGATGATGATGACATACAGTTGCGAAAAACCGCCGATAACCACCAAAGCAGCCGCGTACATTAATGAACGCATCGGCGCGTGCGTGCGTAACTGCGGCGTGAACAACAACACCAGCGGCACAACGCCACCGAGGCATAACTGCACCAACCAAAATAACCCGGTATAAACACCGCCTTGAACGAGGAGGAAGAGCTCTACTGGATAATGTTCGGCGGAATATAAATTGGTCAAGTGCGAAACTATCGTTAAAAACAAAACCACGCACACAAACCACCTTAGCAACTGCGCAAGTGGCGTTAGCACTGACGCATCCGAATAATTTTCAAACAATTTAGACAGTGCGCCGGCGATTAATATGAACACCGCAGTCCCCAAGGACAACGACAACGCGATAAACAACGGCACCATGATCGCCGCATCATAGCCCGGTCGCGCCACTAGAAATCCAAAAATGGCACCGCTGCCGCTGGTCATAATAAACCGCCACAAGAAAATTAACACGCCGAGCGGCCGGATATAACCGTGCAGGCGGTGTTCAAATTGAGCCCACAAATAACCGACCGCCACCGCGATAAAACCGATATATAAAAAAATATTCCAGGCGAATACTGATTTGAAATTGTAATGAGTCATGGCGATAATTAATCGCTCGGGGCGTCCTAGATCTAACACCAGTATCAGTAAGCCGCCGAGCAAAAGAGCGATTGCCATCAACGCCGACAACCTCGCCACCGGTTGATAAATTGGAATGGCAAACACCGACCACAGCGAAGCGACATTCAACGCACCGGATGCGGCGAGAATCAAACTCAACGCAAACACATGAGGAATTCCCCACACCACTTGATTGCTCATGCCGGTTACATAATGGCCATTGGTATCCATGTAATGCGCGGCGGCAAACCCTAACACCGCTAACCCGACCAGGATAACGAGGACGATAAAGATGACGCGATATTCTTGCCGCGTACTTTTCAGGCGCGTAAATTGCAGAAGCATTTTGGATTAAAGAATTTTCTCATATATTTTTATAACGAACGCCGGTGTTTAAATTAAGGTCGGCGCGCACTTGTTCGCTATGAGCGGATTTAAGATTCGTTGCGAGCTCGCTTTGTGAATCGTTGAGATCGCCAAACACCATGGCGCCGTTGCCATCGCGATGGCAAGCCGCAACGCATGCTGGCGTCTCCTTTTTATCTACGCGATGAACGCACAGCGTGCAACCTTCCACGGTGCCTTTGCCGCGCGGCGACCATGGTTTTTGTTCGCGCAAATTCTCATGGACAAACGAGCGCGCTTGATAGGGGCAAGCGAGGACGCAATATCGACAGCCGATGCAAGTGTGTTTATCCACCAGCACAATACCGTCTTCGCGTTTGAACGACGCCCCGGTCGGGCAGACATCCACGCACGGCGGATTTTCGCAGTGCTGGCACAGCATCGGTAACGAAGTTATGTTGCCAGTGTGATTATCCTCCAGCGTCACCTTGCGTATCCACTGCGCATCGGTCTGCGGGCGTCCGGTTTTGGTGAGACCATGTTCTTCATTGCAAGCGGTGACACAAGCATCGCAATCGGCGCATTTAGCGGCATCAATCAACATACCCCAACGCGATTTGGCGGTGACCGGCGACGCATCCACCGCATCATCCAATTTGACGCCTAATTTGGTGCCCAATCCGGCGTGTGCCAATTCAATCAAGCGCACCCCGGGCGACAACGCCGCAAAGCCAGCTGCAGCGGTCGCGGCGAGGAATGAACGGCGCGTGGAATTGGGTGCGCGAGTTGGATGATTGTGATTTTTCATTCGTATTAAATTGATTGCGTAGGTTTATTGACCCGATTGGTTACGCGCATTTATTCACCGAAGTTACTGCACCGATTCAGCGGTCGGTTGCGCGGGCATGCGCGCGGGCATGCGTTCGATATTGGCGTCGGGTTTGGTGGCATGGCATTCAAAACAATCCAGTTTGACGCTGGCGAAATCGTGGCAACTTTGGCAAAACTGCCCGGGCGCATCCACCGCGATAAAATTCCCGTGATCATTTTTCTGAGCATGACATTGAACGCATCCCACTAAACTATATCGCTCAGTGCGCACGCCGTTGCGCACGGTTAAATCGCGCTGATGAAGCAAGTAGTCCATGTGATTTTTACGCATCATTTCGGTGGGCGCGACGCAGCTCGTGCCTTTCCCGCGCGGCAAATTCGGCAAGCTCACATCGGCATTGGCGACACCGCCGCCGAGTAATAATAATAGTAACGCAACAACTAACAACGCAACGAGCGGTAGCGCAACTATCCGCAATGTAACGTTCAGCAATGTAACGGCCCGCAATGTTTTACCGGATACGATTTTCATTCGCCGCCTATTTGCCCAGCCCCATGTCAATGTATCCAGTCGGGCATACTTCGGCGCAGATATGGCAGCCGATACATTTATCGTAATCGGTATCCACATAACGGCCCAGGGTGGATTGATCTTGTTTCACTTTGAACACCGCGTTTTGCGGGCAATACACTATGCAGTTATCGCACTCAAAACACATGCCACAACTCATGCAACGTGCAGATTCTCGTTTGGCCGCATCGCTATCCAAGCCGACGCTGCGTTCGTCGAAGTGGCTAAGCACTTGCTCGGCATCCGGTCCGGATCGGTCGCGTTTTTCGCGTGGCACATAACCGAAATGCCCAAGAAATAGTTTATCCGCGGATATGATTTCGTGACGACTACGGTCTTCGTAGTTATGCACTGCGAATTTTTCTTGCGCCGTCCCCCACTGCGGTTGGTGAGCGTATTCTTGTGGGGCAAGATCGCTTTCGCGAAGTTTATCCAGCAGATTAAAATGATGTACATCAACCTTAGGGCGCGCGTCGCGTTGCGCACTGTTCAAAAAACAATGGATGCTTTCTGCGGCGACTGATCCATGGCCGATAGCGGTGGTTAGTAAATGCGGTTTGATAATGTCGCCGGCGGCAAAATGTCCGGGGCGTTCCGCTAGTTGATACAATTTATCAACTTTGACAAATCCGTTGTCGCTACCCAAATCTTCAAGCCCGCGCAAATCGCCACGCTGCCCGATGGCGGAGACGACCAGGTCGCATTCAATTTCAAACTCGCTACCTTCCACTGCAACCGCGCGTCCGTCTTGGTTGATGGTGCATTTTTGCATGCGCACGGCAGTTGCCATACCATCGGCGCTAAGCACCAATTCAACCGGCATGGTGCCGCACATTATATCAACGCCTTCGTGAAGCGCGTCTTCCACTTCGTGTTCGGTGGCGGTCATGGCTTCGCGTGGAAATAGCGAGGTTAAGGTAACTTCAGCGCCTTCACGCAACGCTACGTAAGCCGAATCGTGAGCGACATAGCCGCCGATTGGGGCATCCGGGCGTTGTGATTTTTTACGCACATTGCTTACCGGAATATTGCCGATACGCCGGGCGACCGACACCACATCAATGGAAGTATCGCCGCCGCCGACGCAAACCACGCGACGCGCGGTCGCTTGGAGTCGCCCAAGATTAAATGCTTCCAGGAATTCAATACCGCTGATGCAGTTGGGCGCATCGCCGCCGGGGATGGGCAGCGCGCGCCCGGATTTGCAACCGAGCGCCCATAACACCGCATCAAATTCCGATTCAAGTTTGGCGATGGTCATATCGCTGCCAATGCAATTGCCAACGCGGGTATTCATGCGCAATTCAATGCCGCCGAGATCCAGGATTCGTTGTATCTCGTGACCGAGAATTTCGCGCGGCGTACGATAGCTCGGTATGCCGTAGCGCATCATACCGCCGGCTTCAGCGTGGTCGTCAAAAATCACGCTGCCATGACCTTTGCGACGTAGTTGATAAGCCGCCGCCAATCCAGCCGGACCAGCACCGACGATGGCAACGCGCTGCGCGCCTAACGGCGCATCGCAACGCAGTTGATATTTTTCCGCAAAGGCTTGGTCGCCGATGAATTGTTCAACCGCGTTGATGCCGACGAAGTCATCCACTTCGTTGCGGTTGCAACCTTGCTCGCACGGCGCCGGGCAAACCCTACCCATGATGGAAGGAAAAGGATTGGCGTCGGTCACCCGACGAAATGCATACTCCCGCGAATCAACTTCCGCGGGCGGTTTCTCAATGCCGCGCACAATCTGCAACCAGCCGCGCACGTCCTCACCCGAAGGACAACTACCTTGGCACGGCGGCGTGCGATGCACATATGTTGGACATTTATGCGAGCTGTCTTCGGCAAAAATATTATCCTGCCACTGCGCCCAGCGATGCTCACCGTCTTGATAGGCACGCAAGGTTAATTTTTCATCATCGGCCGAGGTTGATGACGCCGATATTGATGGCGATTTGGACGATGGTGTCGCGGTTGATGCGGATGAAGTCATTGCGCGCGCCCAAATTCCAGTGCATCGCCGACCAACTGATGAAGGCTGATGATCATATTCATATCCAGATTGTAATACGGTAAAGTTTTGGTGAATTGGCTCTTGCAGATTGCGCAGATTGCTGCCATGTGAGTGACGCCGTGTTCGCGGACGACCTCGTGCAAAGATTGCATGCGCGGCAACGCACCTTTGACGCGCAATTCGGTGAGATCGTCGGTGAGTAATCCGCCGCCGCCGCCGCAACAGAAAGTGGCTTCGCCGATGGTGTCGGCGCGCATGTCAACGAAATTATTGCAACACGCGCGGATGATTTCACGCGGAATAATAAATTGCCCACCGGGGATATTGCCCATACGCGAAGCACGCGCGACATTGCAGGAATCGTGAAAAGTAACTACCTTGTCATCATTAAGCTCCTTGTTGAAATGTAACGCGCCGCGGGTGATTAAGTCGTGAGTAGATTCGCAGATATGTTGCGGCGACGGATATGCTGGATCAAGAAAATCTAACTTGCCGATTAAAGTATTCCAATAGTTATAAGCGACGCGCCATGCATGCCCACATTCGCCGACAACGATGCGCCGCACACCCAATTCCAACGCCGCAAACCGTACGCGCTCTGCGACTTTTTTCATGTGCTCAGTGCTTCCGATAAACAATCCGAAGTTAGCGGCTTCCGATGCATGCGAGCTCAACGTCCAACTCACCCCAGCACTATGAAAAACTTTAGCATAGCCAATCAAACCATCCACATGCGGTTCAGCGAAAAAATCCGCCGATGGAGTCACCAACAAAACTTCCGCACCGTTCACATCCAACGGAAATTTAACATCAGCGCCAGTGTCTTCGCGCACATCCTCCTCCAATTCCGCCAAGGTATTCGCCAACGCCGCGCCGGGCAATCCGAGATTATTACCGATGGTATGCACCTTGCCGATAATCTCGTTGGAATATTTCTGACCGATACCAACGCTCGCCAAAATTTCACGCCCAGCCATAGTGACCTCGGCGGTATCAATACCAAACGGGCAATACACCGAACAACGCCGACATTGTGAGCATTGATGATAATACGAATACCATTGCTGCAAAACTTCCTCGGTCAAATCAACCGCGCCCACCAACCACGGAAAATACTTACCCACAAAAGTAAAATACCGCCGATAAACATCGCGCAATAAATCTTGACGTGCCACCGGCATATTATTCGGATCAGCCGTGCCGAGAAAATAATGACACTTATCAGTACACGCCCCACACTTCACGCAAGTATCCATAAAAACTCGCAACGAACGATTCTTGCCAAGCAATTCTTTCATTTTAGCCAGCGCACGATCATGCCAATCATCCACCAACTCGCCCGGAAAACCCAACGCCTGCTGATGCTCTGCCTTAGCAACAAACGGCCTCACATGCGCCATCGCCCCAATTCGAATAGGCGGAATTTCGGGGTAGTTTTTAATTACCGGGATTTGGAAATCGGGTTTATTCATATCAATTATCGTAATGAAATGACTGGAAAATCAGGATGCCGCCGCATTGCGAACCTATTGTTAGCATAGTAATATTATACACAACCGCATTATACCGCCCCTGCCCCTCCCATTGTGGAATTCCGAATAAACACAACCAATATCTGCGTTTGGACCAAAAAAAATTAGGGTTTAGCAAGCAATTCTACCGACTGTTATTGTAATGGCGACCGGCAAGGCAAGTGGGAACTACGTTGGACGGACGGTACGGTGGCGACTGGTACCTTTGTGGACGGGAAACTACATGGCAAATGTGAATGGTCGGTGCCGGTAAATGGCATCAAGAAAAAATTGCACGCGCAATTTATTAAAGGACCGTGGGAAACTGGACTCACGCTAGATAAATATATAATCCACAGTATTCCTGATGGTGAAAACGAATATGTCCACACCGAGTTCAACACGACATGCACTGAAATTGGTAAACTTTTAAACCGTTTCAAATATAAGAATGACATAAAAGCCGGGGTGGATTTATTACCTTTTGCATGTACAGTTTTAAGTCGGCGTAGAATCAAGTTTGATGTGATCGTTCCGATACCATCGTCAACCGGTAAAACAGTAACCGCATGACTGGCAAAGGGCTTGGCTGAATATTTAGGTAGTGTATCTAATTCTGACGCAATCACAACGAGCAATAAACAATCGATAAAAGGGATGACACCTGAGTAACGCACAAAAACGCTTGCACAATCAATCAGTGCTCTCCCACGAATATTTTCCGAAAAAACCATTCTGTTAATTGATGATTTATTCGATACTGGGGCGACGCTTGAAACTGCCGCCCGAATTGCACATCAATCGGGAAATGCACGCGCTGTGCATGTGCTTGCATTTGCATACACTAAGACACTGGCAAGAAAACATAATCAACCACGAGAATCGCAAAATGACAACTCTGAATTCGACGACGACATCTCCTGCTAGTCGCAAGGCGGTTTTTATTAGTGGGTCGCGCACATTATCGCGATTGGACTCGCAAATCAACGGCAAACTGGAAAAAATCATCGCGGAAGATATGATGGTTTTGGTGGGTGATGCTAACGGTGCGGATAAAGCCGTCCAAACATTTTTTTCAAATGCGGATATAAAAACATAATGGTCTATTGTGTGAACGGAGAATGTAGAAATAATCTTGGTGATTGGAAAATCAACGCTATCACCTCCAACGGAAAAACAAAAACCTTCGCTCATTTTGCCAAAAAAGATCTTGCGATGAGTCGCGATGCTAATTATGCATTTATGTTGTGGGATGGGAAAAGCAAAGGCACGTTAAACAATGTAATTAATATGTTGGAACAAGGGAAAAATTCACGGATATATTTTGCACCTGAACAATATTTTTTATCAATAACATCGGTCAATAAAGTTAAGTCGTTGGTCAGCGACTGCAATGTTGAATTAATGTCATATTTTGATAAAACTATCAATTTTTCTAAATGAATTAATAAAATTCAATTCCCCAAACCAACTAAATCTAAACAACAAGAGTTAACTGTTCCACACACTTTAAACCAAGATTCAACTCTCACTATATAAGCGGCATCTATTTACATGTAAATTTCGCCAACAATATTGACCCGAACACATACTATCGCTCACGCGGATTGTCAACTTGATTGCGTGTTGGGCTAAAAAATAAACCGGGGGCGTGGAGTAGTTTGCTGATGGGGAAAATTAGCATTAGCAATATAACTAAACCGAGATGAATGAGTAGCACCGGGTCGGTTGGGAGTGGTAGTAGTTGGAAGGATAAGAGTCCGAGGAAAAATCCTTTGACCGCGATGATGTTTGTGTGCCAGATATATTTCATCAGCAAGCCGCTGGCAGCGATTGCGACCAGGAGGGCTAACATTAAATGGTCGGATGGTGATGAGATATAGCGGACGCGATCTACCACCACCCGCCGCACCCATAAACCGATTAAGCCGATGAGCATGGCAAAGCCGGCGTAAATACCGGCCGACTGCAACCACGCCACCCATCCCCACACCGGCTCGGTGAAATATCTTAGATGGCGTAGCACAGCGACTAACAAACCGAAATGAAATAACCAACCGAACAACCAAGTCCACATGCTCGCCTTAAACAAACTCTCAAAGAAAACCATCTCCCGAAACAAACGCCACACCACCCCCCACCGCGTAATCGGTGCCGGCGTGGTCGGTATGTTTAACGGCATCGGCGTGCGGAGGTATAGCATGATGCGATAGCACACACCACCGATTAGAGTTGCGGTGGCGAGATAGAACAGCGCGGCGAAAATTAGGCTGACTGTCGACATGGAATAAACAGATGCAAGAGTGCTTTCAGTGGCGACGGTTTGCGACCGGAGTTGCCTTTCCCGGCTACACGCAACCAGTCGGTTTCGGTAAGCCGGCGTATTTGCAGGCTTGTTTTGCGGGTCCGTAGGGGAATAGCTCGTATAGGTATTTGCTGTTGCCTTTGTCTTTGCCTAAGCGTTTGCCGATGGCTTTGGTTAGCACGCGCACAGCGGGTGCGATTTGGTATTCTGCGTAATATTCGCGTAGGAAATTGACTACTTCCCAATGGCTTTCGGACATTTCACAGCCATCTTCGGAAGCCATCACTTCTGCTAGTGGAGCGTTCCATTCGCTGAGGTTGGAGAGGTAGCCTTCCTCGTCGGTTTCATATATTGTGCCGTCTACTTCTAAGGTCATGAGTCGTATCTCCGGTTGCGGTTATATTGAAAGTGAAAGGGGTGTGAAGCGATTAGTTTGGAACGATAACTCCCTCAATTCCTCTTATCAGGGGGAGGTTACATGTGTCGTTTTCTAAAACCAAGATTGCACTTTGTCGCAGTTGGCGGCGAGTTCAACAAATCGGTCGTAGCCGATTATTTCAACGCCGTTGATTATTTGCGACTGGTTAACGCCGCGGGCTTGCAAGTCGGCGTCTAACGCATAGAATTTTCGTTCGTGCATGGCGGTGGTTATTTTTGTTTCTATTGAAGTGCCGATTAATACGGCATACACGCCGTCTTCCATGAGCAGGATGTGACTGCCGGCGGTGGAAAGCCGCAAGCAGGTATCCAGACTGTTTTTTTCAAACGGGGATTTATTGACGGTGTGCAACATGTTAAAAATTCAGCAGCACATCTTGTTGTTGGATGAGGTCGGCGAGGGTGTTTTTATCAACGACTTTAATTAGCGATCTGGTCACTCCATCACCATCACCATCATCACCATCATCGTCGTCTTCATATACCAGTGGCATTAAATCATCAACGCTTAGACCGCGTTGCTCTAAAGATTCTCGTTCCACATAAATTTTATAAATGTCAAAATCGCCAAGTGCGCCAAAAGCCGCGGTGAAATTTTTAATGCCTAAAGCGACGGTGTCCTGACCGGTCTTGAGTTGGAATACGCCGTCATCAATAAACGCGATGGATACCTCTTGATCGAAAGCGGCACCGATGAGGGCAACTTCCAATCCTTCTTGGGCGTAGTTGGAGCCATGCGGAGCGCGCCGGTTTATATACATAAACTTTTTGATCGTGCCTTGGGACATTGCGGATAATTTTTATTAGTCGCCGAAAGCCACTAGTCGGTCGGCTTGTATGCCGGCTTCAATGAGTTGCCCGAGTCCGGAGATGCGAAAGCCGGCGGCGATGTTGTTAGCATCTTTTGCGTTTCTTTTCTGTTCATCCGCATCAACGATGCCGCGCCGCTGTGCCGCCGCCACGCAAACCACCATGTCAATGTCGTGTTCGGCTGCAAGTTGCGACCATCGGTCGGTGATATGTCGGTCGTCTTGCGGCGGGGTTGCCAAGCGGCTGCCGTTGTAAACGCCGTCGTGATAAAAAAACACGCGAAAAATTTCATGTCCACCAGCGAGTGCGGCGCGCGTGAAATGGTATGCGCTATCGCTTGCTTGATGCGTGTATGGTCCTTCATTGACGACGATGGAAAATTTCATAGTGATTAATGTTTGTACGCTGATTTTCCAGAAGCGATATTAAAGTGATGGGATGCATGATGATTATCTTGAATCATAAAACCTGAAAACCCAAGTGCTTTTATTTTTACAACTTCATCGGTCTCATCGGAGGTCACTTGAATTGAATATCCATTTTCAATTTGATTAACTGAAATAGTCCATTTTGGTCTTGCGGTTTGCAAAAACTGAACGTGCGCGGGAATCATTTCGCGCATGGCTCTGGCAGCGTTTTCACCACCAGTAACAAACATCAAAAGTCCGTTTGGTAACGCTTGTTTTGCAACGCTTGTGTGCGTCATCAATGCATCCATATCTTTCAGATGATCCCACAAGGCATCCATATCCACTTGCGCCCACTCTATTTTTTTGTGTTCAATCATTTTAGCAACTTGCGATAACGCGCCAAATGCTGATTGCCCGGATTGTCCACGTTTGTTACGCGAGCCTTTCGCATGCTTACCGGAATGATGCTCACCAGAATGATATTCACCAGAATGATGCGCGCTGGAATGATGGCGTTTATAAAATTGTTGTCCGGCGACTGCGGCTATGACAATCACGAGGATGCCGATTAGCGCACCTATTTTCAATTTTGACATTTTTAATTCTCCAATGTTGGTTACATACGAATGTAAGTGGATGAGTTGAGGCTCTTGCGTGAGCCGCGCCAATGGTCAATGTGATATTTGGTGAATGGCAAGCCGGTCAATTCGAAAAACCGGGGCCAGCCGATGCGATCAATCCAATCATTGACGCGCTCCCAATCGCGCGCGTCGCTTTGATACACTTTAAGAATGTTCTTGACGATGGCGGTGGCTTCGGGCCAGCGTGGCGGGTTGTTGGGTACGCCGCCGGCTACCAGTTTCTGAAAACTCGGTTTGCTACGGGCGTTGGAATGATTACCGCCGACCCAGATTGCCAGTTTGGAATGTTCGGGGTCGTTGATTTGCATGGGCGGACAAGGCGGATAACACGCGCCGCAGCAAATACATTTTTTCTCATCCACTTCCAAACTTGGTTTTCCGTTAACTAACGCCGGGCGAATCGCCGCCACCGGACAACGCGCCACGACTGATGGCCGCTCGCATACATTTGCAACTAAATCGTGATTGATTTTCGGCGGCTTAGTGTGTTGCACATTAATGGCGATGTCGCCTTGGCCACCGCAATTGATTTGGCAACACGAAGTAGTGATGTGGACGCGGTTTGGCATGTTGCAGTTTTTGAATTCGTCTATGAGCTCGTCCATCATCGCCTTGACCACGCCGGAAGCGTCGGTGCCGGGGATGTCGCAGTGTAGCCAGCCTTGGGTATGAGAAATAAACGCCACCGAATTGCCGGTACCGCCGACCACAAAGCCAGCGTCTTCCAAGGCGGTGATGAGTGGCGCGACTTTGTTTTCGTCATCCACCATATATTCAATGTTGCTGCGAATGGTGAAACGCACATGTCCATCGGCGTATTGATCGCCGATGTCGCATAACTTTCGCAAGGTATGGACATCCAGGATTCGTTGCGTGCCGGCTTTCACCGTCCAGATGCCGTCGCCGCTCTTCGCTTGATGATGTAAAACTCCGGGGCGTGGATGCACATGCCATTTCCACTGCCCGAAATTTCGGATTACCACCGGATGCATATACTGCATTCCGTCAGGACAACCCGATTCAATCGGGCGACGCATTTCGCTTAAGTTAATTGCCATGATATTTTAATGTTTTGTCGTTGAGGTTAATATTGTTGATGTTGATGTTATGAAATTTTTTCCACCGTAAAAGTAGCACTTTTTATGTCCATGATTTTTACGCGCGCGCCGGCTGCAATATCATCGCCTTGCGCCCGCCAAACCGTATCTTCCACGCGCACTTTTCCGATGCCGTTGACGATGGATTCTTCCACGGTGACCACCATTCCGATATACAGTTTGCCGCGTGTGCTTAGCGATGATTGTTCATCAGCGGTGGATTGCAAATATTTGCGTGATAAAAAAATGGAAGCCAGTGAAAATACCGCAAACAATACAAACTGAATTTCCCACGCCAAATTTTGCGCGAAATAAACGAGTACGCCGATTACGCCGGCCGATATTCCCATCCATAACAGGAAAGTTCCTGATACGACGACTTCAAGCACCACCAATAATGCGCCGAAGCCCCACCATATCCAATGCGCAGCTGGCAATAGTTCTATCATTTCTTGTCCTTGTCAGAAAATATGTTCTTAGAAATTTCACCGATGCCCGCCAGCGAGCCTAAAATACCGCTCACTTCCATCGGCA
>WASV01101484.1_pt1 | contig 15440 bp, 15 predicted proteins | sample 5698531 | NCBI WGS metagenome assembly WASV01 (sample SAMN11175559, study PRJNA528189) | sponge metagenome | isolation source: marine sponge | host: Myxilla | place: Antarctica: Western Antarctic Peninsula, King George Island | collected 2013-01 | reverse complement strand
GCACTATACAGCCTTGCTACGCAAGGCTTCGCCTGTACGGCGATAGTGCGGGTGGCTAACAGGGGTATCTGTGGTATTTACAGTCATTGAGTTTGTTGGTGGTGGGCTGCGGTATCTGCGGTATTATAGAGTTATTGGGTTTATTGGTGGTTTGATGATAAGTTAAGCTTCTTGATTTTTATCCAAAAATAAGGCAAATACTCATTGTATTTAACGAATTTTTGAATAAAAAGCCTGCTGTTTGGCATTTTCATAATGAGTGCTTTAGTTGTTCAGAGTTTACTTAACAACCCCATCATAAACAAAAATTGCCTCACCTTGCATAGTAATAGTCCCGCCCAAATCATAGTGAATGTTTAAATCACCGCCTAGTAGGTTTACTAAAACATCAGCAGATAACAGCCCTAAACGCACGCCATAACTCACGGCTGCACAAGCACCGCTGCCGCAAGCCTTGGTTTCCCCTACACCTCGCTCATAGACGCGTAATTTGATTTGATTTTGGTTAATAATTTGCATAAACCCGACATTAACTCGGTTTTTGAAATTTGGATGCGACATTAATAAAACACCAATTTTTTCTACTTCTGCAGTTTTTATATCCTTAACCACTAAAGTGCAATGCGGATTGCCTATATCAGTAATACCAAAACTTTGTCCTGCTAGGTGGTAGGTTAATTTAGCCTCATTATTTGAGTTTTCTGTATTTTTTGTATTTTTTGCATTAAGCACAAAACCAACATCTTTAGGCTCAAAATTAGGAAAGCCCATATCCACTCGCACAGAATCATCAGCCAATACTGCTATTTGCATTAAACCGGCATTGGTAGAAACCGTCATTTGTTTTTTACTGCTCAAGCCTTTTTCTAGCACAAAACGCGCAAAACAACGCACACCATTGCCACATTGCGCCACCTCTGAGGCATCTGCATTAAAAATACGATAATGAAAATCTGCTTGAGGATTATTTGATTTTTCTACAATAAGCAATTGATCAAAACCAACCCCTGTGTGACGGTTTGCTAATTTCTGAATCGTTGTTTTATTTAACTGATAGTCAAAACAAGTTTGATCAATCACCATAAAGTCATTACTCAAAGCATGCATTTTTGTAAAATTTAAAGAGGTCATAGTCTGATAAAATTACCGCTTTCTTAGAAGAAATATCTTTCAAATAACTTAATGGTTGAAATTATACCATTTATTAAACCCCTATACCTTATGCACACCCTTACCCCTCAAGAAACCGTTAATGCTTTAAACCAACACATTGTTGGACAACATGGCGCAAAGCGTGCTGTTGCTATCGCCTTAAGAAACCGCTGGCGTCGCATGCAAACCCCTAAAGACATGCGTAAAGAGATTAGCCCTAAAAATATTTTAATGATCGGTCCAACTGGGGTAGGAAAAACTGAAATCGCCAGACGATTAGCAAAATTAACCCATGCTCCTTTTTTAAAAGTAGAGGCAACTAAATTTACTGAGGTGGGCTATGTAGGGCGTGAAGTTGAATCCATTATTAAAGATTTAACAGAAGTTTCTTTTAAATACATTCGCAAACAAGCCTTGATTGATAATCAAGAAAAAGCCAGTCACAACGCCCTAGAAAAGGTGTTAGACATTATACTACCTAAAGCAAGTAATTTAGAGGATGAGGCCATACAAAAATATGAAAAAACCAGAGAGAAATTTAGAAAAAAAATAAACTCTGGTGAACTTGATGATAAAGAAATAGAGATAAAACTCAATAATTCTGCACCTCAAGTTGAAATTATGGGCGGTTCTGGTTTGGATGAGATGACTGAGAATCTACAAGAAATGTTTCAAGGTCTGCAAAAAAATAACAAATCTTTAAAAAAGATTAGTGTTAAAGATGCACTTAAATCCATTACCGAAGAAGAGGCAAATGATTTACTAGATATGGAATCCATCAAAGCATCTACTATTGATAGCGTGGCAAATAATGGCATTGTTTTTATTGATGAAATTGACAAAATTATCAACACCGATGATCATTCTGGCAATGTGTCACGCCAGGGTGTGCAACGCGACTTATTGCCTTTAATTGAGGGTTGTGCGGTAAATACCAAACATGGGATTGTGGAAACCAATCATATTTTATTTATTGCTTCAGGGGCTTTTCACCTAAGTAAACCATCAGACCTTATTCCAGAATTACAGGGTAGATTACCTATTAGGGTTGAATTACAGGCGTTAACTATAGAAGATTTTTATGCTATTTTGACCGAGCCTAATTTTTCGCTCATTAAACAATATCAAGCTTTATTAAAAAGTGAAGGTGTGTCTCTAGTTTTTGCTAAAGATGCCTTAATGGAAATTGCAAAATTGGCATTTAATGTCAATAAAAACACTGAAAATATTGGTGCAAGACGTTTACATACTTTACTAGAAAAATTATTAGAAGAAATCTTATTTGACATACCTAACATCGCTAAAAAAAAATTCACCATTAGTCAAAAATATGTCAATGAAAAGCTGGCTGATTTGGTTGAAAATTACGACCTAAGTCGCTACATATTATAAACATTACCCTGGTTAATATTATGATGAAAATCCCTTCGAGCCTTATTTTAAATAAAGCAAAAACTCAACTAAGCATTACTTTTGATGAAATTGAATATCATCTATCTGCTGAATATTTACGCGTTTACTCCCCTTCTGCTGAGGTACGCGGGCATGCGCACGGTCAAGAGATTTTGCAAGTAGGTAAAGAAGGGGTAACGATTCAAAAAATAAAGCCTGTTGGTACTTATGCCGTTAGTCTTGGCTTTAGCGATGATCATGACACCGGTATTTACTCGTGGGAGGTGCTTTATAGTCTTGCTAGCCACCAAGATAAAATGTGGGCAGATTATTTGACTCGCCTAGAGGAAGCAGGACATACCAGAGTAGAAAATAGCACAGCTAATAAGGCTAATAATATCAACGCTAAAATTGATTTAAATATGCCAAAAACCTACAAACCTTAGTCATTTATGGAAATACTAACTGCCTTATTGGCTTTTTTTATTGCTATTATTATTTTAATAACTGTGCATGAATTTGGGCATTATTGGGTGGCAAAAAAATGTGGCGTATCCGTGCTAAACTTTGCCATTGGGTTTGGTAAAACGCTCTATTCTTGGCAAAAAAATGAAACCACTTATCATATTAAAATTATCCCACTTGGCGGATTTATTGATATGTTGGATAGCAAAAAACACGCTGTAGATGCTAATAATGAGCATTTAGCTTTTGATAAAAAAACAGTATATCAGCGTTTTGCCATTGTGCTTGCAGGCCCTTTGGCTAATTTAATTTTGGCAGTGATTCTTTATACAACTGTTTTTATTTCAGGCTCGCAAGACATTAAACCCATCATTAAAACCGTTAGTCCTAATTCTTATGCCCAACAAGCAGGTCTGCAAGCAGGCGATGAGTTTATTAGTATCAACGGTGAGACAACGCTTGGCATTCAATCGGTTTTAGATCATTTTATCTCCAGTCAAAAACAATTTAATCTAACAACAAACAACCCTCAAACAGGTCTAAAAGAGTTAACGCTATCTCTACCTAATCACTGGCTAGATACGCCAAAAAACTCTTTAACTGACTTACTGGGTTTTTCTTTTTACTATCCTAGTGTGCCTGCTATTATTGGTCAGATTTTACCCAATAGCCCTGCTGATAAATTTGGGTTACTAATCGCAGATAAAATCACTCATATCAATCAACAGCCCATTAGCACTTGGCATGAAATGGTTGAGGTTATTATTCAAAGCCAACAAGATAAAACCCAAATACAGCCTGTTGAAATCACTTTAATACGCCAAGAGAAAAGTTTAAATCTAACTTTAACGCCTGAACTTAAAAATACCGTACCAAAATTGGGTATTGGTGCGTTAATTCCCAAAGATTTTGCTAAACAAAATACAGTTACAATAAACCACTCTATCACAGAATCTTTTAGTAAGGCGCTGAACAAAACCTATGAAATATCTGCTTTAAACCTAGCGATGATTAAACGGATTTTATTTGGTTATGCTTCTATTGAGCATATTAATGGCCCGATTGGAGTGGCACATTATGCTGGCAAAAGTTTAAAGTTAAGCGGACAAATATTTATTAGTTTCTTAGCATTGATGAGTATTGCCATTGCCATTTTTAATCTATTACCTATTCCACTTTTAGATGGTGGACATTTATTTTTTTATGTCATTGAGATAATTAAAAGAAGTCCTGTTTCTGAAAAAATACAAAATTATTTCAATCATATTGGTCTATTATTTATTGCTCTACTAACTAGCATTGCACTTTATAATGACTCTGTTCGTTTCCTTTAAACTTTATTTATGCTGCGTTTTTATTTCTTTATTTTAATTACTGCTTTAATTTCCTTGAATTTTACCGATACGGCTTGGGCTGCTACAGTCTCTGGTATTGAGATTACTGGATTAAATGTTATTTCTCGTGGCACGATATTGAGCTACATCCCTGTTGAGTCAGGCGATGAAATTTACCCTAGCACCTCTAATAACATTGTTAAATCTCTTTATAAAACAGGTCTGTTTAAAGACATATCGGTCTTAGAAAAAAAAGGAGTTATTAAAATTCATTTGATTGAAAAACCTTATATTTACGAATTAAATATTGAAGGTTATTCAGATAAAGTTATTCAAAAAGAACAGTTGCTCAAATTACTAAAAAGCATTAAATTAGCCAAGGGAGAGATTTTTAATCAAAAAATCCTAGATAAATTTTTGACACAAGTCCGCTTACAATACAAAGAACAGGGTTACTATTTAACACAGGTTAAATCAGATATTAACACCGACAAACAAGGGCGTATTTCTATTGACATTACCATTGAAGAAAATGATTTAATTCGAGTCAATACTATGAAAATATCTGGCGCTTCTGTCTTTAGTGAAGCAAGCTTATTGGCACAATTTAGCATTGGAGAGCCAGATTTATTCTTCATCAACTATTTCACGCAAAAAGACCATTATTCAAAAGTTGAGCTAGAAGCAGGTTTAGAGAAAATTCAAACTATGTATGAAAATTCAGGCTATATTGATTTCAACATTAAAGATGTTCAAGCGATTATTTCTGATGATAAAAAAAGCATTGATGTCCATATTACTATTTTTGAAGGTCGTCCTTATAAAATTGGCAAAGTTAGATTTTCAGGAGACAGTCTTTACTATTCCCCTAAAGATATTCAAGACAAACTCACTTTTAAAACTGGGGAGATTTTTAATCAAAAATCCTTAGTCCAAAGCGCTAAAGATATTTCAGTTTTCTACACAGAACAGGGTTATGCGTTTGTCAATGTTAGTCCAAAAATTTCTCAAAACAGTCTTCAAAAAACAGTAGATATAGACATATCTGTTAAATTAGGTCAGCGAGTTTATATTAATCGGATTTTAATTCAGGGTAATGCTATTACCCAAGATGAGGTTATTCGTCGAGAAATTATTCAAACAGAAGGCGGGCTTTATTCTAGCGATCAAGTTAAAAAGTCTGTTACTAATTTAAAGCGTTTGGGTTATTTTTCAGAAGTGGGCATTCAAGTAGAAAAAATCCCTAACACCCGCAATAAAATTAATTTAATTTTTAATGTTTCTGAAACTAAAACAGGTAATTTTAGTGTTGGTTTATCTTATAGTGATAATAGTGGCGGATTTTCTACTAACTTAGGTTTAGCAGAAAAGAATTTTTTAGGCACAGGAAATACCTTAATTATCGATTTAATTCAAAGCAGTTCAAACAAAAAATATGCTTTTTCCTTTATTAACCCCCATTTTAATACAGAAGGCGATAGTTTAAGTTATGGTATATCTTACAATGAGCTAGATGCTAATGATTTAGATATTTCTAACTATCAAATCAGTACCGTATCTGGTAACTTAGGTTACGGCTTTAATTTAGATGAAAAAACTAAGTTTAATATAAGTTTAAATGTAGCCAGTCATGATATTGCCTGCGGGCGTAGTTTTATCAACATAGATGCCCCAGAAACAATTATTTCTAAACAATGTCAAGATGAGACTGAAATAAGGCTGATTACCTCCTGGTCAGAAAATACACTGAATAATTTTTTCAATCCCAGCGCAGGTTATAAAATTCAAACCAGTATTGACTTTGCAACCCCTGCTGGAGACTTTCAATATATCAAGTTTGACATCAGTCATCAAGACTATACTGAACTTTCAGACAACTTAGTATTAAAGCTTAACTATAAAGCAGGTGTTGCCAAAGGTTATGGTGATGAAGATCTACCATTTTTTAGGCGCTATTACGGCGGTGGGCAAGATTCAGTTCGTGGCTTTAAATTTAATTCACTAGGGGACGAATATAGCGATGGTCGTTCTATTGGTGGTGAAGTTGAATTTGCTGCTAGTGCTGCTTTTATTATTCCTGTTCCTTTTATAAAAGACAGCCAAAATATGCGTCTAAGTGCCTTTGTTGATGTTGGAAGTATTTATAGAACGACTTCAGATGTTAACCTTGATGATATTCGCATCTCTACGGGTGTTGGTTTTAATTGGATAACTGTTTTAGGTCCAATTGGGCTTACTTATGCTGTCCCACTAAGAGAAAAATCTACCGATGAAACCGACTCTTTTAATTTTAATTTAGGCTCCAATTTTTAACCCAAAATAATACTATGAAAAAAATACTTACCACCCTTGCACTTTCTAGCTCTATCTTTCTTGGTAGTTATGCCAACGCTACAAAAATTGGCTATGTTAATGTTGATGCTCTGCTCTCTACTTTGCCACAAATTCAGCAGGCAAGTATCGACATTAAAGCACAGTTTGAGCCAAGAGAATTAGCACTTATTGAGTCATCTAAAAGTTTTCAGAAGCGTGTTGAAAAATTCAAGAAAAACAAAGACACTATGCTTGAATCTAAAGCAAAAAAAGAGATTGAAATCTTAGTTAACCTTGAACAAGAATTACAAAGCAAATCTACTCAACTAAAAAAAGATATTCGCTCTAAAAATGAATCCGTTTTAAAGGCCGTGCAAATTCAAATAAACGAAGCGATTAACCTATTTGCTAAAAAAGAAAAATACGATATTATTTTGTACCAAAAAATCGCTTATGTTAGTGATGATATTGATATAACCAAAGCAATTAGTATCCAATTAAAACTAAGTGAAAAATAACAATTACTTCACCCTATTAGAATTATCACAAACATTTAACGCTTCTTTTGTGGGAGAAGCTCAACATTCTATTTGCACCTTAGCATCACTAGAAAATGCCAGTAGTGATGCCTTGAGTTATATCAACCAAGTCAAGCATTTAAGTGTTCTTGCTAAAACTAAAGCAGGCGTTGTTATTATTTCACCTGAATTAGCAACTCACTATAATGGCAATAAACTATTAAGTCAAAATCCTGAATTATTATTTGCCAAATGTAGCACTCTTTTTAACTCAGATTATCAAAGTCAAATAAGGGGTATTGCTCGTAGTGCTATTGTTGAAAAATCTGCCAATATTCATCCAAGTGCTACTATTGGAGATTATTGTATTATCGGTAAAAATACCACAATCCAAGCAGGTACGACCATTAAACCTTATTGTCTTATTGAGGCGGGGGTTTCTATTGGAAAAAATAGCCTAATTGAATCTCATTGTAGTATTCAAGGGGCAACAAATATCGGCAACAATACTCACATTAAAGCTAATTGCACTATAGGCTCTCAGGGTTTTGGCAATGTTTTAGATGATAAAAAACATTGGCATAGTATCCACCACATAGGTAGTGTTTGTATTGGTAATAATGTTTGTATTGGGGCAAATACTACTATTGATAGAGGGCGGTTTGAAGAGACCACTATTAATCAAGGTGTGCGTCTGGATAATTTAATCCACATTGCGCACAATGTCAATATTGGCGCACACACTGCTATTGCTGCTGGCACTAAAATTGCAGGCAGCACTAAAATTGGTCAACATTGCTTAATAGGCGGTATGGTAGGTATTGAAAATCATTTAACTATTGCCAATGAAGTTATCATTTACTCTGGCAGCATTGTTCGTCAAGATATTAAGCATTCAGGGCGCTATAGTGCTAGCATGCCAGTAACACCGCACAAACAATGGCTTAAAATTCAATCAAGAATTAAAAAACTTGATAAAATGTATCAATTATTTAACACCCTCAAGGCAAAATTATGATGAACATCAATGAAGTGAGGAATTTTCTCCCTCATCGCTACCCTTTTTTACTCATTGATCGTGTTATAGATATTGAAGTCGGAAAGTCCTTAACTGCCATTAAAAATGTATCTGTTAACGAACCACATTTTATTGGACACTTCCCTACTCAGCCAATTATGCCTGGTGTTCTTATTATTGAAGCACTAGCACAAGCAACTGGTATTCTAGCCTTTAAATCAGAAGTAGGTCGCCCTATGGATGGACAAATTTATATGCTAGTTGGTATTGACAAGGCACGCTTTAAAAAAATGGTTGAACCTGGAGATCAGCTAAAATTAGTGGTTGAGGTCGATACAATAAAACGCGGTATTTGGCGGTTTGATACCAAGGCTTATGTTGAAGATACGCTAGTTACCAGTGCCTCTTTAATGTGCACCCAAAAAGCAGCTGACTAACTTATAATAAGGTCATAGCCCACCACAACTTATGCAATACATAAAAAAGACACCATTCTCTACATTCTCTAAATCGCACTGGTCTAATACACTGGTCTTACAACACTATGTCTATCCATAAACAAGCCTGTGTCCATAAAAGTGCCAATATTCACCCTAGTGCAGAGATTTGTGCCTTTGCTGTTATTGGCGATCAGGTTGAGATTGGTGCAGGAACAACGGTTGAGTCGCACGCAGTCATTCAGGGACCTACCGTAATTGGTAAAAATAACCATATTTATTCTTTTGCCTCGGTTGGGGGTGATCCTCAAGACATTACTTATGAAGAGGGTCAGAAAAGTAGTCTTGTGATCGGTGATGGTAATCTGATTCGTGAGTTCTGCACTATTAACCGTGGCACTGAAAAAGAAGCCAATGCTGTCACCTCAGTTGGCTCTAACAATATGCTAATGGCTTATGTGCATATTGCCCATGATTGCCAAATTGGTAGCCATATTATTATGGCAAATAACAGTTCATTAGCAGGTCATGTTCAGATAGGGAACCATGCTTTTTTAGGAGGATTTACCCTAGTTAAGCAGTTTTGTCACATCGGGCAGAGTGTTTATACCGGTATGGCATGCCACATCAATAAAGATATTCCTCCTTATTTAATTGTTTCAGGCAGTCCGACACGCGCTCGTAGTATCAATACAACTGGTTTAACGCGTCGTGGATTGACCGCTCATACTATTAGCTCGATTAAAAAGGCTTTTAAGGTTATTTATCGAGATAATGAAGGACAAGTTATTGACAGTGTTTTAACCAGTTTAAGTAAATCTGAATCTAATTGCAATGAAGTCATTGATTTTATCAACTTTATTCGTACATCCAAGGCTGGTATTATGCGGGGTGTTACTGATGAGTAATGTTAGAGGTCAAATTAACAAATAATCTGAATTATTTGTTAGAGCGTTTTGCATAAATACAGATGATTAAAAAAAGGTGAGATTTCGCTTAGTTGTTGATTTTAACAAAGCCAGTGCACCGTTAAAATTAGCCAATGAGTGAAAGATTGCATTTTAATGATTTTTTATATTTATGCAGAGGTCTGTGTTAATTTGACATCAGATTTAACAGATTCTCTTGGCGGTTAAACCTCTATCCATAGATAGTGCTTGTGCTAGTAAAAATCTGTATATCAACCCACATTTTTTAATATGACAGATATAAAATCTTCTTTTCTAAAATCCAGTCTAGTTATTACAGCAATGACATTCCTATCCAGAATACTAGGGTTGGTTCGTGATATTGTTATTGCACGCTTATTTGGTGCTTCTGCTAGTTCTGATGTATTTTTTGTTGCCTTTAAAATCCCCAACTTACTAAGACGGTTATTTGCTGAAGGGGCATTTTCTGCTGCTTTTGTGCCAATCTTAGCCAAAAGTAAAGCCCAAGATAATCATGAGCAAACCTTAGTGCTTATTAATCATATTGGTAGTTTTTTACTCAAGGTGTTAATGATTATCACCCTTATTGCTATTATTATTGCGCCATTAATTGTCTTTATTTTTGCTTTTGGTTTTTATGCTCAACCTGAAAAGTTTAACTTAACTACTGATATGTTAAGAATCACCTTCCCTTACTTATTGTTGATTTCTTTAGTGGCATTTTCTGGGGCAATTTTAAATGTCCATCATCGATTTGCTATTCCCGCCTTTACCCCAGTTTTACTAAATGTTAGTTTAATTTTAAGTGCTATTTTTTTAGCAGAATATTTTGAGCAGCCCATTATGGCACTAGCAATTGGGGTATTAATTGGCGGTATTGTACAACTTTTATTTCAAATTCCATTTTTAAAAAAGATTAATTGCCTACCTAAACTTAGCCTTAAAAAATCAAAAAAACCGCACCCTGCTATTTTGACCCTAAAAAACCGTATGTTACCTGCTATGTTTGGGGTTTCTGTTGGGCAAATTAACTTATTAATTGACACTATTATTGCTTCATTTTTAATAACAGGTAGTATCTCATGGTTGTATTATTCTGATCGCTTGCTTGAACTACCCTTGGCTTTGGTTGGTCTTGCACTTGCTACTGTCTCTTTATCTAAGTTATCTCACCACTTTGCTAACAACAACTCAAGTCAGTTTAAAGCAACACTTAACAAAGGGTTATCTTTGGCGCTTATCTTTGGCGTACCTGCCATGCTTGGCTTGATTTTTTTAGCAGAACCTTTGATTGTCACTTTATTTCAGTATGAAAACTTTAGTGCTTATGATGCCCATCAAAGTAGTTTAAGTTTAATGGCGTATGGGTTGGGCTTATTGACACTAATTTTTGTCAAGATTTTTGCCCCTGCTTTTTATGCTATGGGAGACACTAAAACCCCAATGAAAATAGGGGTTGTGGCAATGCTCAGTAATGTTATTTTTAATTTAATTTTAGTTAATTACTTAGCCCATGTTGGCTTAGCCTTAGCAACCAGTCTATCGGCTTTTATTAATGCAGGCTTGCTGTATTACTTTTTGCATAAAAAATCTATTTATACTCTGCCAAAACAGTTTTATCTATTAAGTGCAAAAGTTATCTTATCAGGCTTTATAATGTCTATCTTTTTAGTTAATACTGGCGTTAATATTGACACTTATTTGCAAGCTGATGTTTGGACTCGTATAATCAATATCAGCCAAACTATTGCTTTATCAGCTGTGGTATATTTTTTAGTTTTTTGGCTAACTCAAGGTATTAATACCACTAAAAAACTTTACACAAACTAACAGAGACTTTTGCATAAATATAAATAATCATTAAAATCAACAACTAAATAAAAGATTGCATTTTTCTAATCATCTTTATTTATGCAAAGCTCTCTAACAACAACCTTTAAACATTATGTCAACTATTTATTGTATCAAAACCCAAGAAAATGCACCTGCCTTAACTAGAGCACCCTACCCTGGTGAATTAGGTAAAAAAATCTTAGCCAATGTTTCAACCAAAGGCTGGCAATTATGGCTAGCGCACCAAACCATGCTTATTAATGAAAATAATCTAAATATGCTAGATGAAAAAGCCCAACAATACCTTAAAGACCAATTAGAAAAATTCTTTTTCTCTGATGGATCCGATGGGGGTGTTGATAAAATTGAGGGCTGGGTTCCGCCAAAAACAGAGGTTAAAAAAGCATAATAATGGCAAATTTAATCATCATTTCAGGGGCATCAGGTTCAGGAAAAACCTCCTTAATTAAATCTGTTTTAAATAACATTGATGGAATTTCTCTATCAATCTCACACACCACTCGCCCTATTCGCCAAGGTGAGGTTAATGAGGTGGATTATCATTTTTGTGATTACGATGCCTTTAAAGCTGATATTAATCAAGGTAAATTTCTAGAGTATGCTAAGGTGTTTGAGAATTGGTACGGCACACAAAGTTCCAGTATTTACACTCAATTAGAGCAAGGTTTTGATGTAATTTTAGAAATTGATTGGCAAGGTGCACAACAAGTACGAAAGCAATTTTCTAATGCAATTAGTATCTCTATTATTCCACCCTCTTTACCGGAACTTAAAACTCGCTTAATCAAACGCGGACAAGATTCAAAACAAACTATTGAACGGCGTATGCAAGATGCTGTCACTGAAGTCAATCACTATAACGAATACGATTATGTTTTAATTAATCAAGATTTTAGTTGTACCGCTAAAGATTTACAGTCCATTATTATTGCAACACGCTTAACCTATGCAGCTCAAATAGATAAACTTAACTCAATGATGGTGTCATTTTATGACTAAAGGGACAAAAAAAAATCAACTAGTAAGACTTAACACTAGCTTAACTACTGGGCAGTTTCCACCTATTTTAACGCCGCAAGAGGAACTTGAATTAACAATTGCCTTGTATGAAAATCATGATGTATTAGCGGCTGAAAAATTGGTGTTATCTCATATGCGCTTTGTTTCATTTATTGTACATGGTTATAAGGGATATGGTTTAGAACAAAAAGATTTAATACAAGAAGGGGCAATTGGTTTAATGAAGGCAGTTAAACGCTTTAACCCTTATCGCGAGGTTCGTCTGGCTTCATTTGCTGTGTATTGGATACGGGCTGAAATCCATGAATTTATTTTAAAAAATTGGAAAATTGTCAAAGTTGCTACCACCAAAGCGCAACGAAAATTATTTTTCAAACTTAAAGGTGCTAAAAAAGAAATTTACCACTCTTTAACCGATAAAGAGGCAAAAAAAATAGCGCTTGATTTAGGGGTACGCCCTCAAGATGTATTGGAGATGGAATCTCGTTTACAGTTTAATACGGTTGGTTTTAATATTAATGACAACGATGATGACTACACACCTGAAGACTATCTAGGCGATGATACTCAAAATCCTGAGCTCTTAACCCTAGACCAAGATACCAAAAATCACCAACAACAAGAACTTTATCAAGCTTTAAATAAATTGGATGAAAGAAGTTTAGATATTTTGCAATCTCGCTACTTGAAAGAAGAAAAACAAACCTTACATACTCTAGCAGGCAAGTATGGTGTTTCTGCTGAACGGATTCGCCAACTTGAAAATAAAGCGATGAATCAACTCAAACTAGGTTTGAGTGATTTATCAAATAATCATATCATTTAATTAGGAGATATTATGACAATTCGTCCTTTACACGACCGCGTTATTGTGCGTCGCATTGAAGAAAAAAAAACCACCGCTAGTGGTTTAATCATCCCAGATTCTGCTTCTCAAAAACCAGCTCAAGGTGAAGTTGTTGCAGTTGGCAACGGCAAACAAACTGATGCTGGTAGCGTTGTTGCTTTAGAAGTTGCTGTAGGTAATAATATCCTATTTGACCAATACGCAGGATCAGAAATTAAAGTAGATGAAGAAGCTTTATTGGTTATGCGTGAAAGTGATATTGTTGCAATCATTGACTAATATCAATTAATTATAAATTTTAGGAGAATAAGCTATGTCAGCTAAAGAAATAAAATTCGGCACAGATGCCAGAAATAGTATGGTTAAGGGTGTAAACACTCTTGCCGATGCGGTTAAAGTAACCCTAGGCCCAAAAGGTCGTAATGTGGTTTTAGATAAATCTTATGGCGCACCAACCATCACTAAAGATGGTGTTACTGTTGCTAAAGAGATTGAGTTAGAAGATAAATTTGAAAATATGGGCGCACAAATGGTTAAAGAGGTTGCCTCTAAAACCAATGATGTCGCTGGTGATGGCACAACTACTGCCACAGTATTAGCTCAAGCCCTAGTTAAAAATGGCATAAAAGCCATTGCTGCAGGCATGAACCCCATGGATTTAAAACGCGGTGTTGATTTAGCCACCAAAGCCGTGGTTGCTAAATTACATGATTTATCACAAGAATGCACCACCAGTAAAGACATTGCCCAAGTTGGCACAATTTCTGCTAACTCGGATAAAAACATTGGGGATATTATTGCCCAAGCTATGGAACGCGTTGGTAAAGAAGGTGTTATTAGTGTTGAAGAAGGCTCAGGTTTTGAAAATGAATTAGAAGTGGTTGAAGGTATGGAGTTTGATCGGGGTTATATCTCGCCTTACTTTGTTAATAATCAACAATCTATGACAGCTGATTTAGACAACCCTTATATTTTATTGCATGACTCTAAAATTTCTAATATTCGTGATTTATTACCAACATTAGAAGCGGTCAATAAAGATGGTAAGCCTTTGTTGATTATTGCTGAAGATATTGATGGTGAAGCCTTGGCAACTTTAGTGGTTAATAGTATGCGTGGTATTATCAAAGTAGCTGCGGTTAAAGCACCTGGTTTTGGTGATAGAAGAAAAGCTATTTTACAAGATCTTGCAGTCTTAACAGGTGGCACAGTTATTTCTGAAGAGGTTGGCTTAACCCTAGAAGCAGTTACTTTAGAACATTTAGGCACAGCCAAACGCGTTGAGGTTGGTAAAGATGCTTCAACAGTTGTTGATGGCAATGGCGACAAAACTGCAATTGATGCACGCGTTGAGCAATTACACGCCCAAGTTGAACAAAGCACTTCAGACTACGATAAAGAAAAACTTCAAGAGCGTTTAGCCAAGTTATCAGGTGGTGTGGCAATTATTAAAGTCGGTGCGGCTACTGAAATTGAAATGAAAGAGAAAAAAGACCGTGTTGATGATGCCCTACATGCGACTAGAGCAGCCGTTGAAGAAGGTGTTGTTTCTGGTGGTGGTGTTGCTTTTATCAGTGCTTTATCTGCTTTAGATGCCCTAAAAGGTGAAAATGAAGACCAAGATATGGGTATTACCATTATGCGTCAAACCATGGAATCTCCTTTAAGACAAATCGTGCTAAATGGCGGTGGCGAACCATCAGTGGTCGTTAATGAAGTTAAAAACAAAGTCATGAACGGTGAAACAAATTATGGCTACAATGTCAGCACTAATGTCTATGGCAATATGCTAGAAATGGGTATTTTAGATCCAACCAAGGTAACGCGTTTTGCCTTGCAAAATGCCGCTAGTATTGCAGGTATGATGCTAACGACTGAAGCCATGATTGCTGATATACCGCAAGATGCAGCGGCTGCACCTGATATGGGTGGTGCTGGTATGGGTGGCAAAATTCCCAAAATACCTTCGCAATGGTTGTGACTCAACCTAATAAAAAACTCGCTTAATAGCGAGTCTTTTAATGAGTGAAATCCGTTATTAGATGACATTTATATCTAATGTAGAGGTCTTATACTATTTTTGAAAATGGTATTAAATAACTTACAGTTTTTACAGCACATCTAATGGACTTTGCACCCCCTGCCCACCTGATTTTAAAAC
>WASV01192799.1_pt1 | contig 15842 bp, 12 predicted proteins | sample 5698531 | NCBI WGS metagenome assembly WASV01 (sample SAMN11175559, study PRJNA528189) | sponge metagenome | isolation source: marine sponge | host: Myxilla | place: Antarctica: Western Antarctic Peninsula, King George Island | collected 2013-01 | reverse complement strand
CGCGAAAAATATAGTGAGCAATTGCCGCCGATTTGGGCAACGGTTGAAATAATGTATTTTGGGCAATTATCTATAGGTTATAAAAGTATTCGGCATGCAAGAATCCGCCAAAGAATTGCGGATGTTTATCAACTGGATGAAAAAATACTATCCACCTTCTTGCATCATCTTACCATCGTTAGAAATATCTGCGCACACCATGGCAATCTGTGGAATCGAAATCTCACTTTCAGAATGAAATTACCAAAAAAGAAACCAAGCATCTTGTATCCATTTTTTAATATCAATAACCCCAGAAAACTCTATAACACGCTCGTCTTGATAGGCTATATTATGCAAATAATTACCAATAGCGATAACTGGAAAAAACAAATTCCAAAATTAATGGCGAAACACCCGACCATTCAAATTAAAAACATAGGATTCCCAGAAAATTGGAATGATTTTAATTTTTGGAAATAAAATAACTAATTAAACCCAAATTAACCATTTCAACAATACGCGCAACAATACGCATTGGTATAAGGTTTTTCCATGCTCGTACACATCTGCGACCATTAAGAAGATAAAAAACCGGGTAGTTTGAGGTGATATCTTTTCACTTAAATCACCGGAGACTACCCGATAGATAAAAAGCCTAACGGGTTAAATCATACCGCAGTTGGGCGATTGCTGACCATGTTAGTGAAGTGGCGATCGCTCGAATAAAGAAATTGGAATGCTATGCATAACTCAAATCGGCAGGTTGCCCGATGGCGTTATGCTTGGAGACCATCGGCTATCTAAGACGAACTATCATCATTACCGACCACACGATAGCTGAAAGCTAATGATACCGATGGAGTATTATCAGCAACCCACCTCAGCCACTTGATTTTGTCGCATGTGTGATGAGCCTGGTTCCTTATTTGATAATCCCATTACCTTTATACCCTACACTACCCACCGCCCGACGATTACCCGCGCCACCGCCACAGCCACAAATTTCACAGTGCGCAGCGGTGAAATTGTCGGTATTGCCGGCGTGGCTGGTAATGGCCAAGGTGAATTGTTAGCCGCGTTGAACGGCGAGGCGTCGTTGCGTGATGCAAGCCGTGATGCAAATAGCCGTGCGGATTGCATTAAAATTGACGGCAAAGCGTGCGGCTTGGATGGCGTCAATGCGCGGCGCAAATTGGGGCTCGCAAGCATTCCCGAAGAGCGTCTTGACTGTGGTGCAGTGGCGGAAATGAGCCTGCTGGAAAACGGCTTGCTTACCTCCTTTCAACGCTTCGGCTTTGTGCGGCAAGGATTATTCCGCCATGGATTCATGCTTCATGGATTCATTCGCTATCGCAACTGCCGGCGGTTTGTCGTTGGGGTAGTGGCGCGTTTCCAGGTGAAATCGCATGGCATCGGCGCGCTCGCCACCAGTTTATCCGGTGGCAATCTGCAGAAGTTTATCGTCGGCAGAGAAATCTGTCAAAACCCCAGATTGTTAGTCGTCTCGCAGCCGACTTGGGGGGTGGATGCCGGTGCTGCGCAAGCCATCCGAATCGCACTGCGGGAAATGGCGAACCGGCGCGGCAATCGTGGTGATCTCGCAAGATTTGGATGAGCTGGTGTCGCTTAGCGACCGCATCGCGGCGATTTGCGCCGGGGTGTTATCGGTGCCTCGTCCGACCATGTCCATAACGCTTTCACCCTCGCCATGCGCAAGGTAAATCCAACGGCGAGCGTTAAAGTGGTATGGGTGAACTTTTGGTATGACCCGGGTAAAGAAGGCGATGCCGCCAAAGCATTGATTGACGAAGGCGTTGACATCATCGCCCAACACACCGATTCGCCGGCGCTGCTACAAGTCGCTGAACAGCGCGGTATATTTGCCTTCGGACAAGCCTCAGATATGCATGCGTTTGCCCCCAAAGCGCAACTAACCGCGATTATTAATAGCTGGGATAAATACTATATCGCGCGCGTCAAAGCGGTACTGGACGACACCTGGGCATCCGAAAATACCTGGGGCGGCATCAAATCCGGCATGGTGGAAATGGCACCGTACGGCGATGCAGTTCCAACGAATGTACGCGCCGCCGCAGACGCAGTCAAAACCGCCATCGTGAATGGCACGTTGCATCCTTATCCAAGGTCCGTTCAATAACCAAGCCGGGCAAGTGGCGGTGGCAGCCGGAGACACTTTAGAGGACGGCGCTCTGTTGGGAATGGATTGGTATGTGGAAGGTGTGCACGGGCAATTGCCGAAGTAAATTAAACAACCATCAGCACTATCATTCTTTGGTCAGCGTAAGCAACGACAATCCAAATAGTATATAGGCCGCTCCGCCAAATGAATTCACGTACTTGAAATAGTCGTGGTTGGCGGCGCGGTTTTTTATTAATTCGGCGGACAATCCGTAAAGAATGTGAATAACCACTAACAGAAAACAAAAGATTAGTGATAACAACAGAAATTGCTCAAAGTATGATTTTCCATTGTCTATAAACTGTGGGAACAATGCGATAAAAAATAAAATTGGTTTTGGACTTATCAAGGTAATTCCCGAACCGTGGAAAAAAGATTGTACCCCGTTGATACTTAGACTTCCGGCATTGAGCATGATATCGTTATTTCTGTGTTTAATTAACTTTACGCCAAGATATAATAAATACAACGCACCAAGTATTTTTAGAATGATATACGCATGGGCGGATTTTTTCACTAAAATCCTTAACCCACTTCCGACGATGCATGAGATAAAAAACATGCCCAATGAAACGCCGATAATCCCCGGAATACTTTTGCCCAATCCATATTTAAGTGCATTGGTTAGTGTCATAATAACTCCGGGGCCAGGGCTTGCTATGGTTGAGCTAGCAATGACTAAGTAGATAAAGTAAGAATTCATTCGTTTTCCTTAAAAATTTCTTATTTTAAATCACCCATGGTTTTTATGATGATAGATTGCGTGTGTCTCGGTCTGCAAAATAGTTGCTCGCTGAAATAATAGCGCTATCTTCGTTACATACATCTAAATGAAAGGATGTACATCCTGCATAATTGAACAACTTTATTGGGAAATCTAAACCTAACGCTTTTTTTATCATATATAGATTTGGTGTCAACAAGGCGTGAAAAACAATTTTTCAGCGGTTGTAAAACAAAGCAACTCGCGAAATTTTTTTCCTTCATTAGTCCTAACATGATTTCATCTGCTACAAAAAGGTCGAAAGCGATTCGGTTGAATTCGGTTTGGTATTTATCTATCGGTGCGTTTATGGATTGGTTTACTTTGATTTTAACATAATCTACAAACTCGTCAGTAAAAACATTATTATGGCAAATCCAATCATAACATGATTTAATCAGATAATTGATACGATTGATTTCGCATCGACAAATTGGATTGAAACGTAATCACGATTCAGACGAGGAATTTTGAATGGAAAGCCATCTCTTTGAGTGGATTAATTTGCTGCTGCGATGGATACATTTCATCGTCGGCGTGGCGTGGATTGGCGCGTCTTTTTATTTCAACTGGCTGGAAAATAACCTGGACCGCGCGCCACCGCAAGATGCGGGTATCGCTGGAAATTTATGGGCGATTCACGGTGGCGGTTTTTATCATCTCAAAAAATTCCAAACCGCTCCAAATGAATTGCCGGCGACGTTGCATTGGTTTAAGTGGGAGGCATATACCACTTGGCTCAGCGGGCTTGCGTTATTGGTGGTGGTATATTATTTCAATGCGCGGTTGTTTTTGCTGGACGCAAATAATTCTGAATTGAATACCACGATTGCCATCGCACTCGGGGTTGCGGCGGTGATTGGCTCGTGGTTTGTTTATGATATCTTGTGTCGCTCGCCGCTCAAACGCGCCCCAACATTGCTCACCGCTTGCGTGTTCGGGTTTTTAGTATTGTTGGCGTGGGCGTTGACTGAAGTTTTCAGCGGGCGTGCTGCGTATATTCATATCGGTGCGGCAATCGGCACGATGATGGTGGGCAATGTATTTTTTGTAATTATTCCGGCGCAAAAAGAAATGGTCGCCGCCATGATAGGCAACCGCGAATTGGATGCCAAATATGGCGCAAATGGATTATTACGCTCGCGGCATAATAATTATTTAACCTTGCCGGTGTTGTTCATTATGGTCAGCGCGCATTTCCCAAGCACCTACGGGCATGAATGGAATTGGGCGTTATTAGCGATGATTTCAATCGCCGGTATACTCGCGCGTCATTACTTTAATATTCGCCGCGCATCGGCGGGTGCGATTGTTTTATTGCCGTTGGCGTTTATGCTTATGGTTGGAGTAGCCTGGGTGACCGCACCAATCGCACCGCCCGCGCTTAATAAAGAAGCATCATCCGCTGTCACTATTGACCATGCGCAGATTGTCAGCATCGTCCAAACCCGTTGCGCCACCTGCCACGCGCGCGCGCCGACCCAGCCCGGCTTTGCCGCACCGCCCGCCGGATTGATGCTGGAATCCGCGCATGATATTAAACGAAACGCTGCGCGAATTTTCACCGCAACGGTGATTACCAAAACCATGCCTATCGGCAACCTAACCGGCATGACCGTCAACGAGCGGGGGTTGATTGCTGCGTGGTACAATGAACGTATTCGTGCTGACCATTCAGCCGAAGAAAATTAAAGAATAAAACCAAATCAAAAAAATCACACCGACATGACTAACAGACATGATCCAATGACCTATCCACGTGACATGATCGGCTATGGCAACACGCCGCCAAAAGCAAACTGGCCACACGATGCGCGCATTGCATTGCAGTTTGTCATCAACTACGAAGAAGGCGGCGAGAACAACATCCTGCACGGCGATGATGCATCGGAAGCCTTTTTATCCGAGATTGTCGGCGCGCAAGCGTATTCCGGGGCACGCCATTTCAACATGGAATCAATGTATGAATACGGTTCGCGCGCCGGATTTTGGCGATTGCATCGGCTGTTCACCACGCGCGCAATTCCGGTGACGGTTTTTGCGGTAGCCATGGCATTAGAGCGAAACCCACGCGTAGTGGAAGCCATGCTTCACGCCGATTGGGAAATCGCCAGCCATGGCTATCGCTGGATTGATTATCAGTTTGCCTCCGAGCAAATAGAACTTGAACACATGCAACGCGCGATTCAAATTCACCAAAGCACAACCGGCACCGCACCAGCCGGTTTTTATCTCGGACGCACCAGCCCAAACACTCACCGCATCACCGCCGAACACGGCAACTTTATGTATAGCGCCGATAGTTACGCCGATGATCTACCTTACTGGGAACGCCGTTATGCAAAACCATTATTGATGGTGCCGTATACTTTAGACGCCAACGACATGCGCTTCGCCACCGCGCAAGGTTTTAACAGTGGCGCGCAATTTTTCACCTACCTAAAAGACACTTTTGATATGCTGTATGCCGAAGGCGAATCGCAACCAAAAATGATGTCAGTCGGATTACACTGCAGGCTCGCTGGGCGCCCAGGTCGCGCTGCAGCGGTCGTGCGTTTTTTGGATTATGTGCAAACGCATTCACAAGTATGGCTGGCGCGCCGCATAGATATCGCCAATCATTGGGCAAACCGCTGAACTCATAATTTTTCTGCAGCATTCATGGAGTATGAATAATGTCTGACTTTTCCAAACGCTGGGTCAACCTGGCATCCACCAAACTCGGTGGCATCGCCGTCAGTTGTAGCGATGATTTTTTTGCGCCGATGCACCGTATGTTGCATGACCAACCGCCGGTATTTATGGACGGCAAATACGATGACAACGGCAAGTGGATGGACGGCTGGGAGTCGCGCCGCAAACGCGTCCCCGGACACGACTGGTGTATCGTCAAACTGGCGCGCGCTGGGGTGATTCACGGCATAGAAATAGATACCACTCATTTCACCGGCAATTATCCGCCAGCCGCAGCGGTTGGCGCGTGTAATTTTGATGGCGATGCGCCGGACGAATCCGCCGAGTGGAACGAGTTGGTTGCGCGCGTTGATTTGCAAGGCGACCGCGCGTATCAATTCCAAATCGCGGATGCGCGGGTATATACCCATGTGCGGCTGAATATTTATCCCGACGGCGGCGTCGCCCGTTTTCGCGTATATGCCGAGCCGAAAGTGGATTGGGCGCGCGTGGCGGATGGCGCGTTAGTGGATTTGGCGGCCGCCTTGAATGGCGCGGTCGCGCTTGATTGCAACGACCAACATTTCGGCTCAATTCGCAATCTGCTTACCCCAGGCCGCGGGGTCAACATGGGCGATGGCTGGGAAACCCGGCGGCGGCGAGAGCCCGGCAACGATTGGGCTATCATCGCCCTGGCGCATGCTGGCGTCATCCGCAAAATTGAAGTGGATACCGCGCACTTCAAGGGTAACTATCCCGACCGTTGTAGCTTGCAAGGCGCGAAGTTAGCGCCCGGGGCGGCGGTGAATTTACCGCGGCGAAGTGAAAAGTGGGCGAAGTTTTTGCCCGCGGTTAAGTTGCAGGCGGATTATGTGCATTCGTTTGAAAGCGAGGTCGTTGATATCGGTGCGATAACCCATGTGCGGTTGAATATTTATCCCGACGGCGGCATCAGTCGTCTGCGCTTACTTGGTGTGGTAGATGGAAAATAACAGCGCGCAAACTAACTGCGGCAGAAACCAATCACCATGACTGAATTAACCGCCCAACCGCTGACAAAGAAAGCGTTCGCCGCTTTTGGCGAAGTCATTGAATTGCAAGATGCCCGGCAGATTTCCATCAACCAAGGCTTGACCACCCGCTTTCACGACCTGTTCACCATTGATGTCAATGATGCTGGCGGACGCCCGGTGGTTAGCGTATTTCGCACTGCGCCGTTGAAATTGCCGCATCGCGTGCGCCTGATGGAGCGACATCCGCGTGGCAGTCAGGCTTTTATGCCGATGGATGCGACGCCTTTTTTGGTGTTGGTGGCTACCAATGCGCAGCCTATTCGCACGGCGGATTTATCCTTGTTTATGAGTGATGGTAAGCAAGGCATCAATCTTTATAAAAATACTTGGCATCACTACCAAATTGTGCTCGGCGCGCCGCGCGATTTTATCGTCATTGACCGCGGCGGCGATGGCGATGACAATTTGGAAGAAACCCACCTCAACGATCCAGTGTGGATTCCCGCTTCGTTAGCCAAATCTATGTAACCATGTAATTATGCAACTATGGGCGGGCGCGTTATTGGAAATGTTTACCCGTCGTTAGGTTGCTCTTCATCCTTCCATTTAATTGAACAACCTATGCTTGGCGTTTGTTGCGCGTCACACGTACCGGTCTTCGCCACTTGCCGCATCGCATCCAGCAATTCAGTTTTGCGATTAATCGGCTCCTCCAGCCCGGCATCATCCAGCCGACCGCGGTATTGCAACTCACCAGCGCGATTGAAACCAAAAAAATCCGGCGTGCATACTGCAGAATACGCGCGCGCCATCAATTGATCTTCATCCAGCAGATAGGGAAAAGGAAGCTCGTGGCGTTTGGCAAATCTTTTCATTTTTCGCGGTTGGTCTTGCGGGGAGACGCGATAATCGTTGGACATTATCGCGAACACATTCACCCCCACATCCATCAAGTCATTCGCATCATCAACCAATCGACCAATAATCGCTTTCACATATGGGCAATGATTGCACATAAACACCACCAGCAAACCATTGTCGCCATAATGTTGCTCAATGGAAAACGGCTGACCGTCAACATCCGGCAAAGTAAAATCCGGTGCTTTCCAGCCAAAGTCGCAGATGGGGGTGTCGAGTAACATGAGGTTTTTGCTGATGGTGATGGGAATGTTTGTTATTATAACTGGCAAAAATCGCTGTGCGGGAAATTTCTAAATACGCATGCATGTCCCAGTAGCATCCCGCTTCATCCGCCGACAAAAGAGCCATTAAATTGATGTCTGAATCCATTCCTGAAAGAATTGAACTACACGGCTTGAGTATTGACCGCCGATTGCACGATTTGGTAGCATTTGAAATCGCACCGGGTAGCGGCACCGACCCGGCGCTATTCTGGCAATCCTTAGCGGCCTTGGTGATTGATCTGGGCGGCAAAAATCGCGCCTTGCTGGAAAAACGAGATACGTTACAACGGCAGATAGACGATTGGCATCGTGCGCATCCGGGCAAATCACCCCAATCGCCCCAGTCGCCTAAATCAAATTTATCGGCGTATAAAACCTTCCTCACCGATATCGGTTACCTGCTACCTGATGATGCCGATGATGCGCATGATGTCGCCGTGTGCACCGCTGGTGTGGATGACGAAATCGCTATCATCGCCGGACCGCAATTAGTAGTGCCGGTGGATAACACCCGATATGCCTTGAACGCTGCCAACGCACGCTGGGCAAGTTTATACGATGCGTTATACGCAACCGATGTAATCGCCGAGCAGCAAGGATGCAAACGCACGGCAAAATATAATCCGGTGCGCGGCGCGCGCGTTATGCAATATGTGCGCGATTTTTTAGATCAAGTAGTGCCGCTGGCGAGCGGTAGCCACGCCTACGCAGTCCGATACGTAGTCCAATCGGGCAAGTTAATCGTCGGGCTTGGCGACGGCAGTGAAACCGAACTCGGCTGGCACGAATGCTTTGCCGGCTACACCGGCGATGCGAATTCGCCGTCTAGCATTTTGTTGCGACACAACAATCTACACATTGAAATTCTAATCGGCGAAGGATATTACATCGGCCGCGGCGACCTTGCCAGCATCTACGATGTCCGACTTGAATCAGCCATCACCACCATCATGGATTGCGAAGATTCGGTGGCGGCGGTAGATGCCGAGGACAAAGTTCGGGTATACCGAAACTGGGCGGGGCTGATGAAAGGCGATCTCAAAATCACCTTGAAAAAAGGCGATGAGACCATCATGCGCGAATTGCAACCCGACCGCGAATACATCGGCGTGGATGGCGCACCCGCTAATCTGCGCGCCCGCAGTTTAATGTTCATCCGAAATGTCGGCACGCACATGTATACCGATGCGGTTACCTTGAACGGCGAATCCATCCCGGAGACTTTTCTCGATGCGATGGTCACCGTGCTGGCAGCCAAACACGATTTGCGCGGAGACAACCATTCCCGCAATAGCAGATTTTGCAACAGCCCGGCTGGTAGCGTATACATCGTCAAGCCGAAGATGCATGGGCCTGAGGAAGTGGCCGCCGCGGTGGAATTATTTGCGCGCGTGGAAGACGCCCTGGAGCTCACGCGCAACACCATCAAGATCGGCATCATGGACGAAGAGCGACGCACCACAGTCAATCTCAAAGCATGCATCGGCGCGGCATCGATGCGCGTGGTTTTCATCAACACCGGTTTTCTCGACCGCACCGGCGATGAAATTCATACTTGCATGGAAGCCGGCGCGGTGTTGCCCAAAAACGACATCAAAACCACGCCGTGGTTACTCGCCTACGAGGATTGGAATGTGGATACTGGGCTTGCCGCCGGGTTGCCTGGGCATGCTCAAATTGGCAAAGGGATGTGGGCGGCGCCGGATGATATGGCGGCGATGATGGAGCAGAAATTCAACCATCCGCGCGCCGGCGCCAACACCGCTTGGGTGCCATCGCCGACCGCCGCGACGCTGCATGCATTGCATTATCACTATGTCAATGTGGCTGAACGTCAACGTGCGCTTACCGGTGCGCCGCGCGCCAATCTGGATGACATCTTAACCATCCCGCTTATGGACGGCGCGCTTGGTGATGATATGAAACTCAGCGATTTTGAGGTAACGCGCGAGTTGGAAAACAACGCCCAAAGCATTCTCGGCTATGTGGTGCGCTGGGTTGACCGCGGCATCGGCTGCTCAAAAGTGCTGGATATTTCCGACACGGCGTTGATGGAAGACCGTGCCACGCTACGCATTTCCAGCCAACACATCGCCAACTGGCTACATCACGGATTGATTAGCAAAGCGCAAGTGATTTCGGCATTTAAGAAAATGGCAGCGGTGGTTGACCGCCAAAACGATACCGACCTTGAGTACCAACCCATGACACCGAATTGCACCGGGGTCGCTTTCTTGGCGGCACTAGACTTAGTATTCGCCGGACGAGAAGCGGCTAATGGCTATACCGAAGCCGTGTTGCATGCGCGCCGCCGCGAGGTAAAACAGCGCACTCCCCCGGCTATATCGGAGTTAGATCCGGTATCCAACGACGTTAAGCGACGACATCAGATACTGCAAAAGTAGAATAAGAAATACCCTATTCACCCCAAGGTACCACTTCACGCAAACACCACACTGGCTACCGGAACAAGCCCGGTAGGTGATTACTTGAAATGGTGGCGGGGGAAAGTTTATGAGGATGCGTAGAGATTCCCGCTAACACACTGCGGGAACGACGTACTCGGGGAAAGATTCCCGCTAACACACCGTCGGAACGGCGGAGGGGTTTAGTGCGTCAATCCCGCCCTCGCCTCAGCCGACTAACATGCACTTCGCCGCTGCGTCCCTTTACTTCATACTGACCAACCGATTCAAACTGAAGTGTCGCATCAGCCGCAGCTAATCGGCTGGTGTCGGCGCTTACTAAGATGACCGCGGGCGCGCCGTCGTCGAATTTTGCGCATAGCGATTCAATGCGGCTGCAAGTGTTTACCGTGTCGCCGATTACCGTGTAATTCATGCGCGAGCTGGCGCCGATGTTTCCGACTAACAAGGGTCCGCTGTGAATTGCGATTTTGATTCGCACCGCTGGCATGGCATCGGCGGCATCGGCGGCGTATGCATAATCTTTAGCCGCGGCATCCAAAGCGTCGGCTATGCTGAGCGCGGCGCGGCAGGCGCGTTGGGCGTGGTCGGGTTGCGCTTCGGGTGCGCCCCAGAATGCCATCACCGCATCGCCGATGTATTTATCCAACGTGCCGCCTTCGGCTTCAATGCAGCGCGCGATGATTTCAAAATGCGCGTTTAACATTTTGCCAACATCACCCGGTGGCATGGTTTGCGAGAGCGCGGTGAAACCGATGATGTCGGTGAACATCACGCTGAGTTCCATTTCTTGCGATGCGACCGAGCCATCTTGCGAAGTGCCGTGTCCGTGAATGAGCGTGCGCACTAATCGCTTAGGCACATATGTTTCAAACCAGCGCAAGCCCTCCACCATGCGATTGAAAGCGCTGGCTTGTTCGTCTAGTTCTTTGATTCTGGAAGGCGCGATATTGCCGACATTTGCCAGATCAAGCATGCCGATTTTCTCAGCCGAGCCAGCCAGTTTGCGAATCGGGCGGGAGATTTTGCGCGCAATCCATAACGCATAACCAATCGCCAGCAACAACACCACCACGCCGACGGCAAACGAGCTGATCAAGCGATTGAGATGCATGCCGAGCGTCTCGGACAATCCGTAAATGCCGATTTGCCACGGCGTGTCACCGAATTCGTGGTTTGCTCTGGATAGCACTAAGTAATCTTGATCATCCGTAGCGTTGTAAATTTCCCGAATCTCAACCTCGCCCGGCGCGGGATTATTAACCACTTCGCTTTGATAGAACTGCGCGACGATTGGGTCGTCCACTTCGTTTATTTTCCGCAAGCGCGCGGTGCCATCTTCGCCGATAACCACCGGCAACTTGTCCAACGCCGGATGCGCGAGATAATAATCGCCATACAAAATAAACGCGGTCATGCCGCGTTGTTCGCTGATGCGTTTAACGATAGCCGTCAAATTGTTAACCGTGACGCCAACCGCCATAACGCCCCAATGTTGACCACGATGATCGAGCGGTGTGAGCGTATAGACATAATTTTCCTCATCATCGCCTTCATTCGGCGGACCCCACGAAGGCACGCCACGGCGACGCGCATTTTCTATCATCGCCACCAACCCCGGCGTATTTTGGTCTTGGTCATAACTCACCGAGACGCGCCCGCTGGGCCATCGCCGAACTTCCATCTGCCGCAAATTTTCATCCCACAACGCCACGCCAGCGATTTGCGGAGCCGCCGCTAACGCACCTTTCAATACTGCAATCAATTCAGAGCGATTGGCCGGATTGACTTGCCCGGTGGAGACTTGCGTATGAAGGTAGCGCGAAATCTCTAACGCCGGGGTTACATGATTGCGTATCTCTTCTTCAATCAACATCATCGCCAACTCGGCTTGCGCGCGCAGCAGATCAATAGTGTTGCGCCAGGCGATTTGCGAAGATAACACCAACACCAGCCCGGTGGATAACAACACCAATCCGACAATCGCAGCGGATAATACGGTGGTGATGCCAATCGTGCGTTTGCCCGTGATTTTTTGCATGCGCATGGATTAATCTCCCACCAATAAAGCCGCGATTTTGCTGGCATCATGGCGCACCACATCGGTTACTGGAAGATTGGTTTCGCGTTCCAATTTGTCAATCTCATGGCGCGCTTCTGATTCGTTTAATTGCGCAGTGTTAAGGGCGATGCCGATGGTGGTTGCCGGCGTCAATACTCCACAAGCACCGGCGACCGATTCATTTAAATGAATGACATCGACGAGCGACGGGATGCGTACAAAAGTAGGGGTGCGCAAGCGCGTCGCGCCGGCGTGATGGCACATGATTAAATGCGTGGCGCAACTACCACGCAGCAGCGATAAGGTCGCGCTACTACCAGGATGCAGCAACGAGCCTTGCCCCTCAATAATTACAATGGAATGCGCGGCAGATTCCATCACCATGTGCTCCACTGCGCCGCATGCGTGGTCAAGCTTAAACGCATCCAACGGAATGCCGCTACCGGTGATGGTGATGCCGATTTGTCCGGTGGCGAGGAACGCGCTGTCGTGTCCGTGGGCGCGAAGCCAGTGATGAATCTCCAAACCGGCGGTCATTTTTCCGCACGCCATGTCAGTACCCACCAACAGCACTCGTTTGTTATTCAACTGCGCAGCACGCGCCGCGGCGATATCCGGCGTGAATGTCGGCTGGCGCACATCCCAAATCCATTGCCGGCCGCGAAGCAAGTGGCCGAAACGTGCATTCAATTGATCGTGCATTCCGTTGACGATGCACATACCGAGTCGCAAACATTCGCCGAGCGGGGCTTCCCATTGCGGCGGCATTATGCCACCAGAAGGCGCGACGCCAAGCACCAACACTTGCGCGCCAAGGTCGGCGGCTTGCTGCATGGTCGCCACCACTGGATAGTCAAAGGGCGCGCCATTTATATCACTACCGATAGCGCCGCATACCTCATTGACGCGCTTTCCTTGATGCGCAGAATCAATCACGCAGCACACCGGATTGGCGCTATAACGCATCACCCCGAAGCCCATTTTGCCGTAGTCGCTGTCTAAGTTTTGCTCCATGTAAATGGCGATTTTCTGTTGGCTATTGAGCATTGTTATTCTCGGTGGCGTTCTCCGTAGCATTCTCCGTAGCATTCTCTGTGGAATTTTCATGGCTAAGTTGCGCACCGTGCCCCGGCAGCTCGGTGGGCATAATGATGCCATCCACCAGTCGCGCACCGACGCATGGGTCCGGGTCTAAGTTCAAGTGGGAATCAAGATCAATATAATCCAACGCACCGCTGAGCGCGGCCGCCGCCGAGATGGACATGGACGATTCGTTCATGCAACCAATCATGGTCTTCAACTTAAACGCCCGCGCAACCGCGATGATTCGCAACGCTTCGGTGATGCCGCCGCACTTCATTAATTTAATATTAACACCGTCCACGCTATGCGCCCACGCTGGCAAATCATCGGAAAATTTACATGACTCATCCACAAAAATCGGCAGCGGTCGGTTTTTGTATAACGCCGGCAAATCTTGCTCGCAACCTTCTTCCAACGGCTGCTCAATATATTCAACGCTGCGCATCGCTAACCACTTCATCATCACGCGCGCCTGCGCAACATTCCAACCGCCGTTAGCATCCACGCGCAAACTGATCGGATAGTTGCGTACGCTTTCCACGACTTGCGCGAACATAGATTGGTCGGCATCAATCCCTTCGGGAGAACCGAGTTTAACTTTCAACGCGCGAATACCGCTGCCGTTTAATAATAACGGAATACGTTTGCGTACTTCTTGCGGAGAGGTGATACCGATGGTCACCGAAGTCGGCACGCGCGGCTTGCCCACGCTCAACAATTGATAAAGCGGTATGCCCGCTTTGCGCGCCGTCCAATCCCACAACGCGATATCCAACGCCGCCAACGCACACGCAGGCACATTGCACCGCCGCGCGTGGTCGTAGATTCTTGCAATTCCAATGTCTGCGATGTTAAATCCCGCAATGTTAATTTTATTAGTGCTAATGTTCTTAACGCCACTTTTCTCAACACCGATACCTTCCAACCCGTCGCCGAAAAATTTCGTCAACGCAGCCTGACCACTTGCCGCATCCGCCGCGCCTTGCCGAACGCTGGGCACCATCTCCCCCCAACCGGTGATTCCTTTATGCGTGATTGCGACAAATAAATTATTTCCCCCGGCGCTTATTTTGCGACTAATTACCAACGGGAATTTCTTGCGTAAATAAATAGTATGAAAGGCGATGTGCATGATGATGGTGGTCGGTGGGTGAAATGGTGGTCGTTATTGATGGTTGTTGATTGGTTATTGATTGGTTATTGATTGGTTGTGCGTTATGAATTCGCTATTTTTGATGATCGCTTGAAATAGGCAAACGCGGTCAGAATTTCTGCGCTTGTAGCGCGGTCACCGCCACTAACGAGACGATATCCTCCACGCTGCAACCGCGCGATAAATCATTGACCGGTCGTTTCAACCCTTGAAAAATAGGTCCAATCGCGGTCGCCGCGCCGATTCGCTCGGCGATTTTGTAACCAATATTAGCGGATTGCAAATCCGGAAAGATGAATATATTCGCCGGTGCTTCAATATTAATGTCGGGTGCTTTGCGGCGCAAAATCTCCGGTATCACGGCGGCGTCAAACTGAACCTCTGGCAATAACGCGATGTCGGGGCGTTGTTGCGCGATGATTTCCCCGGCCTCGCGCACTTTGGTGACATGCGGATGGCGGGCGCTGCCGGCGGTGGAAAACGACAGCAAAGCAACCCGCGGTTTGATTCCCAACAAGGCAACCGCGCTATCGGTCGAATCAATCGCAATACGCGCCAACTGCGCAGCATCCGGCTCAATCACCAACGCACAATCCGCAAAAATCGCCGCGCCACGAAGTGCTTGATGCGGCTGGTCGTGCTGCATAATAAAAAAACTAGACACCAATCCGTTTTTCAGGCCACTTGTTGCGTTACTTTCCAACCTACTTTTCACGCCAACAATTTGCAACGCCGCACGAACCACATTAGCCGTAACATTCGCCGCCCCGGCCACGCAACCATCCGCATCCCCGCACGCCACCATACAAGCCGCTAATGTCAGCGGATTGCGAATTTCTTCTAACGCTTGCGCATGTGTCATGTACATGTCTTTATGGTTGCCTTTATTCATGCCTTTATTGATGTTTTTAGGGTTGTTTTTATCCTTGCTCTTGCCGCTAAAACCCCCCTTGCCCCCCTTATCAGGGGGGGATTTATTGTCTCCGTCTGCACCTTCGTCCTCGCCCTCACCCTCATCCATGTCCGTGTCCTTGCTCTTGCCCATGCCTTTTTGCGCGCGCGCATCCATCAAAACATCCGCATACTTATCCGTCCACGCGTTTTTATCCGCATTCGCATTCGCATCAACCACTCGAACCCCGGTCAAATCCACCCCCGCCGCTTTCGCCTTATCCGCCACCGCCCGCGCATTCCCAATCAAAATAACCTCCGCCAACCCGCGTTCCGCCACCCGCCCAGCCGCCACCAACACCCGCCCATCATCGCCCTCCGGCAACACAATTACCTTCCTATCAGCCGCCGC
>WASV01027593.1_pt1 | contig 15845 bp, 20 predicted proteins | sample 5698531 | NCBI WGS metagenome assembly WASV01 (sample SAMN11175559, study PRJNA528189) | sponge metagenome | isolation source: marine sponge | host: Myxilla | place: Antarctica: Western Antarctic Peninsula, King George Island | collected 2013-01 | reverse complement strand
GTGCCTATCGTTATGAGTTTTATCAAAAAGAGCAATATAACTGGTCAAGCTGGCAATGGGTGCGTGCTAATCAATCGCCCAAAATTATTGAATTAAACAATGCTAACCCCCCCAATACTTGGTCAATATTTAAACAATATAGCACCATTGGGTTTTTGCATATTATGCCCAAAGGCTTAGATCATATTTTATTTATGCTAGGCATTGCTTTACTTGCCCTATCGTGGCGAAAATTATTGCTATTGGTGAGTATATTCACCTTGGCTCATAGTGCAACTTTAGCACTAGCGGTTTATGGCTTGATTAATATTCCTGCTAGTATTGTTGAGCCGTTAATTGCTTTATCTATTGCCTATATTGGGTTTGAGGTTTTGCGACAACATAGTCCAATAAATTCCAAACAAAACACCTACCTATTAAGGCGGGGTGTTTTGGTATTTTGCTTTGGGTTATTGCACGGTTTAGGCTTTGCTGTAGTGCTTAATAGTTTTGACTTACAAACTACATCGCTAGCATTATCACTACTAGGGTTTAATATCGGGGTTGAGTTAGCTCAAGCAGGTATTGTATTATTTGTGTCGTTATTATTGTGGCTGGGTCGGTATCAACAAAATAATCTTAAGCGATATTTTATCAAACCAATAGCGATTTTAATTAGCCTAGTTGGCTTGGTTTGGACAATTGAGCGGTTAATGGTTTGAGGCATCTTAAAGAGGCAAACAAAACATTAAGTCATCTTTGAGATTAATACTTTAAAAAATTCGTAGTATTTTTTACCTGCTATGTCCTTGATTTGTATATCAACTTCTTGAATACTTCTGTATTTCTTAATTGTAATGTTGTCTAATTGCATGGTGGTTTTTGGTTTATGGGTATTGGTTAAATAATCTTAGCTTGCAACAAACTATGCGTATTAATAGCGCCAATGAGTTTGTTGTCCTCATCCACCACAGGCAGAGCATTGATTTTATGGGTTTCCATGATTTCTACGGCTAAAATCGCAGGCTTGGTAGCTTGAATGGTTTTACAATTGGTTTGCATTACCTTATGAATATTTAGAGTGTGAATATTGTCATACTGCTGCAATACTCTACGCAAATCACCATCGGTAAAAACACCCAACACCTGCTGTGTTTTATCCACCATAATAACCAAACCTAAGGTTTTTTGAGTCATCACCAGTAAGGCTTGAATAAGTGGCATATCACCTGAAATCTTGGGTAAATCATCGCCTGAGCACATAATGTCACCCACACAAGTCAATAAGCGCCGACCTAGTGCCCCACTAGGGTGAGTTCTGGCAAAATCATTGGCACTAAATCCTTTTGCCTCTAATAAGCTAACAGCTAAAGCATCACCCATCACTAGGGCAGCTGTGGTGGAGCTGGTCGGTGCTAGATTGTGCGGGCATGCCTCTTGTGCAACACTGACATCTAGGTGCAGACCTGCTTTTGCCATGGCAGAGTTAGGGTTACCTGTTAGGGTAATAAGCGGCACACCTAAGCGGCGAATAAGGGGTGTGAGCATTAAAATTTCATCACTACTACCTGAATAAGAAATAGCAATCACCACATCGTTAGGTGCTATCATGCCTAAATCGCCATGCCCAGCCTCACTAGGATGCACAAAAAAAGCAGGCGTGCCTGTACTGGCAAAGGTGGCAGCAATTTTTTTAGCAATGTGTCCTGATTTACCCATGCCCATTAGCACTACTTTGCCTTTCTCTAATGAGCATTGTTGAATAAGTTGACAAGCTTTTGTAAAATTATCATCTAACTGATGGGTTAGATTTGAGAGCACCTGTGCCTGAATTTGAATAACTTTTTTAGCACTATTAAGATAAGAATTCATAAAGAATATAAAATCAAGAGATTAAAAATATTTTATACTATGGCTTTTATTAAATGACTAAAAAGAAATTTATGTTAACCACTAAGGTTTTATTTGTTTGTATGGGTAATATTTGTCGCTCCCCTAGCGCTCAAGGTGTTTTTGAGCAACACCTTATTAACCAAGGGTTGTTAGCGCAGTTTGAGGTAGATTCAGCAGGTACACACGCGTATCACACAGGCAAGCCACCTGATGCGCGCTCACAAATTGCAGCTAAAAAATGTAAAATTGATTTATCAAACCAACGCGCACGCACCGTGCATGAGAGTGATTTTTATCATTATGATTACATAGTAGCCATGGATAAGGATAACTTTAGTAACTTGAAGTATGATTGTCCTATTGAGTATCAATCTAAGTTATCAATGCTATTAAGCTATTTACCTAATGAAAAATTAACCAGTGTACCAGACCCGTATTATGAAGGTAAATTTGATGAAGTGTTTGCTTTGATTGATAAAAGCGCTCAACAATTATTACAACACATTCTGGCAAACCGATAATTATTTTATGTCTGATTTTTATTCATTTGATGTATTGATTATTGGTTCAGGAGCAGCCGGGATGAGTTGTGCTTTGTCGTTGTCACAAAAACTATCTATTGCCATTATTAGTAAAGAGGTGTTACTTGAGGGTAGTTCGTTTTATGCACAAGGGGGTGTATCTGCTGTTTTGAGTTCAGTAGATAGTTTTGAAGCACATATACAAGACACTTTACAGACTGCCAAAGGGTTAGCTAATGAGGAAGCAGTGAGCTTTATGGTCAAAAATGCCCCAAAAGCCATTGCCAAACTTGAGTCTTATGGGGTGAAATTTACCCAAAAAGACAGCCAGTATCATCTGACTACCGAAGGTGGGCATAGCTCAAGGCGGGTGGCTCATGTTTCTGATAAAACAGGCAGTGCGATTCAAGGTAATTTATTATCTGTGGTTAAATCACAAAAAAATATCACCTTCTTTGAACATCACTTAGCCTTAGATTTGTTGACTAAAGACAAGCAATGCTATGGTTGTTTTATTTTGGATAAGTATAGTAACCAAGTTAAGCGATTTTTTGCCAAACAAACTGTTTTGGCAACAGGTGGGGCGAGTAAAGCATATTTTTATACCTCAAACCCTAATACCTCAACAGGGGATGGCATGGCAATGGCCTATCGTACAGGTTGTCATTTGGTTGATATGGAGTTCAACCAGTTTCATCCTACCTGTTTGTATCATCCTAAGGCGCGTTCATTTTTAATCTCTGAAGCCTTACGAGGCGAGGGGGCAAAATTAAGCCTACCTAATGGTGAGTCTTTTATGCATAAATACGACCCTAGAGCAGAATTAGCGCCTAGAGACATTGTAGCTTATGCCATTGATAAGGAAATGAAACGCTTAGGGGTTGATTGTGTCTATTTAGATATTTCATTTAAGCAGACTGATTGGATAAAATCTCACTTTCCAACCATTTATCAAAAGTGCCTATCTTTTGGGGTAGATATTACCACAAGCCGTATTCCTATTGTGCCATCAGCACACTATACCTGTGGTGGCGTTGAGGTAGATTTATCTGCCAAAACTAATTGTAGCGGGCTTTATGCGATTGGTGAAGTGGCATGGAGCGGGGTTCACGGTGCGAACCGAATGGCAAGCAATTCACTCTTAGAGTGTTTGGTGTTTGCCGATGCTTGTGCGCAAGACATCAACCAACAAACAACCTTAATTTTACCTAAGATTAGCGACTTAAAAAACCAGTTTAAATCATGGGATTTTAGTCGGGTGTCTATTGCTGATGAAAAAATTATCATCAAGCATTTATGGGATGAAGTTCGTCGTTTAATGTGGGATTTTGTTGGTATTGTGCGTAATACTGAACGCTTGCAATACGCTCAATCTCATTTGAATACCATTAAGCAAACCGTAGATGGTTATTATAGGCAGCATATGGTTTGTGCGGATCTTATTGAGTTAAGAAACCTTGTTCAAGTGGCTTGTGTGGTAGTTGAGTCTTCTTTAGCAAGAAAAGAAAGCCGAGGACTGTATTATAATAGCGATTATCCAAAACAAGCCAAACAAGCCAAACATACGATTGTTTTTTGCAAAATTTCTAGGTAAAAACGCAATAAAAAGGGCTTAAAATAAGCCCTTTTTAGGTTTGTTGCAACTGATATTACATATAAAGTGAGTGTTCAGCAGTAGCTGTTTCTTCACAATAAGAAGCAGCGCCAGCAAATTGAATGCCATCGATAAAATCAGCCCTATCATAACCAAATAACTCAACGGTCATCTCACATGCTATAAACTTAACATCAAACTCTTGACACATACTACGAAGTTCTTCAATTTTAGCAATCCCATGTTTTTTCATGGTTTTTTTCATTAAAAAAGTAACCAAACTTTCAGCACCAGGAATATTCCATAAAATATTAGGAATTTTGGGACCAAAATCAATTTTTTGCAACCATTTGGGACCAAAAGGCAATTTCATCGGCATGGCAGGGTTTCCAATAGGAGATACTTTTAGTTTACTCATATCTTTTAACAATAAGTTAAGTCCGTAAAAGGTAAAAAATATTGTTACCTCTCTATCTAAGGCTACTGCAGTGCTAGCAATAATAAAGGGAGGAAACGCCCAATCAAAAGTCCCCTTGGTCGCAATGATTGTTAGTTTTCCTTGGTGTTTATCCATGATTATCCCCGATATGTGTTTTGTGACTTGTCATTTTTAAATGATGACTTACTTAGCTACACGCTCAATAGTAAAGATATATTTGCCACCTTGTTCTGCTGTGCTGACTAAAATATTACCTGTTTGATTACAAAACGCTTCAATATCTTTTACCGAACCAGCATCAGTTGAAATCACTTCTAAAATTTGTCCTGTATCCATTTTTGTTAATACTTGTTTGGTTTTTAAAATGGGTAACGGACAATTTAAGCCTGATGCGTCTAAAATTTGGTCTGCCATGATGATCTCTATTTGTTAAAATATAAAAACTTTATTTTATTGACTTTTTGAGTATAAGTCAACATTAATATATAATACTAATCTAATACTTATGAGAGAAAAGTTGTGAAAATTGTCGTAGAATATGTTCGTTGTAAAAATTATATTGCCTCTATATCAAACAACCTAAAAAAGGCGATAATAGACATTAAAAATAATACGGTTAGCGTCGATACCTCAAAGCAAGATAGAAAGGCAACCATCGCTACTTTGTTAAATTTTGGGCATCCTGAAGTTAATTCAATTAAAAGATTTGATAAAGCCAAAGCAAAGGTAAGACTTGTGTTGGGTTGTGCTATTGGTGAATTTAAATGAAAATTATTTTAAATAACGAAGTGTTTGAGTTACCCACTAAGGCAAATTGTGTTGATTTGATTACCGTCCTATCCTACCAAACGATACGTATTGCAATAGAGGTTAATGGGGAAATTATCCCAAAATCTCAACACGCCCATACCGTGCTTATTCAAGATGATAAGGTGGAGATTGTTAAAGCGGTTGGCGGCGGATAGAGTTTTTTTGCAACCTTTTAAATTAGGTGCCAGCAAAACAATAGATAAAGATCATCCAATAAAAAACCCACTAAAATTAGTGGGTTTTTTATTGGTTTAACTATTTAAAGGATATTAAATAGCGGTTACATTTTCAGCTTGTAAGCCTTTATCGCCATTACTAATTTCAAAAGAAACTTGTTGACCATCTTCTAATGACTTGTATCCATCACCATTAATATTGCGAAAATGAACAAAAACATCACCTTGTTCACATTCAATAAAACCAAAACCCTTTTTAGCGTTGAACCATTTAACGGTTCCTGTTGTTGCTGACATATTTGTTGCTCCTGTAAAATCAGCCTATTATTATAGTCTAATTATTTCAAGGGTCAAACATAAATTACGAATTATTTTTTTTAGTGGTTTAAAATTCAGACAAACCAAGTTTTTAGTGTTTCTTCAGGTAGTGCAGGGCTTATTTTAAACTGCTGATTAACACCCGATATTAGCATAACTTCAACCGTAACACTGTCTGCTTGTTTACCTTGACTATAGCGCGCAATGATTTGTGCGGCTAGTTGTAAGTCTTCTTGATTGGGCGCACCATCAATGAGTGCAAGAGAGCCAGAATGGCTAACAGGGTGAATAGTGCTATATTGTCTAGCATAGCCTGATAGGAAGTTAACCTCGCCCTCTTCTCTAGCAACAATAAGTTTAAAGCGATTATTTGGGCGAATATGACGACCCACTTTGAGCAACATTAAATCATCTAATTCATATTCTCTATTGCCTCTAGCACCCCATAAATCCACTAACTTATCAGAATATTTTTTATCAGTTAAAAAACAACAACCTCCAGCAGGGGTTGCATAATCTTCAAAACCATATTGTTTGGCCAATGCCATTTGGGCTTTACGACTACGCCCGCTAATATCTAATAATTTCTCTCTATCTACCCAACCCTGTTCCTCAGGGGCGGTGATGGGTAGTAATTTTGCACATAAAGGGCGTAGTAATAATTCATTTGCACCAGATTCTGCCTGCACAATAGGCATAGTTTGTTTGCGTTGGCTCATTGGGCGTTGCCCCATTACCTCACCGGTAATGATGAAATCAAAGTCATGTTCTAACATCCACTGTTTGGCTTTTTTAACCATAAACCCCTTGCAATCTAAACAGGGGTTCATATTCTTACCGTAGCCGTGTTTTGGATTTAATAGTACATCGCGATACTCTTTCATGACATCAATAATATGTAGTTTAATGCCTAGTTGTTCTGCCACCCATAGGGCGTTATTGCGTTTGGGTTTTGCTTGGTGTTTTTTGCGAATAGCGTGAGTATGCCCCTCAACACAAAACCCTGTAAAGAAGTTAATACCTTCTACATGAATACCTTGGTCGAGTAATAATTTAGTGCTTAATAGGGAGTCTAGCCCACCTGAAATTAAAGAAACCGCTTTTTTTGGGCGGGTGTTAGCGTGAGACATAGATAACCTAAAAGTTAATAAGGGTTGATACTCTGCCATTTTTATTAGCAGTGCCGATGATTTTTTGATGCTGGGTGTTGTAAGTCAAACGATCACTCTCTAAGCGAGAATCAGTAGCCTTAGCAACGACATCACCAATAAAAGTAATGGTTTTATTAGCAGACACATAAGTCGCACTATTGGCGGTTATTTTTATTTTATCTTCGCTTGTATTTTCATAAATAATTTGTTTGTTTTTTTGAGCAGTTGCTTTCATTTTGTTACCTAAGTCATCAGACTGAGTGATTACCACCCTATGTGCATTAATTTTATTTACCCCGTATATAATCACGACATTGCCGACATATAACGCCCGTCCTTTGGTGTTATTGACTGTTACATTGTCCGCGGTAATGTCTAATAAATCTTGTGCTGCACTTAATTGAGCAAAAATTAAACTAAACAACAATGGTAAAATTTTCATCATAAGTATGATTTTAAGTTAAAACAAAGTCTATCATTTTAGCATAAATATTTATGGAGTTTTTTTGACCCTATTATGACAAACCCCATCAAGGGCATTTATGCCATCACCCCTAACCAACCATTCAGCATAAACGCCGTTGATAGGGTGCTAAGTCGTGGTGTGCGTATCTTACAGTATCGCCATAAAACAAACAATGCCCAACTTAAACTTACGCAGGCCAAACAATTAAAATTATTATGCCAGCAACATCAAGCCTTGTTTATTATCAATGACGACATTACACTTTGCCAACAGGTGGATGCTGATGGTGTGCATTTAGGTTTGGATGATATGCCTTTAACCCAAGCAAGACAGCAATTAGGCGATGATAAAATTATTGGTATTTCTTGCTATAATAAAATAGACCTAGCCCAACAGGCACAATCTCTAGGCGCTGATTATGTGGCTTTTGGGGCAATATTTCCTTCAAGTACCAAACCCCATGCACCGCACTGCCCGCTGAGTATTATCACTCAAGCAAAAACAAGTATAACAATTCCTATTGTTGGTATTGGTGGGGTTACTATGGATAACAAGCAACAGGCGTATGAGGCAGGGTGTGATAGTGTAGCAATGATTAGCGGGTTATTTACTAGCTCTTTTGGTGTTTCACTGCGTTACGCTTGCAAGATAATCGGTCATTTAGACAAAAAATAAACGCCTCATATTTTGCTTTGTAAACCTTGTTAAATTTCCAAAATGAGCGAGCCGAAAATGAGCGAGCCGGGCTCGCTCATTATTGAGTATTATGGATTGCATTATTTTAACCTGCTCAAAAACACCTAAAAAAGTAACACATTATTTTAACCTGCTCAAAAAACTAAATTATTGAGCAAGTTAAAATAATATGTATTAAAATAAGGGTTTTTTGAGCAGGTTAAAATAATGCAATCCATCCAGCACATCCTAGCTAGTTATGACTTTGAAACTACCATCATACTCAAGGAACTCAATTTAGCAAATCGCTATTTAGCAGAATTAAAAGGTTTGTGTCAAAGTATGCCAAACCCTGCTATTTTGATTAACAGTTTGGGTATTCAAGAAGCACAAGATAGCTCAGAAATTGAAAATATTATTACCACACAAGATGAAATATTTAAATATCAGTTACTGCCCAATAAAACCAGTCTAGCAGCAAAAGAAGTTGATAACTACACACAGGCACTTGATTACTGTCAAACTTGCCTAACAGATTATAATATTATTAGCCTTAACACTATTATCAGGGCTCAGCAAATTATCAAAAATAATGCTGCGGGTATTCGAGTTCAGTCTGGCACAGTCTTAAAAAATGTAAAAAACAATCAGGTTATTTATACCCCACCAGAGCCTAAAATGTTGCAAGCCCTGCTATATGATTTAGAAGAATTTATCAACAATGGCAGTAATAGCGAATTAGATCCACTGATTAAAATGGCAATTATTCATCACCAATTTGAAAGCATTCATCCGTTTTATGATGGCAACGGGCGTATTGGACGCATTATTAATATTATCTACCTCATGCAGCAGGGTTTGTTAGATATACCTATTTTATATTTAAGTCGTTATATTAACCACAATAAGGATACTTACTATCATTTATTGCAAACTGTTAGGGATAAAGGTGCTTGGCAGGATTGGATAGTTTTTATGCTAAGAGGTGTCGCCAAAACAGCGCAGAACAGCCTTGTTTTAATTAAAGACATTAGAGGGCTACAGCAAGAATACAAAAGTAAAATCCGCAGCAATTATGCAAAAATTTATTCACAAGGATTAATCAATAATATTTTCAAGCACCCTTATACCAAAGTCGCCTTTTTGCAAAAAGATTTAAATATTTCCAGGCCAACTGCTACGCGTTATTTAGATAGACTGGCACAGGGCGGACTGTTGAGCAAGCACAAACTTGGGCGTGAAAATTATTATCTTAATGACCCACTCATAAACCTGCTGACTAATATAGATACTATGAAAGATGAGCTATAAGTACCATGCCCAACTAATGAGCGAGCCCGGCTCGCTCATTAAAACGCGACCTTATTTGTAAAAAAACCCAAACCGCAAGCAGAACACTCATTTGAATACCACTGCATTAGTTATGAATGTTAGATAAATGCGTATTTTTTTAGATGATAAGATCACCGCATTAACCCAAAAACCCCTTTAATACAACTGCCTTAAAGCTAAATAAGATAGCAAAACAATGGCAATTTATAAAAAAATTCGTGTTATTTCTAACCAAGACAAGAGGAGTAATACAGTGGTCTTTATTTTTGTTATACGCTTACAGTCCGCCCGCTATATCTAAGAAACTACCTGTTGAGAATGATGATTTTTCTGATGCTAACCAGTAAATAGCTTCAGCCACTTCAGAGGCTTTACCACCCCTTCCCATTGGGATTTTACTTGAAAGCCTATCAACACGATTAGGCTCACCGCCCTCTGCGTGCATTTCAGTATAAATGAGCCCAGGGCGAACACAGTTAACCCTGATGTTTTCAGCAGCTACTTCAAGTGAAAGACCTTTCGTTAAAGTATCAATCGCCCCTTTTGATGCTGCATAATCTACATACTCATTCGGAGAACCTGAACAAGAAGCACCTGACGAAACATTAATAATTGAACCGCCTAAACCGCCTCTTACAGTTGACATCCGCATCACAGCTTCGCGACAACATAAGAAATAACTGGTTACATTGTTAACGAAGGTTTTATTTATTCGTTCTGCAGTCAAGTCTTCTAAACGGCATTGCTTGTGTAGGATGCCTGCATTATTTACCAGAACTGCCAGCGTTCCAAGCTCCTTGTCAGCCATTGTAAAAAGTTTTTCTACACCTTGTTCGTTTGAAACATCGGCTTGGACAACTATGCACTTTCCGCCTTTTTGCTCAATCTGATTTGCAAGTTGCTCTGCTGCTATACGGTTAACTTTATAGTTGATACAAACATAATACCCTTTTGCTGCAAATAGCTCTGCCGTTGCAGCACCAATGCCACGCCCAGAACCTGTAATGATAACTGTTTTATTATCCATATGCCTTCCTGGTTATTTGTGTGTATTGATTGCGTATAACGCTTAAATTCAGCAAGCGGTGCTTTTTACGGTTCGCTTGCGTGATTGGTTAGGTGAATTATAGCAAAACATCATACATGGTTTGCCTTTAATTCACACGGGGCTGCCTCTTAAAAAACTGAACACCAAATACCAACTATCTAGGCGTTCAAAATGACCAGAAAATACACAGTATTCACAAAAACTTTTAAACCTACAAACCTCAGTACTAGCAAATCAATCAAATACTTGCATAACACAACTCACAAGAGATTTAAGATTGCGTAGGCATATGATTGATAGATGCAGGGTTGAGTTGAATAACAAACAAGAAAAAAAAATTTGTGCCACTCAAGCACCTACTATGAAAACCAAAAACAGCACTATTTGCAATTTCCATATCACGCACTTTAGTTGTTAGAGGCGCCTTAGGTAAATAAAATCAACAAGCTAAACCCTTGTTAGCAAATTTAGAACCTAAGTAAGTATTTGCTTTTAGCTAATACGCAATAGTCTTATTAAATTTGCCTTGTATAATTAGTCAGTATTAATTTTTTAACCCAATAAACCAATGAACGCTTTAATGACCAGTAATTTAGATTTACCTTTACTTCAACAAGGTAAAGTGCGTGATATGTATGCCATTGATGCGGCAAATATGTTGATTGTAACCACCGATAGGCTATCGGCTTTTGATGTGATTTTAGATGAGCCTATTGCTCAAAAGGGCGCGGTATTAACTGCAGTATCAAACTTTTGGTTTGATAAAACACAGCATATTATTGCCAATCATTTAACCCATAGAGACCTAAGCGAGGTATTAAGTGTACAACAAGCACAACAAATGGCTGGTCGGGCGATTATTGTTAAAAAACTTAAACCATTGCCTGTTGAAGCCATCGTGCGTGGTTATCTTATTGGTTCAGGTTGGAAGGATTATCAAAAAACAGGGTCAGTTTGCGGTATTCAATTAACAGACAATTTACAAATGGCACAACAACTACCAAAAGCCATTTACACGCCCTCTACTAAAGCAGAAATAGGTGAGCATGATGAAAATGTGTCTTATGAAAAAACCGTGAAATTATTAGGAGAAAGCCTAGCCAAACAAGTGCGTGATGCTAGTTTAGCATTATATAGTTTTGCTGCTAAATACGCCCTGGAAAAAGGCATTATTATTGCTGATACCAAGTTTGAATTTGGCTTAGATGAAAATGATAATTTACTGTTAATGGATGAGGCGTTAACGCCTGATTCTTCAAGATTTTGGTCGCTAAAAGACTACCAAGTCGGCACTAGCCCCATGAGTTTTGATAAGCAAATTGTGAGGGATTATTTAGAAACTTGTGATTGGGATAAAACCCCACCCGCTCCTAAATTACCTGCTGATATTTCACAAAAAACCACCGATAAATACTTAGAAGTGCAAGCCTTATTATGTCAATAGTCGGCTTACTTAAAAAAATGCCTGTGCAGTTGGTGGATGGACAGGCGCAATATCACCTAGCCTTTAATACGCCTATAGGTGATAAATTAATTAGCCTGAATGATAAACTAGGGCAAACCATTAATTTGAGTTTTAAAAATGCTATTTATTGTACAAATTGCGGTGCATTAACGCGTAAAAGTTATTCACAAGGGCATTGTTATCTGTGTGCTCAATCATTGGCAAGTTGTGATTTATGCATTATGAAGCCCGAAACCTGCCATTACCATCTAGGCACTTGCCGAGAGCCACAATGGGGATTAGATCATTGCTTTAGTGAGCATATTGTATATTTGGCAAATTCTAGTGGCATCAAAGTCGGCATTACCAGAGCCAGTAATATGCCTATGCGTTGGATTGACCAAGGGGCAATTTCTGCTTTACCCATTTTAAGTATTAACACCCGACTAGAATCAGGACAATTAGAGGTGCAATTTAAAGCCTATATTGCTGATAAAACGAATTGGCGTAAGATGTTAAAAAATGAGGTAGAAACGGTTGATTTGGAAGCAATGCGAGAGCAATTATTGCCCAAAATTGACTTATTGCAATCTACGCCAATACTAGAAAAACAATTAGATATTAGTTACCCTGTTTTGGCATACCCTCAAAAAATCACTTCGCTCAATTTTGACAAAACCCCTGATATTTCAGGTAAATTAATGGGGGTCAAAGGACAGTATTTATTGCTTGATACCGGGGTATTGAATGTTCGTAAGTTTAGTTCTTACTTGGTTGCCTGCTCTTTTGGCGATTAATTGCGTTATACTTACAAAATAATCGATTGTTTAGATAAAACTAAATGCTTGTGTATTTTTTAAACCCTCTCTAGCAAAATGCTCGAACTCATTTCGCAATAAGGTTAATAAAAAGGCGTGTTTTCTTTATTTTTTGTAAAAATATATTCAGACCTTTGCATTAATAGATATGATTAGAAAAATGTGAAACTTTGCTTAATTGTTGAGTTCAAAAAAGCCAGTGCTAGTACCGTTAAAAACTATTTGAGCTATTGTGGTACGCTTTGTTAAAATCAGCAAATAAGTACTTCGTTTGCGGTTTGGTTTTTTTGCAAATAAGGTCGCATCTTAATGATTATTTAGCTTTATGCAAAGGTCTCATCTTAACTGTAATAATATGAAAATTGCTCTATTATCTGATATACATAGTAACTCTGATGCTTTAGCAGCAGTGCTTAGTGAAGCAAAGAAGAAAAAAGTAGAACGATTATTTATTACAGGAGATTTTATTGATTACTATTATAATGCTAAAGCGGTATTTACTTTATTAGCACAGTGGCAAATTGATGCGATTGGTGGTAATCATGAACAAATAATGGCTGCCTATCTTAGTCATCATAGCAGAAGTTTTATTAATATGCGTTTTGGCTCAGGCATTAAAATAGCCTGCGAAGATTTAGATAAAAGCACCCTTACTTGGCTAACAACGCTACCTAGTGTTAGAACACTGGAAATAGACCATAAAACAGTCTTGCTTTGTCATGGCTCACCCTGGCATATTAGTGAATACATTTACCCTAACGACACAAGCAAGGTGGATAAATTATTTTTAGAAAACAAAGATATTTTAGTTTATGGGCATACCCACTATCCAGTAGTGCATCAGAGAAATCAGCAGATTATTGTTAACCCTGGCTCTATTGGGCAGGCAAGGGATGGCAGTCCTGAGGCGTGTTGGGCAATATGGGATACCACAACGCATTGTGTTACCCTTAATAGAACACCCTACGACACCCAAGCGGTTATACAGCAATGTAAAGACAATAATCCAGAATTACCTTATTTGCAAGATTTTTTTACTAGAACCCGCAGTAAAATATAATTGAACCACCCAAAAAAAACTGGACGCCAGATTAATAAGTTATAGCATTGCTTTTATCTTTTTACTATGTTTTGATTTTGCTAGATTCTATTATATTAGAGACCAAATAAATCACACTCTAACCCTGATTATTTCTTTAGAGCAAGTAGCAACACAATACAAGAGTTAAGTTATACTTTGCGTGTTACTTGTTTTTAGGCATTTGTAGTATGGTGTTATTTATATGACATATTTGTTAAAATTTAGGCTATAAAAAAGTATAGAATAAGCATTACCTTTGTATTAACAATGTTTTTATGAGAAAAAACAGCATAAATTGCTACATATTGCATCAGTATTAAATATTAAAAAATATTGTAATTTGTGGTAAATTGGCTGTCTACTAATAGTTAGAACCCCTCATGAGCAAACAAAATAAAATAGGACTAGCAATAATATTTATCAGTATTTTTATATTGTTGTCATCATACCTTTTTACAACACCTGACAGCAACGCAAGAACATGGCAAAAAATTTCTTTATTGTATAAAACAGCATACAATCCAAGATTATCTGAGTTGGTGCTTTCAGATTACCATTGGAGTTTATACGGCGAGTCAAGTGAAATACTTATAAAAATAGTCCATTATCCAACATTCTATAATCTTACTATTCGCTATAGTTATCTAGCCACTATTTGTTTATTATTCTTTTTTATTGGTTTGTACATGTTTATGATGCCTAGAAATAAAAATGAAAAATAATCCTGATAAGCAATTTATTTTGAAATATCTACATTCACTAGATTTTATTGACACAGGTAAAAAAGGTTATGGCGGTCACAATAGAATAGTCCATGATAAAATCTCTAAGGGTAGTTTATACATAGGTAATGAGTATATTAGTGCAACAGGTGATTATGCTAAAATCAAGGATAAAGTACGTCCATCATCTCTTGATAGACACGGCTATCCAGAGTGGAGAGAAGATAAAGTATTAAAATTGCTAGAATATTTAGAGCGATTTTAGTTCTAACTAACCACTCAAGCGGACGGTAAAAAGCACCGCTCGCTTAGTTTTAATGTTATATTCAAAGGGGAAGCGAATGGTAATGGACCAAAAAGAAGAATTAGTTTATCAAACATGCTTAGTTATAGTCCAACATTTTAGAAATTTACTTGAAGCGAATATTGGTGGATTTCATTCAAGAATATTTCAGCACATGCTCCACCGGGAGTTCGATTTTGTCGGAATTGGTCAATCAAAGGAAGTAACAGAAAAAACAGGCTCTCATCCAGAGCATGTTGTTCCATGTGCTGTATTGATTAAGGAAACATGCAGAGTTATTAAGGATAATAAACTGAAGGATATAGAAATAGCCAAGTTGCTACAAAAGCACTGGAAGATAGCAAGAATCACTAAAGGTCAGGCAAATAAAATTGATTTTGAATTGGGCTACAAGTCATCAATGCCCCGAGATTGGAGTTTTGAGACTGGTGACACATTGGCTAGGTTGAAATTGGTCAATATAGAGTTAATTGGTATTAGTGATGTAGTAGATGAACTATAACAAAAGTATCCAAGGAACATCGCTTCGCTCTGCCCTGATGCAAAGCGTTAGGTGTTTACCCTCAATCTTTCTATTATTGTTTTTTTTTTTGGTAGAGGATTAGAAAATGGAATAATTAATAATCAAGGTCCAGAGTATTATTTATTTTCATTTTTTCTTGGTCTATCTGCTATACGGCTACTAATTTGTTAGTTGCTCAATCTCATCAACAAGTATTTATTATTTGTTTGGTATGTAATATAATAGAATCTAGTAAAATCAAAAGATAAAAAATAACGCTCTGACCCTCTGCCCCTAATTATTTTTATTTGTTAAAATAACGGCAAAAATATTCAATTAGAAATGATGTTAGATTTGAGGTAAATAAATTATGAAAACAATTATTGAAAAAGATGGTGATGGTTATTTAGCCCAAGTAGAAGGGCATCAAAATTTATTTGCATTTGCCTATTCTAAGAAAGAGGCGATTATGGAATTAAAAAATGTTGTTGAGATGATGATGGATTATCATCTTGAACAAGTAAACGATGAAAGAATTATCAGGAATGAATTAATTCATGCGGTAGAAAAAT
>WASV01024367.1_pt1 | contig 16181 bp, 21 predicted proteins | sample 5698531 | NCBI WGS metagenome assembly WASV01 (sample SAMN11175559, study PRJNA528189) | sponge metagenome | isolation source: marine sponge | host: Myxilla | place: Antarctica: Western Antarctic Peninsula, King George Island | collected 2013-01 | reverse complement strand
CTTTTTCTAGTAGGCGGTTAATACATTCTAAAATTACCCAATTTTCAGGCTTTGAAAAATTTTGTGTTGCCTGATTGTCTGAATTTATGATATGACCGTAGTTAATTTTATGATTGTTAAAATCAACTTCTAGGCTGTAATTATTATGGTTTGAATATACCTTATGATAAATATTATTGGCATTTTCTTTAGGTGAAAACCCAATAGCTTTTATAAGATTTACTCGCTTTTGCATACCAGTAATTATCCGTTATTTTTGAGCACAAAATGCACTTATTTTTAGGCAAAAAATACACTATTCTACCTCTTTTCTAAGTCACACGGCTTACCGGGTTAATGTGGCGTTCTTGGTAATTAAACGAGTGGTAATTAAACGAGCCGGGCTCGTTTAATTAATTATTTTTGAGTTGTAGTCGTTTAACAGGGGTGTGATTGATTAAATGACTTTGAATAATGTCATCAATATCCTCTTCATCAACATATTGATACCAAACATTATCAGGATAAACCACTATCACAGGTCCTGACTCGCACCGACCTAAACAACGACTTTCTGATACACCAATCTTACCTTGCCCTAATAAACCCATTTCACGGCATTTATCTTTGGCGTAGCGATACATAATTTTAGCGTTAAATTGCGAGCAACAAGTTTTACAATCCTTACGCACATTAGCGCAAAAAAACAAATGGTGTTGGTAATATGAAGACATAAGTTGATTATTCTAAGTTTAAACAGTAGTTATAGCAAGTTTTTTTATCCAATCCTGTTATTTTTGCAAGTATTTTGGCAGATTTTGAAGCACTCATTTCTGACAATAAAATAGGGGCTAATTGATTAAGTTCACTTAACTGATCTTGATTGTCCATAGCAGGCTGTGGGGCAATAATAACCACAAATTCACCTTGGATGCGCTTAGTGTCTGCTAATAGCCATTGTTGTAATTCTACTAATGGCAGGCTAATAATTGACTCAAAATGCTTGGTCATTTCCTTGGCAATACAAACTAATCTATCTTGCCCCAAAATATTAATCATATCCTCAATGCTGGCAAGAATCCGCTTAGGGGATTCATAAAAAATAAGCGTTTCTTGCTTTAAAGATAATTGTTGCAATAATTTTAGTCGCGCTGTTTTTTTATTGGGTAAAAAACCAAAAAAACTAAAACAATCACATGGCAATCCGCTAGCACTTAATGCACTAATCAATGCACTTGCCCCTGGAATGGGGCTAACTTCAATATTGTGTTTTTTGGCTTCAGATACTAGCACAAACCCAGGGTCGCTAATAAGGGGTGTACCTGCATCACTCACCAAAGCAAAAACCTTGCCCTGTGTTAGTTGAGCAATAATTTCAGGGGTTTTAATTTTTTCATTATGGTCATGTAGCGATATTAAGGGGGTATTTATTTGATAATGCTGTAATAATTTTTTAGTATGCCTTGTGTCTTCTGCTAGAATACAGTCTACTGTTTTTAAAGTATTTAATGCACGAAGGCTGATGTCATCTAAATGACCAATTGGCGTAGCAACAATATAAAGCATGGTAAAACTCAATAACAAGAAAATAGGGGATTTGGCAGAAAAATACGCTTTAAATTACCTAAAAAAGCAAAAAATGCGCTTAATTACTTGTAATTATTTTACCCAATATGGTGAAATAGATATTATTATGCTTGATGAAAAAATACCAGCGGTAACTTTAGTTTTTATTGAAGTGCGTTATCGGCATCAATCCCAATACGGACAAGGATTTGAGACCGTATCTGTACAAAAACAAGGTAAAATTATACGCAGTGCTAATATTTTTTTGGCTAATAATCCACAATATGATGAATTTAATAGTCGTTTTGATGTTGTTAGTCTAAAATCTGATTTAAAATATGTACCGTCAAGTTTGTTTAGTCGTATCAAGCAATATTTTTTTGCACCGCCTTATAAACTAGACTGGATACAACACGCTTTCTAATTATTATTAAATTTCATTGACCTCTATGCTTAAAAAAATTACCCTGGTTGGACTGTTGAGCTTTACGCTTTTATTTGAATCTTGTGTTGGAATAGGTGCAGTTAGCACTATTTCCTCTGTTTATAATGACAGGCGAAGTGCTGGCACTATTATTGATGATGAAACATTGGGGTTTTATCTAGATAACTGGATAACTGATAACCCGATTGTACAAAAAGGGCATGTTAACTTTTTGGTTTATAATCGCGCTGTTTTATTAACCGGTGAAGTGCCTAATCAAACGGTTAAAAAGCAAATAGAACAACAGATGTTGCTGACTAGAAAAGACATTGTATTAGCCCATAACGAATTAATCATTGCCCCAAATAGTAAGTTTCTTAAGCGTTTGCACGATTTGCAACTCAAGGTTTTTATAGACGCGGTATTTTATGATCAAGATATTTTTCATCCTGGGCATATTTTGGTTAGGGTAGAGCAAGGTGTGGTCTATTTAATGGGGTCTGTTACCAAGCGAGAGGCTAATAAAGCCATTAAGCAAACCTCTAAAGTTAAGGGCACTAAGAAGATTGTTACTTTGTTTAATTATTTAAAAAAACGCCCACAAGCTGAAATTGATAAAGCAAAAAAACGCCAAAAAGCAGCAGAGTATCAAGCTAATTTACAACACAAAAAAGCAGAATTAAAAAAAGAGCAAAACAAGATACAACAAGAGATTGATAATATTAACCGTTAAATGGGTATAAAACCGGTAGGCTAAGCAGTGGTCTCAAAATTACAATAGGCATACTGCCTTTTTTGTTGATAGAGTTATATTTAGAGACCTTTGCATAACTATAAATAATCATTAAAGTGCAATCTTTTACGCATTTGCTAACTTTAACAAAACCTGCCACAATAGCTCAAATAGTTTTAACGGTGTACTGGCTTTGTTAAAATCAACAACTAAGCAAAATTTCACTTTTTTTAATCCTCTGTATTTATGCAAAGGGCTCATTTAAAAAATAGTGACTTATGGCTATAAAGTCTCACCCAATAAATCATACTGCCCGTTATTAGTTGTCACATTCAAATAACTCCCATAAACTATTTATCTTCCCAAAACTCCCCCTCTAAAGTATTTGGTTGTTGAGACTTTGGGTTTTGTTGAAATGGGTTGTTTTGAGTTGCTTGTTGGGTTGTTTGTTGAGTAAAACGATTCATAAATCGGTGAGATTTTTTGACAATAAGATATTGCACAAATAAGACCCTACTCCAAGGCATTAACCCTAAAAGACCTACAATATCTGTTAAAAAACCTGGGGTTAGTAATAAGACACCGCTAATCATTAACACCACGCCTTCAATCATTTCTTGAGCAGGCATTTGTCCTTGTAACAGGGATTGTTGGGCGCGAGTTAGGGTATTTCTACCTTGTTGTTTAAGTAAAAATGAGCCAATAATTGCCGTTAGGACAATAACAACAATGGTGCTAAATGCCCCGATAATCTCACCCACAGTAATAATCAGATATAACTCTATCAGGGTGGCACCAAGGAGTAAGATAAAAATCTTCATTGTTTATTAACTGTTAAAAAATCCCAAACCCCATGCCCTAAACCAATACCGCGTTTTTCAAATTTGGTGATAGGTCTGCTGTCTGGTCTTGGTATTGAAGTAGTGCCTATTTGAGTATTTTTAAAGGCAGAATGTTGATTTAAGCATAAATCAATGTGTTGTGCATAATCTTGCCAATCTGTAGCAATGTGTAAAAATCCTTGAGGTTTGAGTTTTTGACTCAATAAATCCAATAAATCTGACTGTATCAAACGGCGTTTATGGTGTTTTTTCTTATGCCATGGGTCAGGAAAAAATATTTGCACACCACTTAGACTATTGTCGGCTAAATGATGGCGTAATATTTCAGTGGCATCTTCTTTGAGGATTTTTAGATTGTTTAATTGAGCCTTTTGCGCCCCTGCAATCAGGCGACCTACGCCTGCTTCATAAACCTCAATACCTAAATAATTAAGGTGTGTGTTTAGGTTTGCCATTGCGAGCAAACTATCACCATTGCCAAAACCAATTTCTAAAATAGTTGCTTGAGGTTTGGTAAAAATATGGTTTAAATCAAAAGCAGATTGTGTGCGTTCTAGCCCGTATTTTTGCCATAAATTGCTTAATCCATTTTTCTGTGAAGCCGTGAGACGACCGCCTCTACGCACAAAACTTTGAATTTTTCTAATAGGTGGGCTATTTTTAACAGATGAGTTAGAGTTGAGATTAAAATTAGTATCGCTCATTGAATTGTCTGCCATATCGGCTTATCATTATCTTTTATCAGCAGAGTATTACCTAATTTATCAGACCAATCTCCCAACACAAAGCGTGTATAACTTGGGTTTTTATGAATGGCCTGGCGATGGGTGTGTCCGTGGATTAAATGGTGGTTTGGGTAGTGTTGCATCAGTGTATCTACAGTATTTTGATTGACATCTAAAATAGCGTTAGATTTTTTAGCTTGTGCGTTTTGAGAGGCTTTGCGTAATGTATTACTTAGCTTGATACGCATTTTTTTAGGTAAGTGTAATATCAACCAGACCGGTAAAGGGTGGCGAATAATTTTTTTAAATCGTTGATAAGATTTATCATCAGTACACAAACTATCGCCATGTAATAATAAATAATGTTGATTACCCAACTTAAGCGTATAAGGCTCATCAATGAGCCTTGCCCCTGATTGTACCGCAAATTGTGTGCCTAATAAAAAATCACGATTGCCAACTGCCACAAAAATATCACAGTATTTAGATAAAGATTTTAGGGCATCAATAATCGCTTGATACTGATCAATAGAGACATCATCCCCCAGCCAAGTATTAAACAAATCCCCTAAAATAAATAATTGCTTGATCGGGCTTTGTAGGCTTGTAGCAGTCTGATTTTCTTGAATTATCCCCTGACAAAACTCAATAAATAATTGACTCTTAGCATCGTTAGACGATAAGTGTAAATCCGAAATAAATAGACTACTGCCCATAATTTTTTTGTTGGGTTAAGATTATTTTAAGCAACAATAGCTTGATTGATAATCACCGCCTCATTAGGTACATCTGCATGGCCTGATTTATTGCCTGTGGCAACTTTAGCCATCGCATCTACTACCTCTTTACCTGCAACGACTTCACCAAAAACACAATAACCCCAACCATCTTGGCCTGGAAAATCTAAAAAAGCATTGTCATTTATATTGATAAAAAATTGCGAGCTAGCAGAATGAGGGGCATTGGTTCTTGCCATCGCTACTGAATATTTAATATTTTTTAAGCCATTTTTTGCTTCATTTTCAATCTCTGCATTGGTTGATTTTTGTTGCATATTTTCACTAAAGCCACCCCCTTGAAGCATAAAATTTTTAATCACGCGATGAAAAATAGTGCCGTCATAAAACCCTTGCTGTACATAATCGGTAAAGTTTTTAGTGCTGATGGGTGCTTTATCTTCATTAAGTTCAATGCTAATATCGCCTAGGTTGGTTTTTAAAATAATCATAATTAAATTGTTGGGTTAAATCTTATCTATTATATAGCCAACCATAAGTGCCAGCTTTTGTTTTACTTTCTAACAATCGATTAAAATTTTTAGGTATAATCATCCAGTTTTGTAATATTAATAAATCTTAAGGGTTTTAAGTTTGAGATAAATAGGAATAATTATGTCTAAGTATGCTGTAATAAAGACTGGCGGTAAGCAGTATCGCGTAAAAGAGGGTGATGTATTAAACATCGAGAAAGTACAGGTTGAAACAGGTGGTTCTATTGCATTTGATGAGGTCTTAATGACTTCTGATGGTGAAAACACCGTTATTGGTGCACCATTAGTAACAGGTGCAAGTGTTGAGGCGAGCGTGGTTGCACAAATTAAAGACAAAAAAGTTCTAATTATTAAATTCAAACGCCGTAAGAATCACCTGAAAAGACAAGGGCACAAACAATCTTTGACTAAAATTGAAATTAAAAAAATTAACGCATAAATATAAGCGTTAATTGAGCACAATAGGAGCTAAACATGGCACATAAAAAAGCAGGCGGTAGTACTAATAATGGACGCGACTCCGAGTCCAAACGATTAGGGGTGAAAAAATTCGGTGGTCAAATCGTCTTAGCAGGTAATATTTTAGTGCGTCAAAGAGGCACAAAATTTCACCCAGGATTAAATGTTAAACGCGGTAAAGATGACACCTTATTTGCCATAGCAAGTGGGCGTGTTGTTTTTAAAAGAAAAGGGTTGCTAAATCGTCATTATGTCAATGTTGTTAAGGAAGTTTTAAACAACTAAAGTGCTTGAGTTGTTCAGAGATTCCTTAATAACTAAAGTCATGCAATTACAAGCAATATAGACACTATAAAAAAGCCCTTGATTGGGCTTTTTTTATGATTAAACTTTTCAATAAAACAAGACAATAAAATAACATAAGGATATTAAAAATGAATTACGCACTTATTTTTCCAGGTCAAGGCTCACAATCCTTGGGCATGCTTAGTGACTTATCAGATAATTTTTCTATTGTAAGACAGACCTTTGCTCAGGCAAGTCAAGTGCTAGGGCTTGACTTATGGCAACTATGTCAAACCAATAGCGAAGCACTCAACCAAACTCAAAACACTCAACCTGCTATGTTAGCTGCAGGGTTTGCTACTTATCAAGTATTAGCCTCTGAAATGGACTTATCACCGCGCTACCTTGCAGGACATAGTTTGGGTGAATATACCGCGTTGGTAGTAGGCGGTTATTTGACATTTAGTGCTGCTATTAGTTTGGTTAAAACACGCGCAGAATTGATGCAAAATGCTGTTAAAGAAGGCAAAGGCGCTATGGCGGCAATTTTAGGGTTAGAAGACCATAGAGTAGTGGCCTTGTGTGCAAGTATTGCTGATGGTGTAGTTGAGGCGGTAAACTTTAACTCACCAGGACAGGTGGTTATTGCTGGGGATAAATCTGCTGTGCTATTAGCGTGTGAGTTAATGAAAGATAATGGGGCAAAACGCGCTATTGTCCTACCGGTGAGTGTCCCATCGCATTGCTCACTAATGAATGAAGCAAGTATTGAGTTTGCCAAATCTGTAGAGCAAAGTAATATAGTATTAGGGGCAACACCCATTGTGCATAATGTCAGTGCAAGTGTTGTTGATACTGTTGCACAGATTAAAAATTCGTTAGTAGAACAACTAAAATCTAGTGTGCAATGGACTAATAGTGTTAAATTTATGAAAGACAATCATACCGATATTTTGATAGAATGCGGACCTGGTAAAGTGTTAGCAGGGCTAACTAAACGCATTGATAAAAGTATTCAAGGTCTGGCCATTACAAATACCGACAGTTTAACCAATGCAGTCAATACATTAAATGGAGAATAATATGAAAGATGAAATTGTATTAGTAACAGGTGCAAGTCGCGGCATTGGACAAGCTATTTTATCCACCTTAGCCAAAGCAGGGGCGATCGTTATTGGCACAGCCACCAGTGAAACAGGGGCGCAAAAAATCAGCCAAACCATTGCACAAGAGGGTTATAAAGGTAGAGGTATGGTATTAAATGTGGGTGATAATGATCAAATTGCACAAGTATTGGCTGATATTAACAAGCAGTTTGGGGTGATTGATATTTTGGTTAATAATGCAGGTATCACCCGTGATAATCTACTAATGCGCATGCAAGAGGATGAATGGAACGACATCATAAACACCAATCTTAGTTCAGTTTTTAAACTTTCTAAGGGTGTATTAAGAGGTATGATGAAAAAACGCAGTGGGCGTATCATCTCTATTGCCTCAGTAGTCGGTGTTATGGGTAACGCAGGGCAAAGTAATTACGGTGCTGCTAAAGCAGGCATTATCGGCTTTAGTAAATCATTAGCACGCGAAGTAGGCAGTCGCGGTATTACTGTTAACACCATTGCCCCAGGGTTTATTAAAACTGATATGACCAATGCTATGCCACAAGAGGCTAAAGATGCTCTAAGTGCCCAAATTCCTATGGGTAGATTGGGCTTAGCACAAGAAATAGCCGATTGCGTGTTATTTTTAGCAGGGGATAGCGCTTCTTATATTACCGCACAGACCATACATGTCAATGGCGGTATGTACACCGTCTAATTGCTCGGTCTTTTGGGTTTTTTGGGTTGTTGAATGTCAAAAAATAATCGGTCATTTATAAAGCATAAACTCCTTTATATTTTGCTACGCAAGCCTTGTTAAAGAACCTCTGACCCTGATTATTCCTTATGTTTTTTAAGGTTTTTTGAGCAGGTTTTTTCTGCAAAATCCATAACACTCAATAATGAGCGAGCCGGGCTCGCTCATTTATAGATGTCATCAGTAAAGGGTTATGCGATTAAACTTCTTTAAATCATCAAATTTTTGTAGAAAATTTAGCAACCTATTTGGCTTTAAATATTGTGAAACAATTTTAAAAAATAGTTGAAATTAGGGTTGATTTTTAAGACGGTATTTGAACAACTCAAGCACCTACTATGAAAACCGCAAACAGCACTCTTTTTTATCCAAAAACTCGTTAAATACAACGAGTTTTTGCCTTATTTTTGGATAAAAATAGCACTATTTGCAATTTCCCTATCACGCACTTTAGTTATTCAGAGTCTCCTTAAGTACCCAAAATTCTCTTGTGATTATTATTTTGGGTTTTTACGGCGATAAGGGCTAACAAGTGTTGGTTATTTTTCTAAAACAACAGCAACTTAATAATAAAAACACTTAATACAATAAATAATACTCTGCGAATCCAAACATCACCCTTAACAACAGAAGTATGTGCCCCTAGGTAGCCACCAATGCTTGCACCAATGGCTAGGGCTATTCCTGCGGAGTACAAGATTTCCACTTGTGAGGCAAATACAAATAAAGCCACTAAGGTATAAATCAATACCACAGTGACTTTATGCATATTAGTGATTGTTAAGCTAAGTCCCATTATCCTATTTAAAATTGGCATTAAGATAAAGCCAACGCCTACTTGAATAAAGCCACCCCAAAAACCAGCACCGATCATAGCTATATGACCGATTAATAAATTTTTAGGCGGTGTTTTATTGTCAACAGGTTTGATATTTTTATCAAAAATAGTCACAAACATCACAACTATCATAATAACAGACAATAAATAATTAAACCAAACACCGTCAAGATGTACCCCAATAGAAGCACCATAAAAAGCACCTATACTGGCGCATAATGCCAGCGTCATGCTAAGCTTAATATTGATAAAACCTTTTTTAAAGAAACTTAAAACGGCAAAAATATTTTGCCATAAGATGCCAATACGATTGGTACCATTCGCCACCGGTGCGGGTATATCCATAAATAGCATGGCTGGAATAGTCAATAAAGACCCTCCGCCAGCCATAACATTAAGCCAACTAGCAAAAATGCCAATAACAGACAATAAAATAAGGTTTAATAGATCCATAAATAATAATAAACTTGTAGCGATACATTATAGGCGTATTACAACTTCAGTTAACGGGAGTCTAGACTTAGGTAGCTTAGCCTTGTAATCCTCTTCAGGGTGATGATAGCCAATTGCCAATGCAACATCGCATTGATAGCCATTAAGTTCTTTTTGAAATTCTTTAGCAATCAAGTAGCTATCCACACCCTCTAAAGGCGTGGAATCTATTTTTAATCGGGCAAGCGTGTGCAAGGTGTTACCTAGTGCTAAATAAGTTTGTGCTTTTGTCCAATTACCATTATTGCCCTTATTATCTGTATTCATATCAACAAAGGAAAAAGCATAATTTAATACATCGGCTTTTTTTTCTGGCGCTAGTCGTTTGTTTTTAATATCTTGGTCCAATACTTTAATGTAGTCATCCTGCTTATAGTTTGGATTATGGGCAAATAAAATAATATGTGAGCCCTCAAAAACATGAGGTAAGTTGAGTTTAAATTGATCAGAAAATGTTTTTGCCACACGCTGTTTTGCTTCATTGCTTTCTATGACAATAAGCTTGGCTGTGAATTAATAGAAGAAGCGCTAAGGCGTATTGCTTCAAACAAGATCTCTAGATCTTGTGCTGGTATTTTTTTGCCTGTGTCGTATTTTTTGGTAGAGTATCGCCAGTTTAAGTCTTTAATAATTGGGTGAGCCATCATTTATTTTGTATGAAATTTTTTTATAAATAGAGATGATTAAAAAATGTGAAATTTTTCTTAGTTATTGATTTTATTAATTATATTTAGTTTTTAGATAGCGGGGTATTGATGAGTTAATCAAAGTTTTTTATCTTGGTTAGTTAGAGCACGCATTTATTTATAGGGCTAGTATTTTAACAATAAACCATTGCTTGGCGTGTCTTGTATTTGAGTTTAAATTGCTTGAAGTAAAGAATTTATTAAGGTAATATTCTACGCTATAATTGCTAAAGATAAGTAACTAAGGATCCTTATGGACAATCAGCAAAATTTTGCTAGTCTTTATGACAAAGCACTAAGAAAACAAATTTTAAGCAACCCAAAAGTGTATGCAAAATCACTTGGATACGATTGCGAAGATAAAACAATTATTGTTAAAATCGACCAAAAAAATATCGTGCATCTGGTTGTACCAAATGATCATTCTATTAATCTTAATAGAGATGAATTAATGAATCTATCTGCTGCTCAGGCAAGTACAGCAAGCAGTGCTGGCACAACAGGTTCTGTGTTTTGCCTTTCCACTATTGGTAGCTCTGCTGGGTCACTAAGTACGGTTGGCACTGCAGGTACAGCAGGCTCATTTAAAGCGGGTGGTCAAATTGATATATAAATTAGGAGCAAATTATGAATGATAATATTAGCGTTATTGATATCTATGATAAAAACTTTAGGTTAGCATTAAAAGCTAACCCTAAGCACTATATCAAACAACTATATCAAATAGATTTAGCAGAAGACATTGATGTCAAGATTATAGTAAACACTAGTGATGTCGCTTATTTTGTCATACCTGATAAGATAATAGAATCTCATGATTTACAAGACATACAAGCAGCCAAAAAATTTAATTTACCGCACAGCGTCAGTACTGCAGGTTCAGCAGGTACAATTTTAACAGCATCAACTGCTAGCACTTGTCTTGCAAGCCTAGGAACAACTAGCACTATTGGCACAGCAGGTACTGCTAATGTTGGTATTTAACAAAGGAGATAAAGATGGCTAATTTACTATTTGACCGTGAGTTTAGAAAAAATTTAGAAAAACAACCAAAACAATATATTACAGAACTTGGTTATAGTGAGTTTGAAGAGGATATTACGGTTGCAGTTCATAAGAATACAGCCAATATTTTTTACATCATCTTTCCGATTATTGCGATCGATCAGCAAGAATTGACCAATATAAATGCTGCGGTTGCTACGGTTGGCTCGGTTGGCTCGGTTGCTAGTGCAGGTACTGCTTCTTCAGCATTTACATGTATTAGTTCTGTCTCAAGCGCATCAACAGTTGGCTCTTTAGGTTCAGCAAAAGTTTAATAATTCTTAAGAAAGCCTTGAACAACTAAAGTGCGTGATATAGAAATTGCAAATAGTGCTATTTGCGATTTTCATAGTGGTGCTTGAGTTTTTCAGGGTTTCCTTAATGCTGGGGCTGATGTGATTGATTAATCCCTATCTAGTCAACCCTTAAAAACCCATCCCATCCCAATCAACCCCAAGCTCAATGACTATAAATACCACAGATATACCAGTCATTGGGTTTGTTGGTGGTGGGGGAGAAAGGTCAACATCAAAAGCTGAAATCAACAACTAAGCAAAATTTCACATTTTTCTAATCATTTCTATTCATACGAAGGTCTTGGTAATTTTTTTTTGATTGCATATTGCTTTATTAAATGTTATCTTTATAATGCAATTAATCTTAATGATTTGATTTAAAGTTTCCTTAACAAACCTTATAGCCTGATGACATAATAATTAAGTTGTGGGCGTAAACTAACTATTACATAAGCAAAAAAAACAAATATGACAAACTACGACAATAATAATTTATATATCAATTCACAATGGTGTCAAGGTGATGTGGCGATTGATAATATTAATCCTTCTGATGTTAAAGATAATATCGGATCATTTTCTCAGGCTAGCCCTAAGCAAATACAAGAAGCGATTGACGCTGCTAAACAAGGTCAAAAACAATGGCAAAAAACACCACTAGAGCACAAACAAAGAGTACTACAAGCCATTGGTGATGAATTAATAGTACGCTGTGATGAATTGGGTGAATTGCTTGCTAGAGAAGAGGGTAAACCTTTTGCAGAGGGTCGGGGTGAAATTTATCGTTCCGGGCAATTTTTTCAATATTACGCAGCAGAGGTATTACGCCAAATTGGAGAAGCAGCACAGTCTGTTAGAGAGGGTGTTAATATAGTTGTTACTAGAGAACCTTTAGGCGTAGTAGCAGTTATATCTCCTTGGAACTTTCCAACCGCAACCGCAGCTTGGAAAATTGCCCCTGCTTTAGCTTTTGGTAATAGCGTTATTTGGAAACCTGCTAATTTAACCCCTGCTAGTGCGGTAGAACTAACAAAAATTATTCACAAACAAGGCTTGCCTGACGGTGTTTTTAATTTGATTTTAGGTAGTGGTGATAGTGTTGGTGATGCCTTGGTCAACTCTAAAGAGATTGACGGGGTTAGTTTTACTGGCTCGGTCGGTGTAGGTCGTAAAATTGCTAGAGCAACAGCGGCTAACTTTGTTAAATGCCAATTAGAAATGGGTAGCAAAAATGCTTTAGTTATTGCAGAGGATGCCGATATAAATGTGGCATTAGATGCGACTATCGCAGGTTCATTTTCAGGTGCTGGGCAAAAATGTACCGCTTCTTCTAGGCTGATTGTTGCAGCAAGTATTCATGATGAGTTTGTTGATGGGCTTATTAATAGAATGCAAGCTTTAAAGGTTGGGCATGCACTTGAAAAAGATATTTTTATGGGACCTGTTGTTGATGATAAACAACTCAAATCAAACCTAAAATGGGTACAAAGAAGTAAAGACCTAGGCGGTGAATTGGCTTATGGTGGGCAAAGGTTAGACTTAAAGCATGAGGGCTATTACATGGCACCAACCTTATTTACTAATACTCAAAATAATTGGGATGTTAATCAAGAAGAGATTTTTGCCCCAATGACTTGTGTAATCAAAGTTAATGACATAGAGCAAGCTATAGCAACTGCTAACGATACTCGGTTTGGGTTAACGGCGGGCATTATTACTAAAAGTTTAAAAAACAGCGCCCTATTTAGACAACAAGCACAATCAGGCTGTGTTATGGTTAACTTGCCAACCGCAGGTACTGATTATCATGTACCTTTTGGGGGGCGTAAAGAATCTAGTTTTGGGCCTAGAGAACAAGGTCAATATGCCAAAGAATTTTATACGATTGTCAAAACAACCTATGAAAAACCTTTTTAGAACAAATTGAATAAGGAATAAAGCACATGAACCATAAAGGTCTTATTATAGATGGCTTGCAATACTGTTATTGGGATAGGGATTATTTTATTCAATTAAAAGACAGTGGCATTAATGCGGTGCATATTACTTTGGTGTATCACGAAGACAGCAGACAAACATTGACACAATTTGCAAAGTGGAATGATTTATTTCAACAAAACGCAGATTTAATTATGCCTGTTGATAACGCCCAAGATATTTTAAATGCCCAGTCACAAAACAAGGTGGGTGTATTTTTTGGTGCTCAAAATTGTAGTCCGATTGAAGATGAAATTGGCTTAGTAGAGGTAATGAGAAAACAAGGGCTACTCATTATGCAACTAACCTATAACAACCAAAGCTTGTTAGCAACAGGTTGTTATGAAAAAAATGATAGTGGCGTTACTCGGTTTGGAGAACAAGTTATTGCCCAGATGAATAGAGTCGGGATGATTATAGATATGTCACATAGTAGCGAAAAATCTACCCTAGAGGCGATTGAAATATCTAATAGACCTATTTGTATTAGCCATGCTAACCCTAGCTTTGCTCACCCTGCAAAACGCAACAAATCAAATAAAGTGCTAAAAGCACTCACTAAAAAAGGGGGGTTATTAGGGTTTAGTTTATATCCATTTCTCCTGCCTAATGGTAGCCAGTGTCGTATTGAAGATTTTTGTAAAATGATTGCTGATACTGCTGATATGGTGGGCATTGAGCATTTAGGTATTGGTAGTGATTTGTGCCTTAATCAACCTGTGGAGATCTTGGAATGGATGAGAAATGGCAGATGGTCAAAAACCATGGATTATGGAGAAGGATCAAAAAATCAATCAGGGTGGCCTGAGCCAATTCCTTGGTTTAGTGATAGTCATGGGTTTAAGAGTATTAATAGTGCTTTACTGGACTTTGGGTTTAAAAAAGAAGAGGTTGATTTAGTTTTGGGTAAAAATTGGTTTAATTTTTTAAGTAAGGGCTTATTATCTAGTACTAACTAAGGTATAGTTACGCTGTTACAACTGTTACACTGTTATACAGTTATTTATAAAATTTTATCAAAAGGAGAGTAATATGGAGGAGAATAATATGGAGGAGAAGGTCGCAGTAAAAATGCAGCTAGACATACCAACAATCGCTATCACTATAGGATTTTTGACAGTTTTTTGTATTTTTGCTTTAGTGAATGGCGAAGCAGTAAAAGGCTTGGTTAATAGCAGTTTTGCATGGTCAATTAAATATTTTGGCGCATACTGGCAAATTTTATTATTATTAACATTTTTAATTGGACTAGTTCTTGCCTTTAGAAGAACAGGTTGTGTTAAATTGGGTGCTTTGGAAAAACCAGAGTTTAGTGACTTTCAATGGATGGCAATTATTTTATGTACGCTACTAGCAGGTGGTGGTGTTTTTTGGGCAGCAGCTGAGCCTATTGCACATTTTCTTAGTCCTCCTCCTACACTTGATGCAGCAACTGGTGGGTTTGATAAAGCGGTTAATGCTTTAACCCAGTCTTATATGCATTGGGGCTTTTTAGCTTGGGCGATTTTGGGTGTGTTAACCTCTATTGTTTTAATGCACTTGCATTACGATAAAGGATTACCCCTAAAACCACGCACACTTTTGTACCCTGTGTTTGGTGATAAAGTTATTAATGGACCTCTTGGCACAATAACCGATGCGGTATGCTTAATTGCTGTGGCTGCTGGCACCATTGGCCCCATTGGGTTTTTAGGACTACAATTAAGTTATATGCTTAATGCTTTGTTTGATATTCCAGATGTATTTATAACCCAAATGATTGTTATTTTAGTAGCGATGGCGATTTATGTTATATCTGCCTTATCAGGCGTGCATAAAGGCATACAAATTCTTAGCCGTTATAATGTTATTTTAGCGGTTGGGCTAATGGTTTATATTTTGATATTTGGGCCAACAGGGTTTATCATTAACAGCTACTTACAAGGTGTTGGTAATGTAATACATAACTTTATTCCAATGGCAACCTTTAGAGGCAATGAAGGCTGGTTAGGTTGGTGGACAGTATTCTTTTGGGGCTGGTTTTTAGGTTATGGTCCTGTGATGGCAATTTTTATCTCAAGAATATCACGCGGTAGAAGCATTCGTCAACTGATTGTTGCTATTAGTATTATTGCACCATTAGTAACTATGTTTTGGTTTACTGTTGTGGGCGGTTCTGGTTTATCTCATGAGATAGCAAATGCTGGTACGATTAGTAAAGGCTTTGAAGGCTTTAATTTACCAGGTGCTTTGCTTGCTATTACTGAGACTTTGCCATTGTCAAACTTGATTGCTGTTTTGTTTTTAGTTTTAACAACAATATTTATTGTCACAACAGGCGACTCTATTACTTACACAATGAGTGCAATTGTAACAGGCAGCACAGAACCAGATGCAACCGTTAGATCGCTATTGGGTATTGCCATGGGGATAGCCGCTATTGTTTTGATTAGTTTAGGTTCAGGTGGTATTTCTGCCTTACAGTCGTTTATTGTCGTAACGGCTGTGCCAGTTTCATTAGTGCTACTGCCTTCTTTATGGAATGGACCTCAAGTTGCAAATCAAATGGCAAAAGACCAAGGGCTATACTAGTCTAAAGTCTGTTTAAATAAAACCCCGTTAGCGGGGTTTTATTTATTGTGCTTAGTTTTATTTATTGTACTTAGTATTAGAGACCTTTGCATAAATACAAATAATCATTAAAATGCAATCTTTTACTCATTTGC
>WASV01151956.1_pt1 | contig 16204 bp, 13 predicted proteins | sample 5698531 | NCBI WGS metagenome assembly WASV01 (sample SAMN11175559, study PRJNA528189) | sponge metagenome | isolation source: marine sponge | host: Myxilla | place: Antarctica: Western Antarctic Peninsula, King George Island | collected 2013-01 | reverse complement strand
TGTTTTCTAGGACATCTGGACCACCTTGAGCTAGATGACCTATATGGTGGCATTCCAGGTGGCGGGTCTTCTTAAAAATAAAGGGCCCGAGCTTTTTACAAAGGTCACATTTCCCTTTAGATAGGCGCTTTGTTAATTCAGCTATCTTAGAACTTCGTAAATAAGTTTCCGTCCACTCAGCCTTAAGTTTTGGCTTTTTTTCTCCGCTTTTTTCGGCTTTTTCCAGAAGCTCTTTCATTTTATCATCGGCAGATTTGGCCCTATGCTTCAGTTTCCGTACGATCCGAAAGCCAAGCTCCTCGAGTTTACTGTTTGTCGGTCGACCGCCGTCGAAAGATTCTCTATCGAGATCAGACCTGGACCCTGTTGCTATTTTATGAGCAATAGAAAGAACCAATTTGGGTGGGAAGCGCACCTTCTTGTGAATCAAGTCATAACGAAGGGATTGAGCTTTTTTGTTTGGAAAACCATTTTTTTTGATTTCTTGTAATGCACTAAGCACGTGTTTTTTAGTGATTGGATCGAATATTTCCATAAGAAAGACCTCGATAGAATTCATCAATTAATAACCAGTTAATCAGGAAAAATACCATGCCGCAGGAATAAATGTTATGGTTTGATTTTTTTGTCTTAATAGTCCCTTGAATTTCGCTTTGTCGTGGTCATTCCCCTTTCAAGACCGTTTCATCAGTGCTTTACAAGGCAACCTTGGTGCATTACATCAGTGCTTTACAAGGCAACCTCGATGCATTACAAATGAGACGGAGTAACCTCCGCAGGTAACTCGCAATAGCTTTTTTTTACGGGAATTATATACTTAAATCTGCAAATAGTGGTAGGTATGCGATCAAGAGATGGTGTTGTTAAGGCCCAAGTCATGGACAAAGTAAACTCTAAGACAATGCAAAAATATATTGATGAAAATGTTGAGCCTGGGTCCACCCTATCAACGGATGAAGCCGTTGTGTATAATCCCATCAAGGGCTTTGCCAAACTCAAAGTAAATCATTCTGCTAAACAGTATGTCAATGGCATGGCATCGAGCAACGGCATTGAAAGCCTGTGGGCTGTTCTCAAGCGTGGCTATCACGGCACCTTCCATCATTTTAGTAAAAAGCATTTAAACCGATACGTCAATGAGTTTACCTTCCGGCTCAATGATGGGAATGTTCAGATTGATACAATGGATAGAATGGAAAGTTTGTGCAAGGGAATGGCAGATAAACGGTTGATTTACAAGGAGCTAATAGCTTAAAAGGTGAAGACATTAAACAGATTTATAATCGGGGATGCTACGGCCTATATGCGGAGGTACTTCCCTGATGAATTTATAGACCTGACAGTTACAAGCCCGCCCTATGACGATTTGCGTAATTACAAAGGCTATACGTTTCAGGCCGTACCAATGGCTCAAGAACTTTTTAGAATTACGAAACAGGGGGGGGTTGTTGTTTGGGTTGTTGGTGATCGGATTAATGGTGGTCGAAGCATGACTAGCTTTGAGCAAGGGCTTATGTTCAAAAACATAGGGTTCTCGGTTCATGACGTGATGATCTATCAAAAGAAGAACACTCCTTTTATGCGCTCCAATGCTTACACTAACGCCTATGAGTTTATGTTCATTCTTTCCAAGGGCAAACCTAAGACCTTCAATCCGATTAAGGTGCCAACAATACGTAGCGGCATGGAGATGGCCGTGTCTAACAAAGGCGCGGATGCGGTTAATCGCAAGGTTCCCGTACAATTAAAAAAAGAAAAAACCAAGACTAATATTTGGGCTTATGCTGTGGGTATGGGAGGAAGCACTAGCGATAAGATTGCTTTTAAACACCCGGCTATTTTCCCCGAACAACTGGCATTAGATCATGTCTTGTCATGGACAAATATAGGAGACCTTGTGTTTGATCCAATGTGTGGCAGTGGAACGACTTGTAAGATGGCAAAAATGAATAATAGAAATTGGCTGGGTATTGATATTTCGGAAGAATATATCGAAATAGCACGGCAACGGATTAGCGGTTTAGATGTTCGGTTAAAAAATGCACGTTAAAGACTGGGTAGTTTGCTTAAAGGGAATAGGACATAGGCATGATGAGGGTTTAGTATCTAATCGGAAACGACATTTTCAGCCCGACTCTATCGGATCAGTGCGGGAGATTAAAGGTAATATTATTACCGTTTGGTTGATCGGAACATGGGATGTTTGGGACGTTCCTGGTACTGATATCGAAAGTGTGGACGTGGAAGCCACTGGCGATAAATTCAGTCAAAAAATATGCAATGTGTGTCACAGGCTACTCCCTGTGAATCAATTTTCGCTGAATCAGAATAACTTGCACGGAGTAGTTAGACGGCCAAGCTGTTTACGGTGTCGTACTGATATTGATAAGCGTGCGCCTAAAACGAAACAGGCCAAAGACTTGGAGAAGAAAAGGCCTAAAAAGGGCGATAAATTTGAATGTCCTATCTGTGAGCGTAGATCAATCGCTGGAGTCACAGCTAAGGTTGTGGCAGACCATAACCATTATACTGGGGATGTTCGAGATTTTATATGTGATAGTTGCAATACGGGGCTAGGTCGTTTTAAGAACGGCAAAAGTTATCTTCGCAACGCAATAAGGTATTTGGAGGAAAGAGATGGCAAATCCGATTGAAAAAGAACTGAAAGACGTGGTTAAATCTACTTTGCTGAAGAGATCGGATAAACCTTTGAAGTCTTGCTCTGAGTACCCGACCGCCAAACAGCTAAGGGCAAAAATTTAAACTAGAAAGCAAGCCCAAGTGATACTTTTTGGGCTTGCAGATTTAAGTATATAATTCTCTTTTTTACCCCTGCGAGGCACGAAACCTTAGGAAGAATATTGCGACTGCTGCAATAATTCTTGCGGCCCAAACAGCTCTTGCTTATTAGACCATCATGAAAAAAGTCCCCATCGTCATCGCCGAAGACTCTCCTTTTTTGACGACCGAAACCCGGCAAACCCGCTGGGCCATTCCCTACAACTTTGAATGCCTGAACGCTCGGATCGATCACCTGCTGGCTCGCAATCGGGATTATATAAAGGGCAAAAGAATTCTCGACATCGGCTCGCATATAGGAACGTTCGCCTACGCCGCTCTCGAACTCGGTGCCGAATTTGTTCAGGGGATCGACACGGAAGAAAAAACCATCAAGCGGGGGCAGGAACTGTTTCAACAATTAAAGGTTGCCGAATCCCGCTACAACCTTAAGGTCGATGACGCGTTTGATTATCTGGAGAATCTTGAGGAAGGAAGTTTTGATACCGTGCTCTGTCTCGGCACACTCTATTATATGGTCGAACCTTATCGACTGTTGAAACTCATACGAAAGGTGGCGAAAGAAACGATCCTGCTCGATACCTTCACCGCCGCCTACGCTGCTATTCAAGGGAAAGACGCACCAGAGGTTTACCGTAATATCAATGAAGAAAACCTGAAACTGCCACTGATGCTCACCGCCCTGACCCGGCCGGAAAAGAAAGACTATCGCCTGCCGCATTCGTTTCCGCACGGCAACAAAGACCTCAGCCTCATCACTTTACCAACACCTGCGCTTCTCGAAATCTGGTTCCAGTCGTTAGGAATAAGCTGCACTCAAATCGACTGGCAGGAATACCAGACTAGGACCTGCACCTATCATGACCTGCTCACCCCCGACCAGAAAAAAGCTTCGCACTGGGCCGATATCTACGCTAGCGGCGTGAGAGTCTCTTATCTACTTCACCGCTAGCCGTGAAGGCAATAAAGTCATAATATAATTATTGTTTCTACATACACAAAGGCAGGACTTGTTGTGGTTGATCTTCCAATGAGGGTGGGGTCAAGCGCATTGCAATAAAAGATTGATATTCATTTTCTCGACCCAATTTTCGAGCAAGGGTGTGCAGATTGAGACGTTTCAATAAATCAATAGTAATAGGCCGTTTATCACTCCAAAAAATCATCGAAGTCAAAAATTCATTAGCTAGCTTTGAATTCAAGATTTCTGCAAGAAAACTTGCCTCTTCCTCTGACCAAGCCGGTAAAAAATATATAGTGTCATCAAATATTGCCGGCCTATCCTCAATAGAACCAATTACTTTAAAGTCTAAACTTTTGTAAAAACCTGATATGGCTACTTTCCAGGGGGCAAAAGTGTAATCGCCAACACCAAATATCGAGAACGGTGGACGACCACGGTAAATTGAGCTGGCACGTTTGCCAAGTAATGTTGAGTTCCGCTTCAAATAATTCCATGTTTTGGGAGCATCTCTTTTTATATGCGCTGTGTTTTCCCCAATAAATTGTTGCGTGACCAAGACATATTTGCGGCAATTGCTGACACGGCCGTTTGCAATATCCGAGCTTTTAAAAAGTGGAAAAACATATTTCCCCTCTAAATGGGTTAATTCTCCAAAACCGTTAAGAAAACCATCCGGAGAACGTGTCAATTCCATCACCTTGGCACAATCATGCTTAAGCCCAGAGCGCCAAATATAGTTTTTATCTGCACCCTGTAAAAATTTACTTTTCAGGTACAACCCTTCATCTGACACAACACTGCCGCCATGATAACTAATCAAACAAGAAGGTTCAGAGTCAGTTAGAGTTTCATAAATATCACAATTTTTAGAGAAGCTACTATTTACTTCAGCACAATCCATTAAGAAAAAACACGCATCAACAGAGGCACCAAAATATTTCATTGCGTCAATTTTATAAAAACGTGCGGTTCTCAGCGGATAATCGTGTTTCCACGCATAGTTGAGAACTTTTCTAGCTACAGCCGTTTTGCAAAGTATCGCAATCTGACCATTTCGGTTCTTTAACCACTCTAACTGCTTTATAAGCATCCATTCTGAAAGGTCAAAATTGCTCTTTCCAGTAAGAGCTTCGAGACCATTCATTGCTTTAAAATTTGATTTCTCCGGGACATTTGAACTTTGAAGCATTCCCAACTCTGAACTTGTCACCCAGGGCGGATTCCCAAGTATCAAAAAGGGTTCGGGCAAATTCTTCAGGAATTTTACCCAGTCAAAAGAAAAAAAATCAGCATTAAATATTTTTACTGGGGCATTTGGATATTTTTTAATTATTTGTTCCTGCAAACAATCTAAGTGAAAATCATTAATATCGATACCCACAAACGATTTAGCCTCATGAAATATATCAAGCGCGGAAAGCAAAAAGGCACCACGTCCACATGTTGGCTCCACTATAGAAAGAGGTTTGAAGCCAAGTTTGCTAACAACCTTTGTCGCTAAATGTGCAAGTTCACATGGTGTCTGAAAATCTCCAAACTCCCAAATTTCTTTTGTTTTTTTCGATGCCATAGCCTTTATCTTACCCTATCCACGCCTTCAACTTCTCCAGCTTCTTGAATCACTCGTCCATATTGCAACCGCCACTGGAGGGCATTAGAGATGGTTAAATAACCCTGTTTGGGTGGAGTCCTCAAAATCTCCTCTGCCAAATCTCTTGCACCTATGTCATCGACTGGAAGATTTTTTTCCTGAACAAACGCCGCAAGATCATCTGCGTTGCCATCATTTTTCAATATATCAGTTATTCCTTTTGTCATCTGAAAATCGGCTGTTCTTTCTTTATTTACAAATATGGTGTGTTGAATATCCAGCTTGCATGTTTTCTTGCTATGGTTATCGGTTTTCTCATAAACAAAAACCAATAAATGGTATCCAAGACCATAAATTTTTTGTTGTGCAGACTTAAAAGGGCAGGAGGATTGAGGTTGCTTGATGCTGGTTACCTTTATGTCTACCTCGATATCTGGGAAATCTATACCCAAGGCAGAATTCCTCGACTGATAGGTATAAATGTTTTCTAGGTAGTCGGAAAATTTATGTTCCAAATATGTTCCAACTGCTTTGCCATCGGTAACACCAAAAAGCGATGGTTCGTCATGTTTGCTCTCGCTTTCGGAAAAAACAGAAGCTTCTTTAATTAGAGCTTCAATGTTCAATTTTGGCTTCAATTATGCGAATCCTTTAAGAATTTTCCAAGCAATATCATTCTAACCAAAATAAAAATATTTTGGAGTGTTTATTTAAAACCTCTTTTTCTCTTCCAGCATTAAGGAAAGCACTCCGCTTGTAGCTTTGCCTCAATTTAAAGGTTAACCTCTTATTTTCTGGAGGAACAGGGCAACCCATATTACCCGTCTCTGTTAGGGCAACCCATATTACCCCTCTCTGTTAGGGCAACCCATATTACCCCTCTCTGTTATGGGTAGTTCTCATTTGCATCAGGAAGAACTTTGTACAGTTTGTTAGTTTCACCGGCGATTTTGTCGTGCAGGTAAAGGATCAACCAGCGTTTGCCGCCCTCCTTGACAACACTGATTGCCACATCGCGAAACAGGATTGCCGGTTGTTTCTTCTGTAAAGTTTTATAAATGGTTCTCGACCATTTCGCCGCCCACCCGACCTGATATTTCTGCACCCAATCAAAGAGTTTGCTGCCGGCAAAAGGGATCGCTATCTCCCTGGCCCCGGTTAAATGGGATATCCGTAACCCAAGCATTTTATTCAATACCGGTTTCTGGCTTAATTGCCCGGCCCACTCCAGATAATCCGCCAGAGTGTTCAGCAAATCATAAACTCGCGCTTCATATACTGGCACTGAGGATTCAGGGTGCCAGGCTTTGGCAATATTTTTGGACAGAGAAATAAAAAGCAATTTCACTTCAGCCCACGGTAGCGGTTTCACCGAAAACAAAATATTTTTTCTCGATGTCTCGACGATATCACGAACCTCATCCGGCAAAAACTGTTCCGTTTCTTCCTGCAATTGATCCATTTCATTGAGCAGGACTTCGGGCTCTAGGATTTCATCGGCCCGATGTTCGCCATAAACTTTTATTGCAGCTTCACCCGCTAACATGAGCCATTGAACCTGAAGTGCCCGCATCACCCGGATCCTAAAGAAGGCCGGAACCCATGACGGGTCCGCGTTATTTTTATTCTTATCTTTATTGGCAGTAAAACCTGAAACCACATTGTTTTTATTGGCAGCAAAACCTGAAACCACCTCACGGAGACGAAACTGAGTCAGGCTTTCCAGGCCAGGGAGCTTCAGCATATCCAAAATTTGACGATTCATTTCCAGAAAGGCAGCGAGCACATTTCCAATGCGGGCTTTTTCCAATGGCTTTTTCTCATCGGGATGGTAAATAGCGGCAAGGCGGGAAACCAGATGCAGGGTGTCCGGTAAAATCTCTTCCTGACATAAAAAATTTCCCTTGCGACAAGCAGAACAGGTTTCCAGCACAAGTTCCAAGGCCTTGCTCTCCTTAAGAGAAACCCCTCTCCTCTGCTGGAATTGTTTTTGCTTGGCATCCATGAATCGCCAGAGCTTAAAGACCCCTATTGCAAGATTGACAAAAGACATGAATTTTTTTCTATAATTTTTTCTATAAGAGGAAAGAATCATTGGTGTTATATTGAAAGTGTTATATGAATGCGTTCGTTTTTTATTTTCTCTACTTCTTATCAATCCGGTCCCTGCCATGAGCCATCTCAAACTTCTGCTGAAATGTTTTGCCATTATCCTCACTGGACTAATTTTAACCCAATGCGGGGAAAAGACGAGTGCCCAATATGTCGAGGAAGGCATTGAGTATTCCAGACAGGGGCGATATGACAGCGCGAGGGAATCTTTCTTAAAGGCCGTAGAAAAAGACCCTAAAAATATTGACGCGCATTATGGGTTGGGAGGAATCTATAATCTTGAAAAAAAATATGAAGACGCAGAGAAGGCTTTCAAGTCAGCCATTCAGCTCGACCCCACCCACTACGATGTCTGGTACAGCTTAGGCTACACCTATGAGCTGATGGGCAAAAAAGAGGATGCCGAAAACAGCTATGAGAAATATCGCCGACTCAAGGGGAAAATGGGTTCCATCATGAACAAGAAGAAGCCTTGAGGCCATTAATACTTTTCATCCTGCTGTTCGCCTGGGTCAGTGCCTGCGCCCCTGCCAGCAAAAAGCACCATAAACGCTACCAAAAAGCTCACCCGACAGAACAATCGGCACAAAAACGTCCATCGAAATCCGCCAAATCGAACGCTACCCTCAAGCCATCGGATCATATTGTAAGCGGTTCGATGAAAACTTCTTTACTCCCGACTCTCTTAAACAAAAAGGACCAGGCTTTAATGATCCTCATCGATGCGGGCAAGTACCGTGTCGGTAACAAATACCATGACAGTAAGAAATACCGTGACAGTAAGAAATACCGTGACAGTAAGAAATACCGTGCCGGTAACAAATACCGTGCCGATAAGAAATACCGTGCCGGTAAGAAGAAACTGTCTAGCCGTGGAACGCTGAGTGAAAACCAATCGCCATTCACAAATCTGGCGGCGTTTTATATCGACCGGACAGAGATTACCGTCACTCAATTTCGAAAATACCAACCTGCTTATGATGAGAAACCCTTCATAGGAGGAAAAGACTGCCCTAACTGCCCGGCCATGGGCATCAACTGGATTCAAGCGAGTAAGTATTGCCGGTGGGCAGGCAAACGCCTGCCGCAGGAAGAAGAATGGGAAGCTGCCGCACGGGGTGCCAGCAACTTCACTTATCCCTGGGGAGATGTGTTTCTTCCTGAACGCTCTAATATACTGGGAGAAAAAGACGGGCACCTGTTTGCCGCGCCGGTGGGTTCTTTTCTATCCGGTGCCAGTGCCAGTGGTGTGATGGATATGACCGGGAACGTCTGGGAATGGGTGGACGATAAAAAGTCTGAACGGCTCCAGAATGGAACCCGCATTGTCAAAGGCGGAGGATGGGCCAGCGATAAAAGACAGGCGCGCATTTCAGTTCGCAACCGCGTGAATATTAAAATGAATAACCCAACATTTGGGTTTCGTTGCGTAAAACCCCTGGTGAAAAAAAGATAAAACCGGGATGAAGAATAAGAAAAGCCAGCGAAGAACAAGAGAAGCCAGCGAAGAACTCGCTAGCTGATGAATGAACTCCTACAAACATTCTGTTCAGGTGGGAGGGTGAATCAAGAGCAGCCTTGAGAGGGTGAATCAGGAGCAACCTGATGTCGCTCCACAAGTCATGCACTTCAAACAGGTTCCGTTTCGAACCAATGTCAAGCTTCCACATTCCTGACAGGCATCACCTTCATAGCCTTTTAGTTTGGCGATCGTGGTCGTCGTGGACGCAACTCCCAAGGGCACAGACTGGGCCGAGGCACCATTGCCATTACCGTTTCCATTGCCATTGGACGAAGCCTGTGCGATTGCATCGGATACCTTTGCCGTTTTGGTGCTCGTATCAGTCTCGGGGAATGTTAAGCCCAAGCCCAACGACGGCTCATTAGAGTCTGACCCGGCATCATCGTTACTGGACTGCTGATTCTTTTGACCGATGGAGTCGGCCCGCAAATCATCCGGGGTCACCTGAGCCAGATCGGTCCTGTCCAGATAAGTTATCGCCAGTTCCCGGAAAATATAGTCGATGGTTGAGGTGGACATGGCGATTGACTGGTTGCCGGTAACAATCCCGCTCGGTTCAAACCGGGTGAACACAAACGCATCGGTAAATTCTTCCAGCGGAACACCGTGTTGCAGTCCCAGCGAAATCGCGATGGCAAAGCAGTTCATCAAACTGCGATAGGCGGCGCCTTCTTTATGCATGTCGATAAAAATTTCGCCGAGAGTTCCATCCTTGTATTCACCGGTTCTGAGATAAACCTTATGACCGCCAATGGAGGCTTTCTGGGTATAACCTGTTCTGCGGTGCGGCAGAACTTTACGCCTGCGTTCATGCACCACTTTAACGATCTGTTTAGCCGCCTGCATGGCCGGGGCATCCTCTTCCATTTTCAGTTGGTTAAAGCTGTCTGTCGCCACACTGTTTAGCGGCTGGCTGAGTTTGGAGCCGTCGCGATAGATAGCGGTTCCCTTCAACATCAGTTTCCAACTCAGCATATGCGCCCGTTCGACATCGACAATGGTGGCATCGCCGGGCATATTGATGGTTTTGGATATTGCGCCGGAAAGAAAAGGCTGCGCCGCCGCCATCATGCGAATGTGTGCCTCGGGGCGGATAAAACGTTTACCATATTTTCCACACTGGTTGGCACAATCGAAAACAGAGTAATGCTGCTCTTTCAGATAGGGAGCGTCTTCAACCGTCATTCTTCCGCAAATGCTGTCATTGGCCGACTGGATTTCTTCATTGGTAAAACCCAGATGCTCCAGCAAGTTGAAGGTTATGGAGTCCAACTGCTCATCGGTCAACTTCAATACGTCCTTGCAGAACGATTCTCCCAGAACAAATTTATTGAACGCAAAACTAACATCAAAAGCCTTCGGCAATTCAAGCTGAACATTATCGAGCACTCCATCGGTGAACCCTTTTTTGCGCAGGGAATTCCGGTTGATGTAAGGAGCGGTTTCTAAGCTCCCCGAGCCCACGCAATATTCAACAATGTCCTTAATCTCATCAGGCTTGTAACCCAGCCTGCGAAGCGCGCCGGGAACCGACTGATTGATGATCTTGAAATAGCCGCCGCCTGCCAGCTTCTTGTATTTAATCAGAGCGTAGTCCGGCTCAATGCCTGTGGTATCGCAATCCATCAGCAATCCGATCGTACCCGTCGGCGCGATACAAGTGGTCTGGGCATTGCGGAACCCGTTCTTCCCGCCAAGATCCAGCGCATCTGCCCACTCTTTTTGGGCCGCATCGAGGAGATAGGTTGGACAATGCTCCGCCTGAATACCCTGCGGGTATATGGTGAGCCCTTCATATTCACGATCTTCCGCATTATGCGCCGCACGCTGGTGGTTTTTCAGAACCCTGAGCATGGCGTCCCGGTTCTTCTCAAAGCCCGCAAAGGGACCCAACTCTCCAGCCATTTCTGCCGACATGGCATAAGAGGCTCCGGTAGTCATGGCGGAAATTGCACCGGCGATGGCCCTGCCGCTTTCCGAGTCATAAGGAATACCCATTACCATGAGCATGGCTCCCAAATTGGCATATCCGAGGCCCAAGGTGCGGAACTCAAAACTCTTTTTGGCGATAGCCTGATTGGGGAACTGCGCCATCATCACTGAAATTTCCAGCGTGAGAGTCCATACGCGGCAAGCATGCCGGTAATTTTCTATTTCAAACACCTCCTTTTCCTCATCGTAAAAACGCATCAGGTTGATGGACGCGAGGTTACAGGCGGTGTCATCGAGGAACATGTATTCGGAGCAGGGATTGGAGGCACGGATCGGTCCATCTTCCGGACAGGTATGCCACTCGTTGATCGTCGTGTGAAACTGAAGTCCCGGATCGGCACTAGACCAGGCAGAGTAGTTGACCTTTTCCCACAGATCTTTAGCTGGTAGGGTTCTGGCAGTCCCTCCATCGGTTCTGCGGACTAGGTTCCAGTCCCCATCGCATTCCACTGCGCGCAGAAACTCATTGGTGAGTCGGACCGAGTTGTTGGAGTTCTGGCCCGAAACAGTCAGATAACCTTCTGAATTCCAATCGGTGTCATACTCCTCAAACTCAATATCCTTGACACCTTGCTGGGCCAGTTGGATAACGCGGTAAATATAGTTTTCAGGGATGAAGCAGTCCAATCCCTTGCGGACAGCTTTTTTCAAGGCTTTATTTTTCTGCACGTCAAACCGGGTTTCTTCCCCTTCATCCTTTAACCAGCAAGCCCTGATGACCTCTTTCAAGCACCGACGGGTCATCTTGCTTCCCGCTGCCAGAGCGGCAACCTTACGTTCTTCTTTGACTTTCCATTCAACAAACTCTTCAATATCAGGATGGTCCATGTCAAGAGTGACCATCTTTGCCGCACGTCGGGTGGTTCCGCCAGATTTGATCGCTCCCGCCGCCCGGTCGCCGATTTTTAAGAAACTCATCAGCCCTGAAGATTTTCCACCACCGGAAAGAGACTCGCCATTCCCACGAAGATTGGAGAAGTTGCTCCCTGTTCCAGACCCAAACTTGAACAGCCGAGCTTCCTGCCGCCACAGATCCATGATCCCGCCATCACCCACCAGATCATCACTTACGGAAAGAATGAAGCAGGCATGTGGTTGCGGTCGTTCATATGCGTTTTTGGATTTTTGCAGTCCGCCAGCTTCCTCGTCGAAATAATAATGTCCTTGTGCCGGTCCTTCGAGTCCATAGGCCCAGTTCATGCCAGTATTGAACCATTGCGGAGAATTGGGTGCTGCTAATTGCCGCGCCAGCATATAACGCATCTCGTCATAATAACTACGCGCATCTTTCTCACTGCTGAAACACTTATTTTTCCAGCCCCAATATGTCCAGCACCCGGCCAGACGATGAAAAACTTCTTGTGATGTGGTTTCGCGAGTAAACTGCGCCGATTTAGGAAGCTGGTTCAGCGCCTCTTCATCTGGGATCGATGGGCAAAGCCATTCGGGCAGTCCAGGCTCAAACTTCTTTTTCAACCGGGCCGGAACTCCTGCCTTGCGGAAGTATTTCTGTGCCATGATATCCACCGCCACCTGCGACCAGGTGTCAGGGACCAAAACATTCTTGATTTCAGAAACTAAAGAACCATCAGCATTGATGATTTTAGAAACTCGCTCAAGAAAGCCAATCCCTTCGTAAGGATCATGCTGATCCTTGGTAAATATCCGACCAATTCGCATTAAAAGTTTTCTATATTCCTTTAGTGATCTATTAGTGCTGTAGTGAATATTCCGATTGTATGACATGTTGCGGCGCAACACGCCACACAGGATGTCCACATCTTGTGTGGCGCGAATTATCTCATACAAAATATAGTATGTCAATCTTATTAATTGACCAACTATACAAAAAGGATAGGGAAAATAGGATGTCAATCTTCTTAATTGACCAAACTATACAAAAAGGATAGGAAAAAGGAAAAAGGTACGTTTTAATTACTCCTTATTAAGCGGCTGGGAATTTTCTGCGAACTAACGGAAGATATAATGTAGAGGAACTGCAATCGACTCCTGCTTTTCGATGAAATCAGGATGAAATCAGGATGAAATCACAAAAATACCAGGATTCTCATGCTGAGCAGTGATACTCGACCTTTGCCTTCTTACCCCTGAGGGGTATGTCGAAGCATCTCGGGGTTATGCAAGGATCCCTGTTCAGGGGGAGCAAAACCCCTTTTTAAGCCGCAACAACTCTTTTCTCGCCAGAATAAGCTATTGCAGTAGCCGCCGGTCGTTTGAAGGGGGAGCAAAACCCCTTTTCAAGCCGCAACAACTCTTTTCTCACCAGAATAAGCTATTGCAGTAGCCGCCGGTAGTTTGACAGGACAAGAGAACACATATGTGTGGCGAAGAAGCTGAAAGCAATGACCGGTGCAGTAATAGGAATGAGCCACGCCACCAGCAACAAGACATTGACAAACCCAATCGCTGCAGCTGATTTAGTCAAAGTCCTTATCAAGTAGGGCATCGGAAAGGGCGAAAGCATCGAAATGGAGTTCAAAAGCATTACTGCAATCAAGAATGGTTCTGGGGCAATTTCAAAATACTTTGCTGTCAAGAGTGCTAATAGCAGGTGCCGCATCAATTCGTTGGTGGGCGATCCCACGCTGGTTGTTTTAGCAAACGTTACCCGAGAGGTAACACGCAGTAGGATTGCAATCACCGCAACAAGGCTGACTATGCTAAAGGCAAGCCCGTAGTGAATGCCAAGTGCCATGACAATAATTATATGAGCAACAGCATCGCAAACATTGTCCAGCGCCGCGCCAAAATCACTCTTGAGATTCAGCTTCTTGGCAAGGATCCCATCGAGATCATCCATGATGTTGTTATAGATAATCAAGGGAATCAAATATTGAAACCCATCTTTAAAAAAAAGGATTGAAAGTGGAAGAACACCGAGCAGGGAAACAATATTTGGCAGGTTTTTATATAAAAAGCTCCGAATGAAGGATCCATTCATAAGCTGACGGGACTCGCCTTATCATCGCCGGAGCGAATCAGAAAAAAATGGTTTGTCAATTCAGGGAAGTCAATGCCCACTACCTTAGGAACACGTGCTATCCAGGGATTGCCCAAACGCAAACCCCAGTATGCCAGATGCCCCACGGCAGGGATCATTTGAAGATTTCCTGGCACATTCTCCTTCCACTTCTTAATACATTCACAACCCATTTGCAGGAGAACATAAGGCACATTTAAACAGGTTTGGGTCACTGTCAGACCACAGCCGTTAAACAGACTGCGATAGGTCGGGACTGAACGGTAGGCGGCTTGGTATTCCCCATGCCGAGTGACCATTCCTTTCCGCACCGTACTTTCCCGGCACAAGATGACACCTCCTGGAGCAAGAAAGGACTTCAATTTCCGTAGCAGTGCGACAACATCTTTTTCATTGAGATACATCAATAGTCCACCGAGGAAGATAAGTGAACATCGGCTTTCGGGTTCAAAAGATAATACATCGTCATGGATGGGAGTGAAGTTGTCGTAGGAAGAACAACGTTGCACCATGCTCTCATATAGTGGCGCACTTGCTTCAACAGCAAAGACCTTCTTGAATTTCTGCGCAAAAAATTCCGCCCAAAATCCGACACCACTTCCCAAATCAAGAACGGCCCCAGTAGTATCGACCTTGGCGTTGTCGATGAGTTCTTGGACAATAACGGACTCGGCACGAAAACGGAAACGCCCGGCACTGGCAGGAAAACCAAAACCTTCCATCATATAGGGTCCCATGATAGAGGGATCTGCCTTCTTCCAATAGCTGTTAATAACTGAATAATCCAGTGTATTGGCGGCAGGTTCCGTTTCATCACTCATCAGGATGTTTACTCTTGTTTTCGAGAGGGTGCGGCCTCAGGAAAAAATGCTGGAGCAAAAATAGCTGGCTTAGCAGACATCAGGATACGTTCCGCATTTTTAAGATCGGCAGGGGTGTCAATTTCATACCAACTGTCAGGATCAAAGAAAACGGCATCCATGGAAAGACTACCATCCGCTATCATCTCTTTGAAAACCACCTCGTAATATTCGTTCACCTTGCCAGAGGAGATATAAAGCTCTAGCCGTTCAACGACCTTTCGCCACGTTGAACTAGAAAAGCTGTACATATTGACCGTCTTATAGTCTGCACCTTCTCTATATCCGTTACCACCCATATTAAAAGATTGGACCCTGTCCAGAGAATCTATCGTTATTGTGGTTCCATTCATCCAGGGTTGCATGGGAGAAAGGGCTGCTTTATTCGGATAGAGAAGGCCTTCCAACTCGGCGGGCTCGAACACGATGTCACTTTCAACCAAAAGAAAGGATTCCCTGATTTGGTTCCGAGCCAACCATAAGGAATAAATATTATTGGTCGTTTGAAATACCGGGTTGGAAATTAATTCTATGTTCAGGTCCCCAGTATATTCGTTCACGAACCTTCGGATGCGGTGGTCCATATAGCCGACCACTATAACCAGCCGCTTAAAATCATTATCACAGAGATTATCGATCAATCTCTCAAGAATAGGGATCCCATTGATTTCAACGAGGCATTTGGGAATAGCATCTGTGAAAGGCTGTAAACGACTTCCAGTGCCAGCAGCTAACAACAACGCTGTGGTCACACGACTTTCCTGAGTATGATTATTGGTCATCCACTACCTCGTTAAATGGTTTAGTATCAGTGCTTTAGAAACAGGTAACTAATTCTGAGGTATTCTATAAATGCCCACAAAATCCGCACAAAACCCGCACGAATCCCACCAGTTCTTTTTCCAGAAGATGGAGAAAGCCAATCCTTTACTTTCGTAAAGAGGTCAGAAGGATCCCAAGACACTGCAGAAGTGTGTTCAAGCCAAAAGAAGGCCGGAAAACCTTAGAGAGAGATATGTAAGGAAATACCCTGAGGTACATAAAGTATAGACCAAAAGGTGACTTTTGTCCATGATTTCAGACAACCCTGTCCAACGACAATAGAAGTGCCTGTTTATAGAAAAATATGAAAGGTTCTCTAATAAGCCAGGTTTTGATGCTCCAAAAACTTCTCCCGCCCGTCAGGCAGAGACTTTTGCATAAGTCGAAAAATCGAGATGCTTCGAAATACCTCTACGGGGCAAGAATTCAGATGCTTCGAGATGCGTCGAGATACCTCTACGGGGCAAGAATTCAAAGGTCAAATATCACCAGATCAGCATGACAAGAAGGGTAACGCTGGTAAACTGTACGCCGTCCATCA
>WASV01062912.1_pt1 | contig 16253 bp, 14 predicted proteins | sample 5698531 | NCBI WGS metagenome assembly WASV01 (sample SAMN11175559, study PRJNA528189) | sponge metagenome | isolation source: marine sponge | host: Myxilla | place: Antarctica: Western Antarctic Peninsula, King George Island | collected 2013-01 | reverse complement strand
CTAAACGAGCTGGCGACCGAGCATAAAGGCGTGATTAACGGCTTATATGTGTCGGTTTATTATTTAAGCGGCGCGCTTGGTTCATGGTTACCGGGCTATGTTTATGCGCGATTTGGCTGGGAAAACCTCATGCTGATTTTCGCAGCGATATTGTGCGGCGTTGCGTTAATTGCTGGGAAAATCCGGGCGTGAGTGTGGATGGGTACATGTACATGTCTATGTGTATAACCATGTACATAGTCATGTACATGTACCCATCCCTCCCGCGACCCATCCCCCGCCATTCCAGCGACAACTGGAATCCAGCAAGCCATGTTGCGCGAAGCGCGTCCTTTTATGCGGTGTAGGTGTGCCAGCATTATGGTCAGCGACTTCGCGCTGTTCATTCGTACTGGATTCCAGCATTCGCTGGAATGGAAGTCATCGCGATTTCGCGCTGTTTATAGGTAAATGAAAGCGGCTTGCGCGGCTGTTACCGATTACATCGCATTGCATTTAACCAGCCGATAAGGATATTATCCGCCCCCTTGTGAAATCCTTGTGAACCCCTTTTTTGGAACTGTGGATTAGCCGTAGTGGGCATCAATACCGCTTCGCGTATCCTCTTATTTTAGTAACTTGGGCTTATTTGAGCCGGCTTATTGGAGAACCCCGTGCGACGCAACCTGGTAGCAGGAAACTGGAAAATGAACGGCGACCGGGCGAGTGCCGCAACGCTGTGCGCACAAATTATGGGCGGGATTGGGATTGACCAGGACGGCGCAAACCATGCCGAAATCGTGCTTTGCCCGCCGCATCTGTTGATTCCGGTGGTATGCGCTACGCTTGGGGAAAGTGCCATCAGCGTCGGTGCGCAAGATTTGGATGCCAACGATAATGGCGCTTTTACTGGGCAAATATCGGCGCACATGATCGCTGACAGCGGTTGCCGTTATGTCATCGTCGGGCATTCGGAACGCCGCACTTTATATCACGAAAGCGATACACTAGTAGCGCAAAAAACCCACGCGGCGTTAGCATCTGGCTTGACCCCCATCGTGTGCCTCGGCGAGACCTTAGCGCAACGGGAATCCGGCAATACCGAAGAAGTCATCGGGCGGCAATTGGATGCAGTGTTAGATGTGACCACGGCAGATGATTTTTCCACGGCGGTGGTGGCTTACGAGCCGGTGTGGGCGATTGGTACCGGAGCCGCCGCTACGCCCGCCCAAGCGCAACAAGTTCACCATTTCATCCGCACTCGCATCAAAGCCCACGGCGAATGTCTCGCCGCGGAATGTCGCATACTATACGGTGGAAGTATGAAACCGGAAAACACCGCCGAATTGATCGCCCAACGGGATATTGACGGCGGGCTAATCGGCGGCGCATCCCTAAACGCGGCTGACTTTCTCGCCATCTGTACGGCGGTTGGGTCGGCTTGAACGACACCACGGCACCCTCTAAGGACTCACCACGGACTCATCCATGTTATCCAACATTCTGCTTGTCGTACATTTAATCGTCGCGGTTGCCATCGTCATATTGGTGTTATTGCAACAAGGTAAAGGCTCAGATATGGGCGCGGCGTTCGGCGGTGGCTCTTCGCAATCGCTATTCGGCGCACGCGGTTCCGCCAATTTCCTAAGCCGCGCGACTTCCATTCTAGTGACGGTGTTTTTTCTCTCCAGTTTGACGCTGGCGTATCTCTACACCCGCCACAGCGATTCAACCAGCGTTATCGCTGGGCAGTCGGTGACCGATCAATTGGAATCGGCGGAATCGGCCGCCGATGCAGTCCCCGATTCGCCAGATGTGGACCCGAATGCGCCAAGCAATTCGGGCAACTCCGGCGATTCGAGCGATTCAGCCACGCCGGCCGAACCGAGCGGCGAATCCGACATTCCGGCCGCGCCGGAATAGCCGCCGGCGGGCGGTGCATGCGACTTCGTGCCGAAGTGGTGGAATTGGTAGACACGCTGTCTTGAGGGGGCAGTGGAGAGATCCGTGCGGGTTCGAGTCCCGCCTTCGGCACCACGCACGTTTTCTTAACGGTGGGCAAATTAGAATAAAGCGACTACGCCGCTATCATGTTTATCAAACCCCCTCAGTCCCCTTATCAGGGGGAGGTTGATATGACTCCCCCTGATAAGGGGATTGAGGGGGTTAATGTTTTTACTGATATTTTCGGAGATTTTAGCGGCTTTTTCGAAGATTTTTGAAGACAATCAACCCACCATTCACCGAATCTGCGCCAAATACCATTCCAGAAAATCGGTAGTAAATACTTCCATATCGGATAATGGACCCGGCGTGTAGAATCTTGAATTAACGCCTTGCTGATTATCGGCGATGATTTTCTTATCGGCTTCTGAGGTAACTTGCCATAGCCAAGTGAGTGGGTCTAAGTGATAATCCTTGCCTTGTTCGGCGTCGGCGCGCACCAGCCAGGTGATTTCCATATCGGTCACTTGAACTGCGCGCGGCGTGAATCCGTAGAGCACCGCATGGTCGGCGTATAACAAACCAAAGGAAACTGGACCCATTTGGACATCGGCAACTCCGCCGCCATAGCCCTTGATATTGCCCAACAACGGCGCCAGCGGTTTTCCGTCGCGACTACCGGTTAGATAGGGTTCGTATAACGCGTTGCGCGCGTAATAACATTGCGTCGCGCCCTTGCTCGCTTGCCCGGATGATTGGCTGGATGACAAGCCCCATGGCGGACCCGCTCCCACGGTGGCTATGCGATAGCCCAGCCGTGCGGCCTCTTTGCGCATCGTTGGCAATAATGCCGCGCTATCTTCGGTGGATTGCAGCGCATGACAGCGGGCGTATTCGGTGTGCGCCGGCGCGCAGTGATAGCACTCCATGAAATTCTCCACGGCTAATTTCCAGTTGGCGGCCACGCGATAGGTCTGCCGGCAAGCCACTGTGGTGTTTTGTAGGTCGTAGATGGCAAAACTTTCATCCAGCACCCCAAGACCATCCGTCAGGGCAGCGGCGTTTTCATCCAAATTAACAAAAATCATTCCATGAAAAATTTCGCAACGTAGTGCTTTCAAGCTATATTCGGCGGGCAAAAAATCCGCTGGCATGGCGCGCCGCGAACGAAGTTTGCCGTCTAATCCGTAGGTCCAGGCGTGGTACGGGCAGACAAAGGCCGCGACTTTGCCGGCCGATTCGCTGCAAATCCGCGAGCCGCGATGGCGGCAGACATTGGCAAATGCGCGAATGGTATCTTCGCGGTCGCGCACGATAATGAGCGATTCCCCACCCACCTCAAACAAGAAATAACACCCCACCGCCGCCAGTTGGCTACTATGACCAGCGTAAATCCAGTGGCAGAAAAAAATAGATTCTAGGTCTTTTTGATAGACCGCCTCGCGGGTGTAAAAGCCAGCATCCAGCGCAAACCCCGGTTGATAGCCGGCTATCAATTCGGTTATGCCTGATGGTGATTTGGCGGGCGACTTGGGGGACAATTTGGCGGCGATTTGGACGGCGAGCGGCGTATTTTGGAGGATGGCGGACCGGGTATCGGGCATCGGTTGGCGATTGATGGTTGGTGGCGTAAGCACACACCGCCAGGGCTAACATCGCAACTAAGATATAGAAGGCGCTCAATTCTGTCAAGGTCGTACGCTTTATGGAAGCATGATTTACGCATGCCGATTTTCGCGTAAGCCCGTCAGGATGGCGTCAACGAGGGCATTTAGTATGATACGCGTAAAACCGCTGCCGCCAGACGCCCGCTGCGAAATTATGCTGGTGGCGAATGCGGCTACACCGTCGCCGTCGCATGCTGGTATACTTCAACCAGTATACTGATGACATATATACTATCCACTACTCATAAACAGCCAACGGCGGGAGTCAATTATGAACGCAATCTGTAAATTCACTGGGGCGGTATGTCCATATGGCGAACTGGCTGGGCGCATCGCGCTTGCCGCGATGTTTCTACTGGCCGGCTTTCAAAAAATCGGTGGTTACGCCGCCACTCAGGGCTACATGGAATCCCAAGGCGTGCCGGGCTTTCTGCTCTCGCTGGTGATTATCCTGGAAGTCGGCGGTGGGCTGGCGTTGATTGTCGGCTGGAAAACCCGATGGTTCGCGCTTGCACTGGCGGGTTTCTGCGTGCTTACCGCGTTTTTATTTCACTTTGATTTTGGCAACGGCTTACAGAAGATTCTGTTTTTGAAGAACATTGCCATCGCCGGTGGTCTGTTGGTGTTATGCCATGCTGGCGCCGGGCGTTTCAGCCTAGATAAATTCGGCAAATCCAGCGATTCCTGAATCATCGCATCAGCTATTCCACCAGCCATCCGCAAATCATTCGCCAAGCCATCTTACATGTTAGCTAACTATTTCCCCATCCTGCTTTTCATCGGCGTGGGATTAGGCGTCGGCGTCATCGCCATCAGCGTCGGCAAAGCGCTAGCGCCGAACAAACCGTACGCCGACAAATTGTCCCCCTACGAATGCGGCTTTGAAGCGTTTGAGGATTCGCGGATGAAATTTGATGTGAGATATTATCTGGTGGCGATTCTTTTTATCGTTTTTGATCTGGAAATCGCATTCTTATTTCCATGGGCGATTGTGCTGGATGAAATCGGCGTATTTGGTTTCTGGGCGATGATGATTTTTCTGGCGGTGTTGGTAGTGGGCTTCGCCTACGAATGGAAAAAAGGCGCGCTGGAATGGGATTAATCGCATGCCAATCAATACGCATGTAGCGGCATTCGCGCATGGCACTTGAAGGCACTCTGCAATCCGGTTTCGCCACGGCAAAATTAGACGAGCTCATCAACTGGGCGCGCACTGGTTCTATGTGGCCCATGTCATTCGGCCTCGCCTGTTGCGCCGTGGAAATGATGCAAGCCGGCGCATCACGCTACGACCTGGACCGCTTCGGCATCCTGTTCCGCCCGAGTCCACGGCAATCGGATGTAATGATTGTCGCCGGCACCCTAACCAACAAAATGGCACCCGCATTACGCCGTGTCTACGACCAGATGCCAGAACCACGCTGGGTGATTTCCATGGGCTCATGCGCCAACGGCGGCGGCTATTACCACTACGCCTATTCGGTAGTACGCGGTTGCGACCGCATTGTGCCGGTAGATATCTACGTCCCCGGCTGCCCCCCAACCGCCGAAGCATTGATTTATGGGATTCTGCAATTGCAGAAAAAAATCAAAAAAACCAACACAATTGCGCGTGTGACGTCGACTGAACAAGTGGCGTAGGAAATTTAATTGCAATATCGTTTTCCCGTACAAACAAAAATTTATTAAGCAGAGAATCAGAATGTCTACTAATGAACAGCGTAAAACAGTCGGCCAATGGCTGTCTGAGCCGTTTGAATGGCGTATTCCAGTGTACCAGCGTCACTATGCATGGGATCCGGATGAGGAATTCGGGCCAACTCAGTTATTCTGGGAAATCGTGGAAGAGCAAACCGAAAAACGCTTAAAAAAGAAAAATATAGACCCGCATTATTTTGGTGTGATTCTGGTGGAAAATAAATCGGGTGATCTTCAAACCACACAGAAATACGATGTTGTGGACGGGCAACAGCGACTGACTACAATCAATGTCGCCATGTTTGCAATCATTGGAGTGGCAAGTCAACTCGACCATAGAAACGAAGTTCAAGATAAACTGGCGCAATATATTTTTAATGACCCATCACCTGATTCTCGAAAACAACAAAAATTAGTCCCCACTAATTTTGACCGCACACAATTTGGCAATCTACTTGCTTCCGCATATGATGCACCACGACCAAAAGATCAAGACGATAGCGAACTCGCAAAAAATTCTAAAGTTGTGCGAGCGTGTGATTTTTTTAGTGGGGAATTTAAAGAATTCATCGAGAAAAATAAGCAACATGATGTAATGACGGTTATCAATGCATTAATAGATACGATTATTGATGGGTTCGAGTTAGTGCTGATTCCGCTTAAGAAAACTGACGAGGCTCAGAAGGTTTTTGAATCTTTGAATAATACGGCAAGGCCATTAACTACTTTTGACCTTGTTCGCAATAACATTTTTTACCGTGCAGATAAAGCATTGCCGGGATCGGATGTGAAGTTATTCAACAGTCAGGAATGGCAACAGTTTGAATACCCATTTTGGGAAAAAACTCCGGGGCGATCAGATAACAACACGCATATTGAGGCGTATATTGCGCGCATGCTGATGGCTAAAAAGAAAAAGTTACTTTTGTTGAATAGAAATGCTATTTTCAGAGAATATAAAATATTCGCAAAAGAAGAAGGTGAGCAAGGTTCGGGGGTGCAAGCGGAAATTGAGGTCATTTCTGAATATGTAGAACTCTATAAATATCTTGTCGGGGAAAACAAGAAAAACCCGCTGGGGAATGATTTTGATTTCGGCTATTTCATGCATGAGATATGTAAGAGCATGGATTTTTACCCGACTATTTTTACGATTGCTAATTGCAGTTCTTCTAACGAAGAAAAGCAAAATATGATTTACCTATTAGAAAGTTATGTGATACGCAGAAATATATGTCAATTGACAGCTGGCAACTACAACAAACAAGCCCCAAACATTTGTAAAGTCCTTGGTGGTAATCCGACTTATAAAAAACTGGATGAGTATTTAAAAGAATCGCAAGATAGCGAAATACGAACATTTCCAACCAATACCGACATTTCCTCTGCTTGTTTGCATAACAACTTCTATAAGAATAAACTTAAAAGATACATATTTGATTGTATCGTTTGGCATACCACCGATGAAAATAACGATGAAAAATGTGACACGAAAGGACTTAATATTGATCATATTATGCCGCAAGCATGGAGCGAGAAAGATGGATGGAAAAAAGTAGGCGAGGAATATGGCGACGACGATATTGACCTTAAGATTCACACGATTGGAAATTTAACGCCAATGTCAAAAGGGTTGAATACGAAAAAATCAAACCATGATTGGAACGGAGATAAAGGTGCTAAATCTTGGTTGGAAAATTGTGATTTAAAAATGACACGTAAACTTGCCAAAAAGGAAAAATGGGATTTGCATGATATTGATGAGAGAAGCAAAGAACTGGCACAAGTAATTTGTGAAACATGGCCAGGGGAATATTAAATGAAATTCCAAAACTCATCTCACCGGGCGTCAACTTCAAAATTTTGGGATTGCCGCAAATGAATCAGTCCCAACTCATCATCCATCTCCCGGATTTACTCGGCGATGCGTTGCTGTCGTATTCGCTTGCGCTTAATGAAGTCACTTGCGAAATCGCGCCGGAACGCATTAAAGAAGTGTGCATGAAGTTGCGTGATGATGCTGATTTGCGGTTTGAATCGTTGGTGGATTTGTGTGGCGTGGATTATTCGGAGTGGGGGGTGGATGATGGTACGCAGGGTGGTAGTGGTTCGCCGGGGGGTCCAGCGGTTGTGGCGGTTAGTGGATGGGCGGGTGGGCGTTTTGCGGTGGTTTATCATTTGCTTTCGCTGCACAGCAATTTGCGTTTGCGATTACGGGTTGCGCTTGATGACACTTCGCCGGCGGTTGATTCGGTGGTGGCGGTTTGGCCCGCTGCCAATTGGTATGAACGCGAGGCTTTTGATTTGTTTGGTATTATTTTTCATGACCATCCGGACTTGCGTAGATTGCTAACCGACTATGGTTTTATCGGCCATCCGATGCGTAAAGATTTTCCGCTCTCCGGGCAGGTGGAGATGAGATACGACGAGGAGCAAGGGCGGGTAATTTATCAACCAGTAACCGTTGAGCCGCGCATTTTAGTGCCGCGCACTATCGGCAAGCCGGTTGGTAAGACGACTTGATTATAATTTTAATGCCTAACTTAATAACTGACTTCATGCCCAATTTAATAACCAATTTAATGCGTATTGCATGACAATAATTTTAACTACGCACTTCAACTACGGCATAATTTTTCATGCCTGCGATTGAAACTTAAAGAACACACTCAAAATTAAAACAACGACACCACCACGAACATAACCATGGCTGAAATCCGCAACTACACCATGAACTTTGGTCCCCAGCACCCGGCTGCCCACGGCGTGTTGCGCGTGATTATGGAGATGGATGGCGAGGTGATTGAGCGTTGCGATCCGCATATCGGGTTGCTACATCGCGCCACTGAAAAACTCGCTGAATCCAAACCGTATAACCAGAGCATCGGTTATATGGATCGGCTGGATTATGTGTCCATGATGTGCAACGAGCACGCGTTCGTGTTGGCGATTGAAAAAATGATTGGCGTCACGCCGCCGCTACGCGCGCAATATATCCGTGTGATGTTTGATGAAATTACGCGCATCTTAAACCACTGCCTGTGGCTCGGTGCGCATGCGTTGGATGTCGGCGCGATGACGGTTTTTTTATATTGCTTTCGTGAGCGCGAAGATTTAATGGATTGCTACGAGGCAGTTTCCGGCGCGCGCATGCACGCCACTTACTATCGCCCCGGCGGCGTATACCGCGACCTGCCCGATGCCATGCCCAAGCACGCGGTCAACAAACGCTTTGACGAAGCCGCCACGCGTGCGCGCAATTTTGATCGTGAAGGCTCGCTGTTAGATTTCATCCAAGCCTTCACCGAACGCTTTCCAGGTTATGTTGATGAATACGAAACCTTGCTATCCGACAACCGCATCTGGAAGCAACGCACCGTTGACATCGGCGTGGTCTCCCCCGAACGCGCCGTGGCGTTGGGTTTCTCAGGCCCCATGTTGCGCGGCTCCGGAGTGGAATGGGATTTGCGCAAGAAGCAACCGTACGCGGCCTATCCACGCGTGGATTTTGATATTCCGGTGGGCGTCAACGGCGATAGTTATGATCGCTATTTGGTGCGCATTGAAGAGATGCGTCAATCCAACCACATTATCCGCCAGTGCATCGAATGGCTGCGCGAAGATACCAACAAACCGGGCGGACCCGGCGCCGTGATGACCGACGACGGCAAACTCGCACCGCCATCGCGCGAACAAATGAAAGGCGATATGGAATCCTTAATCCATCACTTCAAATTATTTACCGAAGGCTATTGCCTCCCGGCTGGCGAAGCCTACGCATCCATTGAACATCCCAAAGGTGAGTTTGGAATTTATTTAATATCCGACGGCGCCAACAAACCTTACCGCTGCAAAATCCGCGCGCCCGGCTTCGCCCACCTCGCCGCATTGGATGAAATGACCCGCGGTCACATGCTCGCCGACATGGTCGCCATCATCGGCTCGCAAGATATTGTGTTTGGGGAGATTGACCGGTGAGTGAAATCGTGAATAGCCTAATTTAATCATGTCATCCAACGCCATATCATCCCAATTGCCATCGACAAAACTGTCCGATGAATCGCTCGCCGAAATTGAACGCGAATGCAAAAAGTATCCACCCGAGCACCGTCAGTCGGCGTTGATGGCGGCGTTGCGGATTGCGCAGGATGAGCATGGTTGGTTGAGTTCGGCGTTGATTGAGTTGGTCGCGGCCATTATTCGTGTGCCAGCGGTGCGCGCATTTGAGGTGGCGACTTTTTATACGATGTATAATTTGCAACCGGTCGGCAAACACAAGATTAGCGTATGCACCAACATCTCGTGCATGCTACGCGGCTGCGATGAAATCGTTGCACACTTACAAAAAAAACTCGGCATAAAATTCGGCGAGACCACCACCGATGGCAAATTCACCTTAAAGGAAGCCGAATGCCTCGCCGCTTGCGCCGGCGCGCCGATGTTGCAACTAGATCGCGAGTATCACGAGAACTTAACCCCGCAACGAATTGATGAAATTCTGGATGACGTGTCATGAATGACGAGCAGTCCACTAACATGACCGGCGCACAACTTAAAACCATGCGCATCTGTCACGATGTATGCTTTCCGCAGCAACACGATGCGTGTTGGACTCTGGAAGCGTATCGTGCGCGGGGTGGTTATGTGGCGTTGGAAAAAGTGTTGCGGGCAAAAATTGATGCGGGCGATATCATCAACACGCTGAAAACTTCTAATTTGCGTGGGCGTGGTGGGGCGGGGTTTCCGCCGGGGATTAAATGGGGCTTCATGCCGCGCAATGCCGCTGGGCAAAAATATTTGGTATGCAATTCCGATGAAGGCGAGCCCGGCACCTGTAAAGACCGCGACATTTTGCGCTATAACCCGCACGCATTGATTGAAGGCATGGCAATTGGCGGCTATACGATGGGCGCGACGGTCGGCTACAACTACATCCGCGGCGAATTCTGGGAGCCTTACGAGCGCATGGAAGCCGCGCTTTTGGAGGCACATGCCGCCGGGTTGTTAGGCAAGAATTTATTCGGTTCCGGTTTTGATTTTGATTTGCACAATCACCTCGGCGCCGGCGCGTATATCTGCGGCGAAGAAACTGCGTTATTGGAATCGCTGGAAGGCAAAAAGGGCGAGCCGCGTTTCAAGCCACCGTTTCCGGCAGCGTTTGGTTTATATGGCAAACCGACCACCATCAACAACACCGAATCGTTCGCCTCGGTGCCGTCTATTTTGTGCGCCAACGGCGATTGGATGCGCGGCGAATGGTTCCGTGACCTCGGCGTAGAAAACGCCGGCGGGGTAAAGATTTTTTCGGTCACCGGACATGTTAATAAGCCGGGCAATTTTGAAATCAACATGGGCACGCCGTTTAGTGAGTTGTTAGCGATGGCGGGCGGCGTGTGGAAAGGGCGCAAACTCAAAGCCGTGATTCCGGGCGGCTCATCGGTGCCGGTGTTGCCAGCGTCCATTATCATGCGCGCCAACATGGATTACGATTCACTGGCAAAATGCGGCTCGGCGGTCGGCGCCGGCTCGGTCATCGTCATGGACGAGAGCACCGACATGGTCGTCGTGTTGGAACGACTCTCGCGTTTTTATTTTGAAGAATCCTGCGGCCAATGTACGCCGTGTCGCGAAGGCACCGGCTGGCTTTATCGCATCTTGCATCGCATCAACACAAAGCGTGGCGCGTGGCAAGATTTGGATACCTTGCTGGATGTCGCCAACCGCATTGAAGGGCGCACCATCTGCGCATTGGGCGATGCCGCGGCCTGGCCGGTGCAGAGTTTTCTCAAACATTTCCGACACGAATTTGAAGCAAAAATCGCGGCGGTGGCCGGCACTGATACGCGACATCTTTCACCTGCTTCATCATCCGACACGACGACTGCGCATGCCGTAACCGAATGAAAACTTCAACCCATTTCATTTCGGTTGTTATACTCATCGCCGTGGGCGTTGGGTATGTAATGATTGAGCGTCACAAGGCGGTAAATCTTGAAATAACCAGGGGTTTAGTTAATTCAAGTTTCAGCACCTATCAGTCACAGGTACTGGCGGACACCGAAGAATGGCAAATCCATGCGCGCGGAGAGGTGGTTGACTCGAATCGTTATGCGAAAAATTTGAAAAATTTATCTGCGAATATTAATCAAGCAAAAAATGTTTTATATGCTGAAATTAATCACACAAGACGCACCAACCCATTTAGAAAATTGAAAGGTTGCGATGGTGAGGAGTTTTACTTAACTGATTTGGAAACACAAAGAAATAAATTCTTAAACGAAGTGATTGAAATCGGCATCCAGAAATTTGAGGTTAATGAAGTTATGTCCACCGAAGAAACGCTGGCTTTAGCGACGATTGCATGCAGTGCAACTGGAGTGGCATCTGTTATCGGGCACAGCGTTGTGCCTTTTTTTGGCGGAATTGCAGCGAACTGGCTAACAAATGCACTGGTGGATACAGATTACCGAATGAAATACGCACAAGAAAAACACCCCGCTATTTGCTTTGGGGCTTCGCTTATAGCAAGCATGTTAGCCACGCCGTCCCTTGAAACCCCGACTGCCGGAAGGGAGCGCTCGCACTTCTTGCCAAAGACGTGGGGGTTTGAAAGTTATACAAACCCACTAAACGTCTCCAGTGTGCCGGTGTGGTATCACAACCTTACCGACCGAAATTTGCCGCATTGGGCAAAAAACACGGTCGGTTTATTATTCCGTGCCCCGCCGCCATTGCAGTCCGCAGGGATTACCCTACTACGCAACTTCCATTCTGAGCAGGCGGTCGCTCAGTGTAAATCGCAAGCGTGATAACGATGGCAACCATTGAAGTAGACGGGCAAATTATTGAAGCCGAAGCTGGCGACATGTTGATTACGGCGACTGACCGCGCTGGTATCTACATTCCGCGTTTTTGCTATCACGAAAAATTGTCCATCGCTGCCAACTGTCGCATGTGTTTGGTGGAAGTGGAAAAAGCCCCGAAGCCACTGCCAGCATGCGCCACGCCGATTATGCATGGCATGAAAGTTTTCACGCGCTCAAAACTGGCGCGCGAAGCTCAGCAAGGCACGTTGGAATTTTTGCTCATCAATCATCCGCTTGACTGCCCGGTTTGCGACCAAGGCGGCGAATGCCCGTTGCAAGATCAAGCGATGGGGTATGGCAATGACGATTCCCGCTTTGACGAACGCAAACGTGCGATGCCAAGCCACGACATCGGGCCCTTAGTCGCGACCGAAATGACGCGCTGCATACACTGTACACGTTGCGTGCGCTTTGGCGAAGAAGTCGCGGGCGCGATGGAAATGGGTTTCCCTGGGCGCGGCGAAGCGGCGTGGATTGGCACCTTCTTAAACCGTACGGTGGATTCGGAAGTCTCCGGCAACATGATTGATTTGTGCCCGGTTGGCGCGCTTACCTCCAAACCATATCGCTTCGCGGCGCGCGCATGGGAATTGGAAAATCACCGCAGCGTAAGCCCGCATGATTGCGTCGGCGCGAACTTAAACATTCAGACTTTGCGTGGCCGGGTGGAGCGCGTGTTGCCGATTGATAATCCACAAGTCAACGACTGCTGGTTGGCCGATCGCGATCGATATAGTTATGAAGCGGTCAATAGCGCGCGACGGCTGACCGCGCCGATGATTCGTGAACACGGTGCGTGGAAAGAAGTTTCATGGGAGACCGCGCTTAGCTATACCTGCGCCGGCATTCGTCAAGCAATTGCATCCGGCGGCGGCAATACCAGCGAAGATAATAAGGTTGCTGCGCTGGCCGGCTACACTTCAACTTTGGAAGAATATTACTTGCTACAAAAATTAGTGCGCGCGTTGGGGGGTAATAATGTTGATCATCGTCTGCAGCAAAGTGATTTTAGTGACGATGCGGCGGTGGGTGATGGTGATAATCATGGTCATGTACATGGCTATGCATCGGCATCGGCCCCAGTGTCAGAGATTCCCATCCGCGAATTTGAAGAGTTACACGCCGCGTTGTTGGTCGGTTCAAACCTCCGCAAAGAGCAACCATTGTTAGCGCTTCGGTTGCGCACCGCCACGCGCAATGCAAGCAATAGCGCGTGTGTCAGCGCAATCAATCCGCTGGAGTACCAACAAAATTTTGCGGTGCAAACCACCATCACCGCCGGCGCCGACCTCGCGGCACACCTCGCTGGCGTAGCTGCAGAAATTGCATCAGCGGCCGCCATCGCGTTGCCGGATGAAATTGCGGATTGGGCAAAACAGCTGAATTCACAGCCGACTTCGCACGATGATCATAGTCAAGCCGCTCACATTAAGATCGCGCAAAGTTTGCTGGAAGCTGGCGAAGCGGGCGCAGTTATCGTCGGCGCACTCGCGCAACAACACGCCGACGCCGGCGCAATTAAAGGTCTCGCCCGATGGATTTGCCACGCTAGCGGCGCGCGCTTGGCGATTCTCGCACCGGGCAATAGCGTGGCCGCGTGGTGCGCTGGTTGCGTGCCGCATCGCGGTGCCGACGGCGCGCCGCCGACATCATTGCCCAGCGGCGGCGGGCATAACGCCGCAGCGATGTTTGCGCATCCGCAACGCGCCTATTTACTCCTTGCCACCGACCCCGAATTGGATAGCATTCATGGCCACGCCGCCGCCAACGCACTCAAAAACGCCGACTTCGTCGCACGCATCACCGCCTATCGCGACCCAGCAGCGGAATGCGCGCATGTATTATTGCCGATGGCGGCTTTTACCGAATCGGCCGGCACCTTTATCAATTGCGAAGGCCGAGCGCAACCCGCCGATGCGGCCGCTTCTCCGCAAGGCGAATCGCGGCCCGCGTGGAAAATTTTGCGCGTGCTGGGAAATTTTCTGGACCTGCCGGGATTTGATTATGTGTCGCTTGATCAAGTGAGCGCTGAGATTAATTTGGATTCTAATTTAACGCAGGCAACGCAAACCAATCCGACTCCGCCGAAAATTCCAGCACCACGGGTTGCGGTTAATTATAATAAGCATCAGCACAACGACAACAACAGCCTATCGCGTTTGTTAGATATGCCGATGTATCGCGGCGATCAAATCGTGCGCAACGCACCGGCACTACAAAAAACCGCCGATAATCCGTCGCCCGCGGCGCACTTAAATGAAAGCACGATTAACCGCCTGAAATTGACCGTCGGCGAGCAAGTGTTAGTGCGATGCGGCGCGGGCGATGTTCGTTTGCCATTGCGGGCGGATGAACGCGTACCAGCCGACTGCGTATATGTGCCGGCTGGCTACGCACAAACCGCCGCCCTCGGTGCGCATGGCAAAGTGACCGTAGAAAAAATACAGAAAAAAATGCGGCAAAAAACGCCAGAAAAAACGCAAGAGCAAACGCCAGAAAAAACATGATCCGCGAACAATTCTTTTTGCTAACTTCATGGCTGCCCGAGGGTTTGCAGATTACCCTGTGGGTGATGCTTAAGATTGCCGCGATTCTGGCGCCGTTGATGCTGTGCGTCGCTTATTTCACTTTCGCCGAACGCAAGTTAATCGGCTACATGCAAATCCGCGTTGGGCCCAATCGCGTTGGTCCGCGTGGGTGGCTGCAGCCGATTGCCGATGCGCTTAAGTTATTGATGAAGGAAATTATCATCCCGACGCGCGCCAACAAGACCTTATTTTTGATGGCGCCAGTGTTATCCATCACCCCGGCGTTGGCAGCGTGGGCGGTTATTCCGTTCAGCGATTCGCTGGTGTTGGCGGATATTGACGCCAGTTTGTTATATATCCTCGCGCTGACTTCCATGGGCGTATACGGCGTTATCGTCGCCGGCTGGGCGTCCAATTCCAAGTACGCTTTTCTCGGTGCGATGCGCTCGGCGGCGCAAATTGTCGCCTACGAAATCGCCATGGGGTTCGCCCTGGTCGGCGTATTGATGGTCGCCGGCAGCCTCAATCTGCGCGAGATCGTATTGCATCAATCGGGCAGTTTGCTGCACTGGTATTGGCTGCCGCTACTGCCGTTGCTGGTGGTATATTTCATCTCCGGCGTAGCCGAGACCAATCGCTCGCCGTTTGATGTCGCCGAGGGGGAATCGGAAATCGTCGCCGGTTTCCATGTGGAATATTCGGGCATGGCGTTCGCGGTATTCTTCCTGGCTGAATACGCCAACATGATTTTAATCGCGGCACTCACGGTGATTCTATTCTTCGGCGGCTGGTTGCCGCCGCTGGAAATAGCACCGTTCACCTGGATTCCGCCAGTCATGTGGTTCGGCATCAAAACTTCGCTGGTGGCTTTTCTCTTTTTGTGGTTTCGCGCGACTTTTCCCCGTTACCGCTACGACCAAATTATGCGCCTCGGCTGGAAAGTGCTAATCCCCATCACCTTGGTGTGGATCGTGGTGATTGGTTTGGGAAAATTCTACACGCCATTCGGCGCGTTCTTTGCGTAGGTTTTTTTACCAGCGCCCATCCAAATGATGTGAACTCAATAGGATATTTCATAAATGTTTTTTAATATCAACTTCAAACAACTGTACAAAACCTTCACCCTCCAAGAGTTACGTCGCGGAATGGGCGTCACCGGGCGGCGGCTTTTCAGTCGCAAAATCACCATCATGTATCCGCAAGAAAAGACCCCGAAATCACCGCGCTTTCGTGGACTGCACGCACTACGTCGCTATCCCAACGGCGAAGAACGTTGCATCGCCTGCAAACTATGCGAAGCGGTGTGCCCGGCATTGGCAATCACCATTGACTCCGAAGAACGCACCGACGGCACGCGCCGCACCACGCGCTATGACATTGATCTTTTCAAATGCGTCTACTGCGGCTTCTGCGAAGAAGCCTGCCCGGTGGATTCCATCGTCATGACCGACATCCACGAATTTCACATGGAAGACCCCAGTGAGCGCATCATCAACAAACAACGCCTACTAGAAATCGGCGACCAATTTGAAACCGAAATCGCCGCCGCCCGCAAACAAGATGCGCAGTAT